>Ga0307508_10001191_pt1 | contig 29914 bp, 24 predicted proteins | sample 9_EM_MG_FD_203089 | JGI IMG/M metagenome (GOLD analysis project Ga0307508, IMG submission 203089) | Populus trichocarpa ectomycorrhiza microbial communities from riparian zone in the Pacific Northwest, United States - 9_EM | ecosystem: Host-associated > Plants > Roots > Unclassified | place...
GCCAATCCAGGACTGAGATATCATTGTCTTCCATCCCCTTTTTGGAGGTGTGTTTAGGGTCATTGTCCTGTTGAAAAATAACATCCCCCAAAGAAATTCCAGACTCCTCCAAGCTAGGAAGCAAGTTGTTCTCCAAAATGTCCACATATTAGTTGGCATCCATCCTCCCCTCAACTTCTGCAAGATGCCCAACACCTTTCCAACCCATACACTCCCATACCATGATATTTCCTCCTCCAAATTTCACTGTTCCTTGAATCTCTCTATTAATAAGGCCCTCATCTGTCTGTTTCCATACCCACTCCCTTCCATCTGACCCTATCCTGTTAATTTTGGTCTCATCTGACCAAACAACCCTTTTCCAATCCTCAATAGACTGTTCCTGATACTTCAAGGCAAAGGCTAAGCACTTCTTCTTGTTTCTTGCAGCAAGAAGTGGCTTTTTCTTCTTTGTTACAGCCTTGAATGAATGATTTTTAAGAACTCTTCTTACTGTTTGTGAGGAGACTGGACTAGGAATGATAGAATTGATGTGGTTGGTAGCCTGGACAGCATTGGCAGCTCTGCCTGTGGTGATTTGAGTGATAATAGCATGCTGAGAAGTAGGTGAAAGCTTGAAAGAACAACCAGAAAGAGGTCTAGGTCTATCGGGCAAGAGATCCCTGAGTATCCTAGAGAAAGTAGACTGGCTGACACCCAGTTTGGAGGCAATAGAATGACTAGAATGACCATTAGAGGTCAAGGAAAGGATATTTTCTTTTTGAGCAGAGGGAATGGGGTGCATAGTGAATTTAAAAGACATGAGAGATGAAACCAGTGCTTAAATAGTGTCAGTTGAGGTGGTTACTATGATACAGTAACTATGGCAACCATCAGTCATGCTTCCATCAAGGGTTACATATGACAGCTGTCAAACTTTGACAGATGTAACACATAGTTACACAATTGAGTCAATGACACATTGAATTGAATTGACTGTATCACCATGGATACATATTCAAATTGCATCAATTCTTTTTTCACACATAGCCAGGAGCATGTGCTTCCCACCCCTCACTTACACTCTGGCTCTATTTGTTTTTTCCTATGAGTTATATAACAAACACTTCAAATTCTCAAAATATTGACTCAATTTTGGAAGTCACTGTAGGTTGCAGCTTACCTCCATGGGTATCTGCTGGTAGGTGCACATAGACGGCACATCCAAAGACGCATAGATGAGAGACTGTTGGAAGAGCTTTAAATAATAGCTTATGAGGTGTCCTCCAATTCAAACCTCATTTGGGAGTGCAATTGTACACATGTACTGCATGCTGGACAGCAAACTCCCAGTAAGAATCAGATAGGCAAGCATGAAAACACATTGCCTGAGCTTTGTCCATTAAAGTGTGAATAAATCACTCAGCTTGTCCATTTTGCTGTGGGGTATGAGGCGCAGACTCATAGACATGAATTCCGTGGTCGTGCATTAATTGCCTGAAGGCTTTCAATTTGTATTCTCCCCCTGCATCAGACATTCAGCCTTTTATGGAGGTGAAGTGCTGGTTCTGGACATACTTGATGAATTCTTTAGTGGCTGATAGGGCTTGGTCCTTTGTTTGTAGGGGCTTAATCCAGCCCATGGACGTATAATCATCATAAAAGATGATGATGTACCTCGATCTGTGATATGACTCAGTCTAGAAAGACTTCAGATCCGAGTATACAAGTTCAAATGGTTTTGTTGCACAAGATTCATTCATTGCAAACAGGTGATTAGGTTGTTTGCCTAGCTGACAGCCAGGACAAACAGGTTCCACAGGCAGAATAGTCACACTTGGGAAGTCTTTCACATGCTTGCACACAGCTCTTAGAACATCCTTAGAGGGGTGTCCGAGTCGGCAATGGAGAAGTTCATAATCAATGGCAATCATATTGATACTCACACTAGTGATGTCATAAACTGGTGGTGCCCTGATCTAGTACATAGTACTGTCTCCATGTGTGTGGAAAGAGATAACATCACGTTTGGTGCAATCATTTATAATGTGGATATAGTCTTCAGCACTTTGTGCATAAAGGCAGTTGGTCTTTAATAATGTATCCAGCGATACTAGCTGAAAGGTACAGGTGGGCATGTAAATCATTGGCAATAATCGCACAATGTTTCCATTGAACCATATAAGGACGGTGCCTTCACCTAGAACAGGTGCTAGGCCATTTGCCGTTTGAGAGTGGCATGGCTTTGCATATTGATGGTACTCAACAAACATGTCAAAGTTATTTGTGAAGTGGGCTGAAGCCCCTAAGTCAAGGAGCCACATATCATCCTCATCCTCTCTTTGATGGTGTGCTTTACTTTTACCTTTGGCATTGTGGTTCACACAATGATCACACATGGCATATGGAGTAGCAGATGCACAGCTGTCTATTATTGACTCACTATCTACTACAGATGATAGAATATAATCTACATACTGTGGCGAATAAAATCACTCATCAGTGTCTGTGAGATGCATGAACTGAGAAAGAACATACTCGAATTCCTCAGCACTGCCTTCAAGGTCGTAGTACTCTTTGTATGGCATTTCCTCATAGAGATCCTCTTCAGTGGCAAAGAAGGCATTGGCATCAGAGTAAAACTCACCAGCCTCGGCCTGTTCCAAGTGGATGAAGATGACATTGTCATCATCAATGGGCATCAAGGATGCTGGATCAGGCTCAGGGTGGAGCTGAGAGAGGAGTAAGGCACCATCATTAATCATGACATCCTCGTAGGAGGTGATGTCGAGGCTGAAGGTGGCCAAGAAGGATGGTGAGAGCTGATGTACAGCCTTGTCTCACTTGTGGGTCTCATAGTCAGGAGGGTGAGAGGGATCAGGGGTGCCAAAGTCGTAGTTGCTGATGTTGACGTAGGGTGCGGGCGCACGGCTGGTGCGGTTCGCTACCTTGTTGAGACGGTGGACTGTCTCAGTAGTGGAGGTAACAGCAAGCAAAATGGTTTGCTTTGTTTGAGGGAATGCAGGCAGGCCATAATGGGCCTTGCTGGTGATGTGCATGGAGTGGCACAGGTTGATGATGGTGGGGCCAGCAGAGACAATGATAGGATTGTTGGGGAGAGTGGTGGCAAAGGTGAAGGAGGTGGTGGGAGCCTCATTAGAGTGTGCATTGGCGCAGCGTTGTTCCCTAGTGTCTTGCTTTGCTTGGCCAGCAGTGGAGTGCTTGCCATGGTTTGTCTTCTTCTTCTGCTGTTGGCCTCCTTGCTGCTGTTGCAGCAGCCTATTCCCCCCCTGCTGCTGCTGTCCCTGTTGCTGCTGCTGCAGTGGTTGCTACTGTTGCTGTTGGAACTGGAGGTCCCCTGGATTGTGCTTAACGGCACTGATTTTGCATCAGCAAAACAGCACTTTTCCCATACTTTTTGACAAAGTGTCTTTGCACACCACACAACCACATCAAGAGCTGTGCTTACTAAAATTTGCCCAGAAGCCTGAATTAGTAGAAAGATTGTCACAAAAAAAAAATCAACCTTGATTAATACTAAAAATGTTGACTTGGATTTCCCCTATCTTTCTGTACAGATCCGTATTACTAGGTACCTTTCTGTGGGACTATACATGTCTGTGCATGTCTGTCAATACAAGGGTTGTTTTGCTGATGTGTGCCCATGGTCACGTGACTTCTTCTTCCCAGACTGGTGCTGTTGTCAGGCAACAAGTGCCATTCACTCAATGTTGGCAAGAGTGGGAAGGGGGTTTACCTCCTTCTCCTTTTCCTTGCCCTTCAGGGAGGAGGGCATGGCCTTGGTGGATGTACTCATATTGAGTATCTATGTGAAAACATCCATGTACCACGGTAACTTCGCAAATACAAGAAAGGACTAGAGGGTAGGTAATGCTTTGCACTGATAGTCCCGGAGGTGGTCCAGGTGCTTGTGAATCTTTGTGAAAGCAGCCTGGGGGTGCAAGTCCTCAGGAATGGCGGTGTCATATATTGCTTTAAACTCCAAATATTTGGAGGCAGTCAATGGAATGGAGAATTTTTCTTTAAGGACCTCCCAGACGTTGGAGGCATCCTCCTTATCCTGGTAAGGGTGGATGAGAGCAGAGTTGACAGTCATGGTGAAAGTGCCGAGGCACTTGTCATTGGCATCATGCCAGTGGTTGATCCAGGTCTGGTTGGTAACCTTGTCATTTTTATCCTTTTCCTCAGTGGGTTCAGAGGTGGTGATGGTATACCAAGCACCGATGGTGCAAAGGTAGCCAGTGACAAGGGGTGCCCACTGTTGGTAGTTGGGGCCTTTGAGCATGGGGACATGGCCGATGAAAGAGGTGGAAGTGTTGGACATTTTGGTAGAGGGTTGGTTCTAGGGTGAGAGTCATCAGTAAATCTTCAACTGTAAGAAACAAAGAGGAAGGTGGCAAACATGTCATGCTTATGACGCTCTCAGAGCCTGGAAACGGTGAGACATAGTCTCCCCCTCATGTCCAGATCCCAGTCACATACATATGTCCAGGTGTTCATGCACAGGACGCGATATATCACACCAAGAAGCATGAAAATACATTCGAGGGCAAGAGCAGGTGATATCAAGTGATGGTGGCAAACAAGTCACACAGCACAATCACCAGGGCTCATAACTTGTCGGAAGCATACAGTATGCAGCTACCTGGTATTTACCTGCTTGGGTGCTTGCACTTAAGGGTGGTAGCGGTTTGAGATCAAGAGTGATTGGAACTCACATGTCTGAGTCCGAAGTCCATATACACTACATGAAGTGCATGTGAACTAACTACTATAAATGAACTACTATCATATATGTAATACGAGTTCGTTCAACAGACCAGAGCTCAGCTGCTGCCTAGACGGGCGGAAACAACTGAGGTGCTCGTAGGTAAAGGAAGGGTTTAAATAGTATGGGTGGTGGCACAGCTCGTACCTCAATAAGTGTCAGATGAAGAGTCAACACAAAGCATAGTAACAAAAGTGTAAAGGACATTGCCAAGCAGCAATGTTGTACCATGAGGAAAAAAAGAGCATCTGGAGTTAATGTCCACAACTCCAGAGTGACTGAGAAATCTACAAGGTAACTCCGGAAGACTGGAGGACCAGAGTCCTGTCCGGAGTCAGTGATATTTTGTCACCACCAAATGCCTGTAGTTGTTACCTTCAAGATCATCCAAGGTACCAAACTTATTGCCATGTTGTTCGATCAGTTAGGCATAGCACGCTGCCGGATATCATTGGCCTCTTCTTTCAGAATTCCAAGGATCATAGCAAAGAAAATCTTCATTTTGCTTGTGTATTGGCATTGCTTCACCCATGGCACAATATCAAAGACATCAAATATCTCAATGAGATATTTGAAAGTGCATTTAATTTATTTGTCACTACCACATCACCAAGTGACATAGATGTGATTACTGGAATACATTATTACTACAAGTGTAAAAATGCGGCTGACAAACACCATAGTGATGATGTCTCTTTATTGCAGGGAACAGACGAACGCCAAAAGGTAGATAAGTTCATGGATGTAGGGATGGATGTGGATGAAGCTGATGAAAATGAAAATGTCAATATTCAGTTGACCAAAGATAACTTATGAGCATATGAAAATTCTTAGAAGAATCAACGGGAAGAACGCCATGGTTTACTTGCTGTGTCTATTGCTCACTCAAGTGGAATCCTCAGTGAAGATGAAGTGTCCTGGTCTTGCCAATCTACAAATATCAGTATCATTCAAGGGGGTGATTTCATGAAACTAAAAGGCAATGACTTCCGTTATTGAAAATCCAGTGTATTGAAGACACAGAGAAACATGATGACTCAGAAGAAATTGTTGAGCCACCTGAACAAAAAGCTGATTCCATCCAAAACAATGTCAATGTCATGGATCCAATTTCATTGCTCAAAGACCAATACCGAGCCTATGATATCATTGATTGGCATCTCAATGAGACGTTGTCGGATCACCACCCACCTCAGTTGATGATGATCATTCCTGGTGAAGGTGGAGTCAGTAAATCAAAAACTATTCAAATCATTACTGAAAATTTCAAACAACGAGGCATTGTGCACTTACTGGTTAAAAGTACATATATAGGCATAGCTGCCTCACTCATTGATGGGAAGACTTTGCACATGGCAGTGCAAATACCATTCAATGGCCGCAACCACTCATGGAAAGCAAATGAAAAACTGGCAAGGTTTTGGCAGAAAAGACTGTATTTCATCATTAATAAAAAATTGATGCTCTTCTGCAAATTTTTCACACAAATTTCATCAGCATTGAGCAAGGCTAAAAGTTTGGCAAGGGTTGTGGAATCAGATCTACCTTTTGGAGGCGTCAATGTGGTCTTGGTTGGCAATTTTCACCAATTCCCCCTGGTGGTTGGTCATCCACTTTATTGGCTTTTAGATGTAATGACTGCAAATGCCAAAGAACTTCTTGGAAGGTCACTATATGAGCAGTTTAAAATGGTAGTATGTCTAAAAGAACAAGTTCAGGTTATAGACACAGATTGGCTGGACCTCCTCCAACATGTTTGCAATGGCAATTGCTGGTCTCACCATATCAATATGCTTCATTCCCTCATCATTACCAATCCAAATTGCCTGTCAACCGACTTCTCCCAATCTCCTTGGAACTGTGCAGTTCTTATCACTCCACGGCATTCTGTTTGCAGACATTGGAATATATCTATGTCTCGCAAACATTGTCAACAAACAAATCAACAACTCTTCATGTGTCCAGCAATGAATTCCATCCAAGGACAGCCGCTTACCCTTGCCAAGTGTTTTTCGTTGGCATCAAAAATGCACAGATGCAATGGCAAGCAAGGTGAACATGGGGGACTTGCAGACTCAGTCATGCTTTCCATTGGCATGAATGTCATGGTGATATTCAACATTGAGACCAATCTTGACGTTGCAAATGGAGCACAAGGCAAGATTGTAAAGATTGTGATGAATAATTGTGAACCAGAATTCTCGCTGTGAGAACCTGTTGTTCACCTTAGTTATCCTCCTGCGTATGTGGTCATTAAAATGCTCTCTACAAAAGTCAAGCAACTGGATGGATTGGATCACAGGGAGATTCCTCTTGTACCACTCGAACAAACATTCTCAATTACAAATGGGAACGAGAAGAAGACAGTTCATAGAACTCAATTCCCGTTGACATCTGCCTACACATTCACAGACTACCGCTCACAAGGACAAACCATTGACTATGCAATCATAGATATTGCTTCTCCTCCCTCCGGGTCACTCACACCATTTAACATTTACATTGCGTTGTCCCGCTGCCATGGCAGAGAAGGTATAAGGTTGCTGCGAGATTTCAATGAGAAGCTACTAACAAGTCATCCAAGCAAGTTTTTGCAAGTTGAAGATGAGAGGTTGTTTAAACTGGACACTGATACCAAGAAGTGGTGGAACAGTGTACAATCTATTAATGTAGTGTAGGAATAAATACCTGAACTTGAACTTTGTATCCACATTTCGGAATTCTCATGCATTGCTAGGCTTCCAAGAGGCGACTCAGAATAGCTGATATTTAAAATTTTCCCACGTTCGCAAATTCAGCTACAGTGGCGCCACAATTGTCCACTCCCAGTGACCTTGTAAACAAGGTAATAACTTTGCTCAGCGATGGCAGCGGAAATCCTCTTTCATCTCGCGTGCATACATAGTAACGCTCAAAGAGTAGCATCGACACAGGACCGAAAGCATGACAAAGGGTATAAGTATGTACTAGATTCACTATGGCACAGAAATCGCGTCGGATATGCTTCACCCAAGAGCGACCCACTCGCACAACTCCATTCTCTGACTGATGTATGTCGGCATCCTCAGCACCGTCTCCTTATGCAATTCATCCACCCCACACCTCTCCGAGCACAACACGAACCTCCCGAGTCCACCTTCCCGTCCTGTGTACAAACACACCGTCGGCGGTCTGTCCGCACAAAAGTAGTATATCGTGAACGAGTAGGTGTCGATGAGCGTGTATGTCCTTCCAGCTTGTGATCCCCGCTCTGCGGCAATGGCGTTGTCGTACTGCACTCCATCCCCCGAGCGAACGGTGCCTTGTTCTGGGACCGCGAATTCGGAGCCACTCGGCGTGAAATCGAGGCAGCGGGTGTCTCCACTGTATAAATGCCTGGCTGCTTCGCGAGCGTCCAAGACACCTTTCACACCGATAAGCCACGGTTGCGGAGTGGCCACACGGCCTCCCTCGCTAATCACGAACAACCTGGGTGATGAAAGAAGCAGGAGGGCCCCACACGCGAGCAGTATGGTCCCATAGATCGATGTAATCATCAATACCACGATGCCAGCGATTATAATAGGCCACGTGAGGTAGGGGACCAACCCAACCAGCGTCCTTCGCACCGATGGAGATCTGTCGAATGCGACTTCTGGGAAATCCTTCCACCGAATGCACGCAGCCCTACAACCGTCAAGGACAAGTGCACCCTGTTCAGTGATGCCTGCCACCTGGATCTCAGGAAGGATGTCCCATAGGTTTGCAGAATAAATGTCGTCGTCTGCATACCAACGCGCCGCTTGACTGGTAGTGGTGGGTAAGAGGGAGACCATACGTTCAGCGATACGATCGCTATCATTGGCCATGGATAAGCGTGCCAGTGCAAGCAGGTCATTTTCAGAATAATCGGGCTGGATGCGGCGGTCGAAGAATCCCATGAGGGCATAGACACGATCTGCTGCGTATGGCCCACTCATGTTAGAAGGGTCAATCGCGGTATGATTGAGGGTGGAGGGGATTGGTGCCCGAGGGGGAAGCGTAATGCCACGCCGCCATATCGCCGACTTGAGGAGCGTAAGACGCTCGAGCCTGTCCAATTGGTCTTTTCCGCTGTAACCATTGATAATGGCCTGCTCTAACTCGCGTCCGGCATAGGCATGGTTAGCGAGTTGATGGAGTGACACGGGCCAGATCTCAGCCTCGCCACGGAACTTGTAATAAAGCCGCTGGCTGAGAAGGGCCTCGGGAAACGTCCAAACGCGCCCTCCCCAGCGTTTCCACGCACCATCTCGATCACCCAATTCTTGCGAGTTGAGCATGATCAATGTAATCTCTGCGCCACGATATATATCCGCCATGCAATACAGGTCGAGCTTCTTCTCTTCAGCGTTCTCGCTGAGGCACTCCAAGTCGAGCCAGTACGCGTTGAAACTCTGCTGAACAACGGCAGCGCGGGCTTCCTGTATGAAGTCCTCCTTTTCTCTCTTCTGGTTAGGGCCGTTGGTGTACGAGTCAGCAGCAGAGTACGAGATGGCGACGAACTTTGTGCGGGTGATGATATCAGGGTTTGTGCACGCGTTCCATTGGTCCTCGTTAGATTCACGAATCATGAGAAGGCGGGGATAAAGTGAGTGTGTTGGGATGTTTTGTTCCTTTTTGTCTTTAGTCCGGGACGAATATTCTCTGGGTGAGCGCGCCGCCCAGAGTTGACCCCTGAAGTGGCGCATGTAAGGCTTGTAATCACCTGTGTTGTAGCTGTCGTCCGAGCCGCCTCCCAAATTAACCGGGAGGAAGACTTGTGCGAGTATCCAGATGACAGACCAAAGGAGCTTGAGGGAGAACAACAGCCATATACCAATCCATTTGAAAAATGTGTGTTTACTGAAAGGAGTCGTGGAGTACAACCATATGGCAAGTCTATTCGCTTGGCTCGTATGGTCCTTGATACGCCGTTCGTTAGGGCCCTGTGGTTTGATGGACTGTACGACAAGTTTACGGCAAACACCTGTCGTAGGGCTGACATATCTCTGTTCCTGCCCGTGTGTGTGGGGATTTCCAAGGTAGTCGTAGCAGGTCACCCTCTGGCCTTGGATATCCTGATGAGTCGTTGGGAGCAGGGGTTTTGACTCGCTACTGGGGACTAAGGATGTGTTAGTGGACCATCGAGGGGTTGTGTATAGGGCTTACGGCCTCGTGAAGACGACAGGGAAACCATGGGTATGGTAGTAGAATATGGCGTCGTCAGCGGCGGTTCGTTGTTCGTAGGTAAGGTGTCCAGCTGGGGAGGAGGTAGAGTGGCCTTGGTCGACATGGCTCGCAGGTGGAGGAAGGAAGATACAAGGGACAGTGACAAGAGTTGCTAGACGAGGGGGGATGTGTTGACAAGATCGCACTCCGTGAGCGTCTAGGTTTACAATTTGAAGACTGCTGTGCCTGAGACGAGATTGGAAGGGAGCAAGGAAGGGAATCGGAGCGGCAATGGGGAACTTCTTGATGCTGGGATGGACCAGAGCGGACCGCTGAAATCAACAAAGCAAGGGTGACTCGGTGAAAAAGTTGGTGGGTATGAAAAGGAGGAGATGTTCCATGAGAGGAGAATGGGAGGAACCTTTACAGAGTCTCCAGCAGGTTTACAGGCCAACAATGCCGACCGGGCTCACTGTGTGCGTGTCCAATGGAAGTTTGTTGGACAACGGCATCGCGCACCTGCTGATATACCAGCGGGCGTTTGAAGCATACTAACCGCCGCCTACCAAATTGGGAGTGATGACGAGTACAAACATTCCATGTTTGGATGATATTGGATCCGTACAATTCACACCACAGCCTCTTGCGTGCCTGCAACGTTGATCCGCTCCAATGGGGCCGACACAGCGCACTCACCCCCTGTCGTGTTCGAATCTCCCAAGCGCACCTAGCCCCTTGTATCAAATCATCCACACGCCCCAAGTACTCGCGGACATAAACTCCACCGAGGAATGGAGGGCATATTTTCCGTTGGACGTGTTCTCTGTCCTCCTTTTCTGGGTACTAGGGCAGAGGGCAGAGGGTGTACGTGTCGCGGCACAACCTGAGGACAAAACGGCGAGATATATGATACGGTGCCACAGCCCTTCTATCAACATCTTTCTCCATTTAGATGATTGTGCACCACATGTGATCTTGTGTATACAGCTTTTACACCACGAGAAGGCAGGTTCTTGAGGTTTCCGAGGTAGTCGCGCTATCGTTCCTGACCACCCTTATCGCAAATCTCTGGCGAAATGCGCAAACACGATGGTCAAAACACAAGAGGATCGCACGAGACGACGACTCGGAAAGAGAGGAGAGAGACTCCAAGCGCAACACGAGCGAAAACAACAAGGGTCACATCATCGTCATCCAGTCACTGACGGGCCCATCCCCAAAAAGAAATCCACCAAGTTCCAACTTGCTCTACAACGGACGCGTATGCACCGCACGTGGCCTTTAATCGAGTCTCTCCCCGCCTGCGTTCCTTGGCTCGTTCGCACTCTTGGCTTCCTCCCCGTCGACATCCTTACCAAGCTCACCCCCTGCCAACTCGTCTCCCCAACGAGAGCAACATGGAGTATGCCAATTCGTTTTCCAACAGGTCGGCCACTAGGTGTTCGTTTCAACGTCTGGCACATTGTCACACTTCGGCTTAGTCTGGTGACCAGACTACCTACGGCTGCCAAGGACCACCAGGTGATGCCTGGCATGCATGTCATTAACCATTCGCTATCCTACGCCATGCATCACCGAAATGATCCTATATCCTCGTATTCGTCCATTCGACACAAAGTGGCTCGCAGACGTATATCATCGATACATTTCTGTGCTTTACTTGTTCTTTCTATTGGCACCACTGGCAATTTCATTCTCTGACGCGCTTCGGTTAGCATCTATGGGATCTCTCTGGCAATCGCCGGCGAAGTCGAAGAAGGAATAATACGTCCTGGAAGGGTGTATACACACCATCCGTCCTTTAGCCCGTAACCGCCTACAGAGAAGTAGGCTACGGAGGACATGTCCCAGAGCGCTGCTAAGTTATCCGGAAACACGGAGACATCCACGGCCCGAACAAGGAATAACGTTGCTCAGCGATGGCAGCAGAACTCCTCTTTCATCTCGCGTGCATAGTAACATACAAAGAGTAGCATCAACAGAGGACCGATAACATGACAAAGCGTATAAGTACAAGATTCACTGTGACACAGAAATCGCGTCGGATATGCTTCACCCAAGAGCGACCCACTCACACAACTCCATCCTCTGACTGATGTACGTCGGCATCCTCAGCACCGTCTCCTTATGCAGTTCATCTTCTCCACACCTCTCCGAACACAACACGAACCTCCCAAGTCCACCTTCCCGTCCCGTATACAAACACACCGTAGGTGGTCTGTCCGCGCAGAAGTAGTATATCGTGAATGAATAAGTGTCAATGAGCGTGTACGTCCGTCCAGCTTGTGATCCCCGTTCTGCCCCCATGGCGTTGTCATACTGAACAGTAGAACCCCCGCGAATGGTGCCTTGTTCTGGGACCGCGAATTCGGAGCCACTGGGCGTGAAATCGAGGCAGCGGGTGTCTCCACTGTATAAATGCATGGCTGCTTTGCGAACGTCCAAGATACCTTTTACGCCGATAAGCCACGGTTGCGGATTGACCACGCGACCCCCTTCACTAACCACGAACAACTTGGGTGATGAAAGAAGCAGGAGGGCCCCACACGCAAGCAGTATGGTCCCATAGATCGATGTGATTGTCCATACCACGATACCAGCAATCAAAATGGGCCACGTAAGGTAGGGAACCAACCCAACCAGTGTCCTTCGCACCGATGGAGACCTGTTGAATGCGACTTCCGGGAAGTCCTTCCACCGAATGCATGCAGCTCTACAGCCGTCAAGGACAAGTGCACCTTGTTCAGTGATGCCTGCCACCTGGATCTCAGGAAGGATGTCCCACAGGTTTGCAGAGTAAACGTCGTTGTCTGCATACCAACGCGCCGCTTGACTGGTATCGGTGGGTAAGAGGGAGACCATACGCTCGGCGATACGATCACTATCATTGGCCATGGATAAGCGTGCTAATGCAAGTAGGTCATTTTCAGAGTAATCGGGCTGGATGCGGTGGTCGAAGAATCCCATGAGGGCATAGACGCGATCTGCTAAGTATGGCCCACTCATGTTATGGGGTTCAATCGCGGTATGGTTGAAGATGGAGGGGACTGGTGCCCGAGGGGGAAGCGTAATGCCACGCCGCCATATCGCCGACTTGAGGAGCGTAAGACGCTCAAGCCTGTCCAATTGGTCTTTTCCGCTGTAACCATTGATAATGGCCTGCTCCAACTCGCGTCCGGCATAGGCATGGTTAGCCAGTTGATGGAGTGACACGGGCCAGATCTCAGTCTCGTCACGGAACTTGTAATAAAGCCGCTGGCTGAGAAGGGCTTCTGGGAACGTCCAAACGCGCCCTCCCCAGCGTTCCCACGCACCGGCCCGACCACCCAATCCTTGCGAGTTGAGCATGATCAAGGTAATCTCTGCGCCGCGATATATGTCGGCCATGCAATACAGGTCGAACTTCTTCTCTTCAGCGTTCTCGCTGAGGCACTCCAAGTCGAGCCAGTACGCGTTGAAATTCTGTTGGACAATGGCAGCGCGAGTTTCCTGTATGAAGTCCTCCTTTTCTTTCTCCCGTTTGGGGCCGTTGGTGTACACATCGGCAGCACAGTACGAGATGGCGACGAACTTTGTGCGGGTGATGATATCAGGGTTTGTGCACGCGTTCCATTGGTCCCCGTTAGATTCACGAATCATGAGAAGGCGAGGATAAAGTGAGTGTGTTGGGATGTTTTGTTCCTTTTTGTCTTTAGTCCGGGAGGAATATTCCTTGGGTGAGCGCGCTGCCCATAGTTGACCCCTGAACTGGCGGGTGTAGGGCTTGTAATCACCTGTGTTGTACGCGGTTGAGTCGTCGTCCGAGTCGTCTCCCAATTTGACCGGGGAGAAGACTTGTGCGAGTATCCAGACGACAGACCAAAGGAGCTTGAGGGAGAACAACAGCCATATACCAATCCATTTGAAAAATGTGTGTTTACTGAAAGGGCTCGTGGAATACAACCATATAGCAAGTCTATTCGCTTGGCTTGTATGGTCCTTGATACGCCGTTCGTGAGGGCCTCGTGGGTTGACGGACTGTATGACAAGTTTACGGCAGACACCTGTCGTAGGGCTGACATATCTTTGTTCCTGGCCGTGTGTTTTAGGATTTCCAAGGTAGTCGTAGCAGGTCACCTTCTGGCGTTGGATATCCTGGTGCGTCGTTGGGAGAAGGGGCGCTGACTTGCTACTGGGGACTGATGATGTATTAGCGGGCCATCGAGGGGTCATGTAGAGGACTTACGGGAGGACGATTGAGGAACCATGGGTATGGTAGTAGAGGTTGTTGTTGTCAGCGGAGGTTCGCCGTATGTGACCAAGTTGCTCATCTGGAAAGAAGGAGGTAGACTAGCCTTGGTCGACATGGGCCGGAGATCAAGGAAGGGAGATACGCAGGAAGAGAGTTGCTAGAGGAGGGTTATGAGAATGTGCCGACAAGATCGCGCTGCGTGAGCGTGTATCTTCGAAGAGTCCTGCGCGTGCGCCGAGATTGGTAAACCCAGGAAGAGTGCAAGGATGGGAATCGGACTCACGACGAGGAACTTCAATGGACCAAATAGGCCCTGACTCACTGGTGGACCGCTGAAGGTAAAAAAGCAGGAGGTACGACTCGACCGAGAAGTGGGTGGGTATGAAAAGGATGAGATGACCGAGTCCGCGCCATAGGAAGAGAATTTAAAGAGTACGCATGCCAAGGATGCGGAGGATATGCGTTGAGCGCTCCAACAAGCCAGTACGCGCTGAGAGTCTGTTGGGCGACGGCATCGGCAGCTTGCCGTACGAACTCCTTTGCTCTCCCCTGACCAGGGCTGTGGGGGGTATGTGTCCGCGACACCGTACGACACGGTTGATGGTAACTGAGGTCTGCAATATGTTTGTCTCTATTAAGGCACCGATGGAGTACTAATCTCCACCAATGGGATCGCTATGATTCACCGCACGTGATCTCGGATAACTGCCCAACAGTTTGGCATTTGTTTCAGCTTTCTGACGAGTTGGCATGCCAGACCTTTGTATTTACGAACTGTAGCGACATTTGGGCAGATGGGGCCAGGGCCTGTAGCGGGGCTGAGGTTGTTGTAAACGCCTGGTGAAATACAAATTTCTCTAACATGGTAAGCTAGTACCTGTGGCTTTGGCGCGCGCGCAGGCAACATTTTCGGGACCTGACTCCCAAGTATGGCGTAAATCCGCTGAGATCATGCCACCAGGGGATGAGCGCTGAGCGCTGAACCCAGGAAGTCTATGATCACACGAAAGGGGAGGCCAAGCCAAGATATCCACACGAACCTATTATATAGACATCACGGGTAAAACACGACGACGAGAGAGGAGAGAGAGAGCAAGCACAACGGGGAAAGCAACAAGGGTCATCATCCAGTCATTGATATCGGGTCCCAAAAAGAAATCTGCCCAGTCCCGACTTGCTCTAAAACGGACGCGCGTGCACCGCACGCAGCCCTAGTATAGTCTCTACCCCTTCCTTCCGCGTTCCTTGGCTCGTTCGCTCACAAATAACTCATGGGCTCCTCCCCGTTGACATCCCCACCAGGCGTTGTCCCCCCACTCGTCTCCCCAACGAGATGCAACATGTGTTCGACCACCTCTTCCGGCGTTGTCACATGCCAGCTTGCCAACGTTCGCTTCGTACTCGGACCTACGGCCGTCGTGAAGATCCCATCAGACGCAACGGCCAGTTCGACGTCCGGTCGGGAGATACCGTGGTTGTTGTCGACGAGGGTAACCGACAAGGGAGGTTCAAGGTGGACTTTGCTGGTCACGTCGGATGGGAAGACGTGCAGCGCTCGGAACATGTCTTCGTCGGTCTAGGGGAAAGGGGACGACGTTGATGACGTGAGCTCAGGCAGCGGTGGCAAAGATCATGCGACGTTCATACGCACCTTGTCATCGCCCGCACAAAAGATAAACTCCGCATCGGGGTTCAGGTAAAGAATCCGCTTGACGATCTCACCCTATTTTGGAAGATGGAACGAAAACGAAGATCTGAGCAAAGTTGGACGATCTCGGGAGAACAAGGAACGGACCTTGTTCACAGCCAACGGGCGGACTTCAAGATTCTTTTTCCCGACGAGTACTTCGATGGGACGTTTGTGCGCCAAGTTGTTCTCCAACAAGTCTTGGCAGTGTCTGCACTGGAACCATCTACAAAGATAGCCATCAACATACGTTCGATCATGTGTTCTTTCGCCCAAGGAAAACTTACCCCCACTCGGGATCACTCGACCGATAATGCCACGTGATCGAACTCTTCTTGACCTCGATATGACTCCCCGTCGTCCTCTCCGTATAATACCTAAAAATCTCCGCCACTTCGTCCATCCATCCCATGTCCAACTGTTCCGTAAAGTTGACCCAGGTTTCTTCGTCCTCCGCGGCGACGTTCCCGTGGTTGCTCCCGTTGTTGGGGTCACGAATGAATCCACCGTGTTCAGCGCTCATACCGAGGTGTTTGACTTGCCCGAGGTGCAGCTCTAAAAAGGCTTGGTCGCGACCAGAGACAATGTAAACAACGTTGCGAGGATCAGAGGTAAGCTTCGTGAGTGCGTTTAACGCATCCAACGAAGGGACCGCCATCGCCGGCGTCTTAACGATAGGCGTGAGGGTACCCTAAACACCAAAATGTCACAGTAATCAGCACCCTTTGCATACGACTTGACGACACCCTGAGAACCAAAGCGGGATGGACGGTACGCACGTCGTAATCGAATAAAAACAGGCGCTTGCCTGCACTTTCGTACTTGTCTTTGAGGAGCTCTCTGGGGAGGTAGGGCGTACCGCGTGCGGTAGTTTGGCCGTTGATCTGGGACAGGAGCATCTTGACGAGCAGAGCTGCCCACGTGTGTGATGTGTGCGTGGTCACGACTTTGTGTAACGCGGCGTGCCGAGCGGCTTTGGAGGCAGAGGACATGAGGAGACCGGTATTCATTGCCGCAGCGACATCCTATTCAAATGGTGATGGGTCCAAATGAACATCGCAGTGTCGACGTGAGAATACGCACCCCGAGATCCCACGGGTTAACATGTAATGCTTGACCCATGTGTTGACTAATGCCCATGAACTCGCTCAACACGAGTGGCGATCGTTTGGTACGTTCTTGTGCGATAACAAACTCCATCGAGGTCGTGTTCATGCCATCACGTAGTGGCGTGATCACACCCAAATCAGCGACAGAAAGAAGGGCATAAAATTCGTCCTTTTTCAGCGATTGGTGGCTACACGACGCGCAAAAGGGTCAGCATGGCGTTCGGCGTGAAACGTGACAAGATGGGTGAAATGGAAGTATGTGTGAATACGAGAGCGAGAAGAACGTACTAGTGATGAACGGGAATGAAATCCAGACTTCCGTATTCTCCATTAATATGTGCGACCAACTCCGATACTTGACGTTCCAATTTGGGAGAATCGGTGAGCGCGGGGGACGTCACCTGGATAAGCACGACTTGACCTTGCCATTCAGGGTAATCACGGAGCAGTTTCTCGAATGCTCGGAGCTGTATTATAGACCTGTCGTCAATACGTCGGACCCGAGCAATGAAGAACACGCAGCGAGGACTGGGCCCCGAGATAGCGCCATACCTTTTGCAAAACTCCCTTGACGACATCTAGCTTGTCTCTGCCCACGATGATCTTTTTATCTCCATACAACGCTCGGAGGGCCTCCACCTTGGGTTGGATGCCAAGTCGTAACGTGTCTCTCGCGACACGTTCAGCATCGATACCGACTGGACAATGAGAGACTGAGACGACGTGCCCCTGTACATCGATGCCTATATACTTGTTGTCAGAAGATGATTGACCACGCTCTGGGTGGGCAGAGACTGGATGTGCGCAAGTGGACGAGGTAATCGCTGGAATGGACGCGGGGACAGAACGGGTAGTCGTTTCGTATCCACAGACGCGGACACAAGTGGATGTGAAGTGACGAGAGTACGAGTAAGTTTGGAAACAAACAAGGTTGGCGCCGAGCATCCCTTCGAGAATCTCTTTCCGACCTAACTCAACCATGAAATCTAACAAGAGCAAGGAAGCTGGCAATAAACATACGTGGCAAGCATCTGAATACCTCCGAGCTTGGGAATGGGGTGTGGACAAAGAGTCCGATGATTCTGTCGAGGTGAGATGTAAACCTTCAGGATACATTCACAACAGCACAGGACGTGGAACTCACACGTCGGCCCCCCTTTCACCCACCTGACTACGCAGTAGCTTTGGTACGAGGAGGAGATGGTAATCATGTACCCAGACAAGATCACCCGGCTTGAGTACGGACGCGATACGTTCGGCGAACGCTTGGTTTGCCTAGGTACCGAGATAAATACCGAAGTTGGCGATGTCACAATAGAGTTTGGCATACCTGTTCGTAATGTACCCAGGGCGCATCTGCCGATGCATACTCTGTAGCAACGTCCTGCCAGAGCAGATAGTGGAACAGCGGCCAAAGTGCTTTGAGGGAGGGCAATGTCAGGATGTGACGTGAGGCAGGAAAGACGCCGAACGAGCATCACGGCAGGCTAGAACGGAAAAGAACAGAAGAAGAATGCGAGCAAAACGAAGTGACGGCAATCTTGATCTACATCGATGCGACACCAAGACTGACGCGCGTATACCCAGCGAAAAGGGTAGACAGTATCTGATCAGACAGCGTGATTGGGGTACTCGGTTTCATCATGTCAAGCTCCCCGAGATATGAGATCAGGAGATCGATGGCCACGGGAGCAGCCGTCAGCTAGATTGCCACGATACCGGCGTAATTGTCCAGATGTGGATGAACATCCCTGCAAGGATATCACCGCCACAGGGAAGATGGCACGCAGAATGCATATATGGAAATTGTGCGGCAATAAGCGGGCGAAAGCCAAGCACAGCACGACAAGATCGTTCCGGGAAAACGAGGAGATCAAAGGAAGAAAACACTCACTCATTTTGCAGTATCCGTCGTAGTGTCCATGAGCGACCTTGTCTTCAAGCCATACGGGCACGTACTCGGTCTTGCCTTTGTTCGCCTCGATTCCCTGGCCTTGGCCATCTTCGTCATATCCGACCAGCTCCGATTCCAGCGCCACTCTATCGGCTGGGCTGACAAGATGACTCGGAACGTGCTGCTCCACAGTATCAGTGTTTCCGCCGCTCTCAGCGGATGCGGCACCCTCGGAAGGACGTGAGAGGACATCGCCGGTCCATCCCACGATGAGCTGGTCGTGCGTGGCAGAGAGGGAGCGAATACCCGAGATCATGGCCGAATGGCCGTATCTGGGTGCGAACTTCCAGCGTTTAGATGGAACAGGACGCTGCGGTTGCTCCGCCTCAGCATCATCTCCTGTTGGGCTAGCAGGGACGTCACCGATGAGCACCGGGGGGGACGGAGGAGGGCTGAGGACGCCTGCGGCAGACGGAGAGACGTGGGATATGAGAGTGGGGACGACGGGGAGGTAGTGGCAGACGTGGACGATCCTGCCCGAGAGTTGTACGCCGTGGGCCCTGTGAGAGTCTTCGAGTGCGCGTACTTGCTCACGAACGGCATCGAGGGAGATGTCGTCGCCTGCGCGGGTGTACGGCTCGTGGAAGGAGTTCATGAATGGTAGGACGAAGAAGGAGGAATGGACGGGAAAGGTGAACTTATATGCGACAGGAATTAGATTATCTCTAGGACCGAGAATGGATTTGGGATAATAGCTGATGATTTGGGGCTGGTGTGCTGGATTAGGACGTCTACCGGGTCAACGTTTACTAACTGCCAAGGCTCACGAAAACTGTACGGGACCGAGGCTCGAGCAGGCTCGAAAAGGATCCAAGTTGTGGTCGTCGTCGTTGTCCACGTCGCCGGTCCAGTTCAAGTCCTGCGCAAGTTCCGCAGGTAACGCTCACGCCCGCACGGCAATGCCCGGACCGTTCCCCGGACCTTCCATTCTCGCACACCAATGTTCCTTTTTGCCATCCAACACCAAAACCAGCCCAAGTTGCGTCTCCGGTTTCATATCACGAACGTGCAGATCTTCTGACCTGCATCCGCCGTCGGGACGGCTCGGCTCTTCCTGATTGACACCGTCCTACAGCTTTAAAATCACATCCCGAGATTCTCCTGATTGCCATTATGAGTATGCTCGTATCTGTACTCGTCGAATAGATGTCTTATCTTGATCGCCTTTCCAAACTCCAACTCGTCCTTCCCTCCATATGCGTGACGGCTGCCCTCCGATCGACGCCCCCGGCATTTTGGGTCCGCGGGTTGACGATGAGCTTGGTTTTTGATGGGCAGACTACTGAGTCTATGTTCCGGATTGGCTAGCTGCATCCAAACAGTCCGAGTTGACAACATTCGCATCTGACACCGCTACGCCATAGCGGCTTTCGACCACCCATCCTTGCCTTGTCAGAACGGGCCCGTTGTTCAACACGTGGTCGTTGGCTATGAGTCAGGCACGCTCTTTCCTTATATATCCTCGACGCCTCGAGGTCTCGTTGTCGTCCACCTCGACGGACACCCGCAACGTTCCCGCATCGTGACCCTTGTGCACACCCACTTATCAATCTCGACGTTGCAAAAAGCAGTGCGCCACCCTTGCAAGGCTGCGCTTTCCTTTGCACCCGATCAGCTTGTCCGTCCGAGCTCGCACTGTGCCTTTCGACAGTCCGTCGGCACTGGCATGCACTTTCTCCCTCCTTTTCTTCGTAAAGGTTCGAAAGCGTCTCTCGCCAACGACCTCTTGAAAAAGATTGCCCACGAAGATGCCCTCAGTGACAAGGTTAGTTCGTGTCCACCCACCGCCGTCACATCTTTCCCCACTCACGCGCCCCAACCCCCAGGACGTCTTCAACGTCGTCATAATCGGACAAACAGGCGTTGGCGCCAGCTCCCTTATCAACACGATTACAGGCTTCTCCCAAGCGCCCGTCTCCACCGACGTCAGTCCCTGCACCAAATTCTTCACCGCCTATCCCTTCACGCTCAACGGGCGTTCCTTCCGTCTCATCGATTCACCCGGCTTTGGCTCCTTCAAATGCCCCACCTCCGCCATCACCAAAGCCCTCCGAGAACTCGACGCCCAGTTCGGCATCGACCTCGTCGTGAATTGTTTGCGTGGCACGCGCGGCGACGCGAATGCGGGCTATCAAAACTATACCGCGATACGGTCTGCGGTGTCGGACGACGTGCCTATCGTTGCAGTGATAACGTGTCTGGAGAGATATGGCGAGACGATGGGACATTGGTGGTCGACCAACGAAGCTGATTTGAAAGCGAGACGGATGGTATTCGCCGACCATGCCTGCGTCACGACCTTGGACGCCTCGACCACCCGTGATCGTACCATGTTCAAAGACAGACTCTCCGAGTCGGAAAAGGCAGCGAAACAGCTTATCATGAGAAACTGCTGGGCTGAAAAGAGAGGCGTTGGTAGATGGGTTCGTCGAGGAGACATGCTCCTTGGAAATTAATGAGACATGTGTATGTCACCTCGGTTGGTGATGGTGGGTGGTCCGAGCTGTCCTAAATAGCGCACTCCAACCCCTGGTGGTGACGCTATGCGATGGATGGGAAGCAAGGCATGTATACAGATGACTCGTGTATGTACGATAGATCATAGAACGTTCGTTTCTAGTGTTGGCACAACTCAATAGGGCGTTCGAGACCAGTATCAGTCACGGTGAGGACCTACACGTGTTACATTGGCGTGATTTCATCGCCACGTCATACCCAATATCAGTCAAGGGCCCCATCCGAAGTTGGGACGAGAGTCATCGCAGCTTCGTTCGTAGCATCATTCGTGCTTCAACACGTAAAATGCTTGTTCTTTTGTCTGCTCGCAGGCGATCGACGTCTCGTTCCGAGCGGGAGATCAGAACACGAGGAGACCCTGCAGCTGTCCACGCGAGAGCTCCGTGACGCCGAGAGGGTGGTGATAATCACCCGGAGTCTCCTTCAAGCCAAATCATGGCGGTGATACGAAACCACAAGAAACGACAAAAGGAGATAGGCTGCTCTGCCGCGAGCGTGCATGTCGTCGTGGCTTGGATGGGATAAGAGGGGGGAATTAAAAAACATGAACTCAGGATGGTGGCCACAAAGCATGCACCCAGCGCGGGGGTGCGGCACGCTTTACATGAGGCATCCCTTGGTCTCGATGCAAACGCCTTCTTAAAAGGCCGCCACTCCAAGGTCCAGAACGCCGCTGTCGAGCTTCAAATAACTCTCACCCAACCACTCCCGCCTCAAGGATGGCATCGAGCAAGTTCTTTACACATACCAAGCTCTTCAGCGAAACGCCCGTGTTAAGCCGATTGCGCGGGTTCAAGTTTGAAACCAAATCCCAAACGATGCCCATGCCAGTGAACAACGTGAGTCATCACTTTGAACACGTCCCCCCGGTGTGTTTGACATATCATTCTCACGACCTCTCGAAACAAAAAGGGCGACCGCGTGCACGTCATTGTCGTCTTTGGACGCACTGGCATGGGCATCAGCTCCCTCGTGAATTTGATCCTCGGTCGCGAAGACGCACCTTTCAGCACCGACATGCATCCCTGTACGGTCGCACCGGCCGCATATAGGGTGGACATCAACGGACATGCGTTCGATATTTATGACATTCCCGGATTCGGGAACGAATACGCCCCCGAAAAGACCATCAGCGACCTCTACACCGAGCGTGGCATCGACCTCCTCATATATTGCCTAAGACCGAAAGAAGGCATCGCCAAGAAGATTTACAATGACGTTCGGTCCGCCGTGCCGGAGAGAGTACCCATGGTGGGCGTCGTGACAAGTCTCGAGAAATACGGCGAGTCGATGGAAGATTGGTGGTCGGGGAAGAGAAAGAATGGCGACATGCTCGCATCTCGGGGCTTGAAATTCGTCGACCACGCGTGCGTGACGACGTTGTCCCGGGAAGACGTCTCGTACAACATGGACTTGTACGAACGACGGTATCAGTCGACGCAGGCCGTCAGGAACCTCATTTGGAGGAACTGTAATGGAACAAAGCGGGTCACATACGTGAAAAGCGCGGGATATCTACCTGACCTGCCATACATCTGATCGTTGCGTTTGCAAGCTTTCTTTTTTTCTTCTCGTTTGCTATTTTTGTACAACCATCACGAGTTGATAGGCAGTGCCTTTTCGCTGTTGACGCTAGCTGTATGTTTTCACGATGGTATACCCGGACGCTCTACCTTTGTTTTATGCTCGGCATTCGCAACTCACGTTCGTTTCCACTGTCCTCGTTCGTTTGTCGTTCGTTTGATACAGACCTCTTACAGCCAGCTTGTGTATATAGTACCACGGGGCCGTGAAGTGTGACATATCCGGAAGCAAATTTATTTGCGCAGGAAAGAAGTGTTTGGTGATGAATTTCTGATTCGCTGCTAAGAGAGAGCAGTAGATAGATAGCGGATGGTTGACGATAGTGCTAATATCTCGAGACTTATCCTGTCCCGAAAAGGCTTTTCTGATCACATGACTGTCAGACAAGTCCAAAAATGGCTTTTCTTATCACATGACTCTGAGAATGCGCGCCATTGCATCCGCAGTTGGTGACGGTGTGGCGTTCCGGGCAACGAACCGGTGCACACGGGCCAACTTGTCCCCTCCAGATGGTTCGACAACTCCGCAGCGCTCTCCATGCAGGACGTGCGACCTGTTTAGGTTCTCTCCATTTCAGAGGATGCAGGATGGGAACAACTAGCAACTCATTTCCCGGCGTAACGCGTAACTTCTCTGCCAGTGCAAGTCAACTTGAAGTTTCCACGATGGAACCGCGACGTGTTTCCTTTGCTCTTTCGTCCTACATCTGCAACGTGCCTTCGTTCTTGTATGCCCATCATGGTAGGTGCGTGTCCCGTTCGGGCCGGCATTTATTTATTCCTCCACGATCAGACCTTTTTCTTTGCTATCACTGTCATTACTGTTTTCATCACGCCTGTGCTCGACCACGCCTAGTGTCTCATTATCGCCTTAAGTCACCCACCACCACTATCCGAACGTTTCTATAGTCTGCCAGACCGCCGAGCGAATATTAGGCATCGAGGGATGAATCCCATACCATAATCTTCGGGAATAAGGCCGATACGAATGTGTCTTCTCAGGCCGGTGGCCCAACAGCATCATTATTCTTTCGCGTTGCACCCGCACCCTCTGATGACGTCCCGGGGCAAATGATCCCTTTCGAGGACGTCCAAAATCTTTCTAAGGCTTCCCATCCTCCCCTGCTACCACGAAGCAGGTCACATCATCCACTTCTCCGGGGTCCCAACTGGCGTTTGATGCGTCCGCTTCACTCGGGGTGATCGTAAATGTAGGCTGTGTTCGTCAGGTGCATGGGTACGCTCACAGTGGCGACTTGGAGGGTATGTTGGCTGTTGACGCCCGAGGACATGGCGCTGACGACACGGAAATCAGGATGCGTTTCCAAAGACGACGATCATCATCTAATCGTTATGGAAAATAAAAGTTGGGAACGTCGCGAAGACACCCCATTCCGATTCTCATACATCCTGTAGTGGTGGGCGCAGGCGGTGACTGAGGAAGACAACAGGGCGAAAGAGTAGGGTGCAGCCTGAGGTAACTTTGCAACGAGTTAAATTGGCGCTCGTTCAACACAGCTTCCATGTACAGTCGACTCCCTCCCAACGCATACCTCTCGGGATAGCCTCAAAGCTATGGGTTACCATGGCGAACCAAGGCAGTTTGGGACATCGGAAATGTCATGGCTTATGAGGGAGTTTGTGATATGTAAGGTATGTATGTGTCATGAGGGAGTCGACTGCAGTGGGTGTGATAAAACCTGTGCATAGTTGCCGTTTTGGTGCTAGCCTTGCGCGCATCCGCACGCCGCATACAACCAGCGTTTTCCCAGACCACCGTGTTGAATCGAGCTGGGCGAGCCAGTATGGATTCAGAAGGTACTTGTCTCTTTCTGTCGATATGCAGAGCAGCGTAATGATGTGCCTACTAGTTGAACGGCTCCATTCCCGGGCAAAATACCTCGTCGCCAAGTTTAAGCAAGGAGGGGGGAGGAATTGCATCGAAGAGGCAATTGACCTTGGTCGTGAAGCGCTGCAACTTTGCCCATCCGGGCACCCCGAGCGATCTGTCTCGTTGACTTGCCTTGCACATCATCTTTATGATCGCTACAACCAATTTGGGATGATGAGTGACTTGGAAGAGGCCATCATCCTTAACCGAGAAGCGCTCAACCTCCGCTCGCAAGGACACCCAGAACGGTCACAGTCTTTGAACAACCTTGCGGTTGATCTCTCCACCCGGTACGACCAGCTTGGAGGAATGGAGGACCTCGGCGAGGCTATTGTCCTCGATCGGGAAGCACTCGACCTTCGCCCGCAAGGACACCCAAATCGGTCGCAGTCTTTGAATAACCTTGCAGTTGATCTCTCCACTCGGTACAACGAGCTGGGGAGAATGGAGGACCTCGACGAGGCCATTGCCCTCGATCGAGAAGCACTCAACCTCAGCCCGCAAGGACATCCGGGTCGGTCACTGTCTTTGAATAACCTTGCAAATCGTCTCTCCACTCGGTACAACTGGTTTGGAGGAGTGGAGGACCTCGATGAGGCCATTGTCCTTGATCGAGAAGCACTTGACCTCCGCCCGCAAGGACATCCAGTTCGGTCATCATCTTTGAACAACCTTGCGGTCGATCTCTCCACTCGGTACAACCTGCTCGGGAGAATGGAGGACCTCGACGAGGCCATTGTCCTCGATCGAGAAGCACTCAGCCTCCGCCCGCAAGGACATCCAAAGCGGTCGCAGCCTTTGAACAACCTTGCAGTTCATCTCTCCTCTCGGTACAACCAGCTTGGAGGAATGGAGGACCTCGACGAGGCCATTGTCCTCGAACGAGAAGCACTCTACCTCCACCTGCAAGGGCATCCAGGTCGGTCGACGTCTTTGAACAACCTTGCAGTTCGTCTCTCCACTCGGTACAAGCAACTCGGGAGAATGGAGGACCTCGACGAAGCCATTGTCCTCGATCGAGAAGCACTCGACCTCCGCCCGCAAGGACACCCAAATCGGTCACAGTCTTTGGGCAACCTTGCAATTCATCTCTCCACTCGGTACAACCAACTCGGGAGAATGGAGGACCTTGACGAGGGCATTGTCCTCGATCGAGAAGCACTTGACCTCCGCCCGCAAGGACACCCAAGTCGGCCGCGGTCTTTGAACAACCTTGCGTGTGAGCTCTCCGCTCGGTACGAGAAGCTGGGAGCAATGAAGGACCTCGATGAAGCCATTGTCCTCGGCCGAGAAGCGCGCGACCTTTGCCCACAAGGGCACTTTCTTCGATTCGACTCATTGATCAACCTTGCATGCCACCTCTCTGTTCGGTTCGCACATTTGAGCCATCTGAAGGATAAAGATGAGGTGTTTAGTCTCTACACTCAACTCGCACATGTGCCCCAAATTGTGACCACGGACGGTCTTTCTGCCACTAGAATATGGATTCGTATGGCTCAACGTTTTCAACATCCCACCATACTTCTCGCATATGAATCCTCTCTTCGATCACTTACTCAATATCTGGTCACTCTACCGTCCTTACCACAACACCTTTCCATCCTCAAGAACCTCACGTCGTCGCTCGCAGTGGACGCACTCTCGACCTGTCTTCATGGACGTGCTCCCACCCATGCAGTCGAGCTTCTCGAGCAGGGCCGGGGTGTCTTCTGGAGCCAACTTACCCGCATCCGTTCCCCGCTTGATGATCTCGTGACATCTGTCCCAGTAGGAAAGACGCTGGCTGACGATTTCACGAGGCTCGCCTTGCTCATTCGAAATGCCCTCAATTCACCTGGTGCAGATCAGCATGAGCGCCTGTGCCATCTCAACGTCGATATGCATAAGGTTGTAACCAAAATTCGCGACCTACCTGGTCTCTCTCGTTTCCTTCTCCCTCCGCTTTTCCCCAATCTCCAACGTGCGGCCATTGGGGGACCGGTCATCATTGTCAATGCGAGCGCGTATAGCTGTGACGCGCTCATCGTCTTACTTGATCGTGATCCTGTTCATATTCCATTGCAGATCACCCACGAAGGTGTTCGAGATCTGTCCACGGAGCTCCATACCTTGACTGTGCGTGCAAAAACGGTCGACATGACGAGAGAGCTCGCGGCCTTCTTACGCAAACTTTGGGATCAAATCGTTTCGCCCATCGTCGATTTCCTCCAGACGATCCATCCAGCTCAATCGCGCATCTGGTGGTGTCCCACCGCCGAGTTCTCTGTGCTTCCCTTGCACGCCGCTGGTCCGTACAGGAAGGGTCAACGGAACCTCACAGATATCTACATCTCGTCCTACACCCCAACCCTGGCTGCCCTCATTCGTGCTAGACGGTGTGATCCGTCGAGTTCTGCAACGCAACGGAAGCGTTTCATCGCTATCGGACAAGCTACAGCGATTGGCGAGAGTGAGCTGCTTTCGGTCGGGGCGGAACTGGACAAGATTGGTCAGCACGTTGACGGCCTCGCCACATTCACGCGCATTGATGGAGAGGAATCTCGTGTTTCCCGGGTTGTTGAAGAACTTGGCAAGAACGATTGGGTGCACTTTGCGTGCCATGGTCTTCCGAATCCAAAGAAGCCGTTCGAGTCCGCGTTCGCTCTGCGCGACGGACACTTTACAATCCAACGCATTATCGGGTGCGATTTGAAAAATCCAGAATTTGCGTATCTCTCTGCATGTCATACGACCGTCGGAGATGAAGAGAGCCCGGACGAAGTGATCCATCTCGCGTCGGCGATGCAGTTTGCTGGGTTCCGTTCTGTGATCGGGACGATGTGGGCGGTGGACGATGCTGAGACGAACAAGATCACGTCGACCTTCTATAAATATATGGTGAATGAGTCTGGTCTTCTTGATCATACCCGTGCAGCGTTCGCGCTGAACGAGACGATGAAATCTGTGAATGTACCATTTGATCAACGGATTCTTTATGTCCATCTCGGTGCCTAGTTTATGTCTTTACTTGCTTTCTCACTACTACATTACTCATAGCGCTATCAAATACATACACTATCTATCGTTTCGGAGCACGCAAGGACAGAATCAGAGCGTCATGCGAGAGCGCGATGAGATCCAATATTAAACACTCCAATGGTACCAGTGGCCCTGCCCTGTCGAGACTTTCAGAGAATTCCACAAGCGAGAACTCGTCTACAGGCGGTTAAGTATGACAACATCACGTCCGAAGAGTCAAAGTCTTGCCATGTGATGTCCTCTTGTTCGTAAGACGTTTTTGCACAATATGTGAATCAGAGACTTCTTCACTTGTGGTATACCTTGACGCAAGCGCCGAGCAAGTGGTGCGAGTGGTGCCCATAGTAGTTCCTAGTCTAGTGACCAGACCGTCTTAGTATGAGGCAAGCCGTCGATATCACCCCGGCACAAGTTTACCCGTGGACTTGTACCCATCCAAATCGGCGACGTTCCTTCAAAGATGGTAAGCTCGACTCACCTTACTAGCTTCGCTTCCTCCACTTCAAGACCACGGGTCAGCAAAGGCCCACCCACGATCCCCTTTTCGGATATCGTGACTTGAGAAGTAGAAATACGCAGCGGTCTTGCGAGTCCGTCAGAGGCGGCAGACCTGTACTGATCCCATCCAGTGCCGTTGCTTGAAGGGTCTCTAGTACAACTTCCTTCGGATTAAAGGTGTAATCATTGTGAGGGAAGCATCGCATTAGTGCTACAGTCGTGCGGATGTTAGTGTTAGTGTTGAAGTTGACGATATTATAAGTGACGCAGCAGCCTGAGAAGCTTTGGAAGATTTTGCTCGATTGATGGCAGAGTGACAGATTGTGGCGCAGCGAGGCACGAGCGCAGCCACAATATCTAGTATGTCTTCGGACAAGCGTCGTAAGCGTCGCTTGTTCTCATACCCACCCACTCCCTGGCCTCGACTCCACCTCTGGGCTCTCACGTACTTTCCCAGGGCCTTTCTGCTTCCCCTCCCCGTAGGTTTCCCCCTCTAGTCATACCTCCCTTGTTGTACATTCGCCTTACAACCCAAGTATCACTTGTCTCGCTCCCTTCAGACATGCACTTAGTGATGTCCAAAGACGAGGTGTTCATGATTTGGAAGTCTTCGTTCGCTCCCATCAGTGCCTCCCGGGTGGACAAGACTTCGAACCACATAGGAAGAAGGGCTAATTGAATGCCGTCATAAACGATGCACTGGAGGTGGTTGGCATGGTCTGAGGTTCATTACTTTCATGCTCTAACCCCAAGTTCATTCCTGATGATTTAAAGGGAACACATACCAAATCTTGTAGTATCCAGTCCATGTTCATCGCACTCAGTGGGCATTGACTGCATCGCGCGATGCCTGACTATACAAACGCTGTACGTCGGTTTCAGAGCTGCAAAGGGCAACAAGATACTGAGCAGTGACTCCTGCCCAGAGCTGGCAGGATGCAGCGACGAGCGCAAGAGAAAAGAGAAAATACATACCAGACCAGCAAGGACGTGACGAACTTCAGGGTTGCCAACGCAAAATTTAGCAGGTCTTCCATGTGGTGAAATGAACACCATATTTCGGCCGTTCACACGAGCCACAGGCTTCCGGTGTGACCCCACAGCCCTGTGCAGCTCAGATTTGGAAGTTCCAGGAGATAACGATCAACGGCGCGTCAGCATGTCTGTGCAATTCGATGAGCTGTCACTCTCACAAACATCACTGAACCCGACTCCAAGCGACATGGGCCTATGGTGTCTTTTTGAACCGGCGTGGCTTGCCTGAATTGAGCCCTCCCACGTGACACGAGTATCCTGAATCGCACAAGTCATGATCGATCAGTGATCGATATCTGATCTCCGTATGGAAATGGCAACTACATGTAATGCGTTGCCAGCATCAGGAGAGCGTCAAAATAACGTACTCGTTCCACGACACTTTTGTAAGGCTCTCATTGGCCAGTCAGACTGTAAGCGACTCCAAAAAGGGCTAAGCCTGGTTCTAGCCGCT
>Ga0307508_10001193_pt1 | contig 29829 bp, 25 predicted proteins | sample 9_EM_MG_FD_203089 | JGI IMG/M metagenome (GOLD analysis project Ga0307508, IMG submission 203089) | Populus trichocarpa ectomycorrhiza microbial communities from riparian zone in the Pacific Northwest, United States - 9_EM | ecosystem: Host-associated > Plants > Roots > Unclassified | place...
TTCTTTTCCATCTAGTATTTAGTAACTATTCGCTTCCTAATATAATTACAATACACAATATATTTGACTACATTGATCTCGGCGCCCCGGACGCGACGCGGGCGGCTTGTCTTGTGTTGTGGTGGTTACGGTGGTTGTGGTTGTGTTGCCGGTCTGCTTGAAGCAGCTAGACCAGTGAATCAGCGTACTCTGATTCACTTCTAGGTCTGGTTCACTACCTGCGCTACTACGTTACGGCCTACCACGGAGTGGCCACCGGGCTGCGGGGAAAGGGGGGAGAGGTGGTGACGGGTTTTTTTGCGTTGCGTTGTGTTGCGTTGCATTGTTTTTCTTTTTCCTTTTTTGGGATGTTAGGGATGCCACAACTTGACGGTCATCCGAAAGGAGCCGTAGTGGCGGGGAACAGGACTATTTGTGGGGCGGATATTACGTTATGATCTTTACAGGTCAAGTATCTATGCAATTAAAATATGATGAAACAAAAAAACAAAAAAAAAGCTAACGATTAACAGACCCACCGAGGACGTTTTCGAGACCCATGTGCTTCTAACCCACTTTGCTATCGCAGAATATCCCACTGCTTCATGAGTTCGTACGACACTTTTGACGAGGAACATCGTGATCCACATGCAGATTCTTATGCATCGCAAATGGGGAATCAGACTATAACCGGGGTTGGAGAGTGAGCGGCAATGGCAGAACGCAATTAGAACGGAGCACCCGAGAGGGTAGTGGGTTATAGGGGAGGAAGCATATAGAGTATGTAATAGATAATGATGCAATACATACAGATTAATTCACAGGGCCGCTTTTGGTTTGGTTTCCTGTTGCTTTAATTCTTATCCGACCTCTACAGATCATGAAGACTACACAAATGTGACCAGATCCCCGCCACTATGGCCCCTGAGGGTCCCATCACAGTATGGCATCCTTATCACCCCTCAACCCCTGTTGTTGAAAGTGATAAATGTGTGTATTGTCTAAGTAAGGCTGAAGCCTCAAGAGAAAGGAGAATATAGGGGTAGGTCTATGCCTGGCACCATGACTAAGAAATGAGTGAGATATTACAACACTTCCTCGCTTGCTACGTTCCGTATTTCTGTAAAAACAAAGCAGCAAGTGCATATAAGAAACGAGAGAACATATGCCCAATACTCCTCGTTGGCCTCATTAAAACCTCCACAGGAATTCCGATGGGAGAAACCTACTAGGAAAGAGTACCAACTCTGATCGTCCGTACAGAAAATAACCAATAAGACCAATAAAACAATAAACCAATAAACCTTCAGATTTTCGAGTGTAGAACGATACCTGTAGGAAAGTGTTGGTATTTTTTGGGACTGAGACCCTTGGTTATGATGTCAGCCAGATTGCCATCAGTGGAAATATCGGCGAAGTTGACTATTTCACACTCTTGTTGGTTGCAACTGATATGGTACCAAATGTTGATATACTTGGTCTTAGGGCTTGAGATTCTGGAGTAGATCGTTTTCAACGTGCTGTTGGAATCGTAGTAGATCGTTGGAACCACTGTTTCACCGGTAATATCCTTGTGCAGTCATACCAGCCACTCTGCTTCTCTGGTTAAGTTAGAGCAAGCAATGTACTTGGCTTCTGTGGTTGAGAATGTGACAAGTCCTTGTTTATGCGAGAGCCAGGAAATGGGGGCTCTATACACCTTGAAGACGTGGCCACCCTGCGACTTTGGATCTACTCTGTTGCCAGCGAAGTCTGAATCGGGGTATCCGACTAGAGGCGGTATCTCTGTTGAAGTCGTGCTGGAAAAGACGAGCTTGACATCAGCTGTTGCTTTAAGATATCGGAGGACTCACTTTGCCGCTGTTGGGTGGATACGGTAGGGTTTCATGTTGGATTGGCTTAGTACTACAACCACGAACATAATATGAAGGTGAGTACCGATAGCAGAATACATGAGACTCCCTGCGATTGATTGGTAAACAGCTTGATCCACTACTTCCATGCCATCCAAAGTGTCGATATTGAGTTGGTTCTTTGCGAGCAATGGAGTCGGGCCCGGATTCGTATCTTGCATTTGGAATTGGACAAGGATTGTCAATATATATCCAGATTGACTGAGGGTAATATTTCTATCGGTGAGTTGATCGATTTCCAAGCCTAGGAACTGCTTGGCCGGTCCAAGGTTTGATATCTTATACTGGAGCATAAGCTGTTGCTTAACTTCTAGAACCTTTTCCAATAATTCTTCACCGTAGAACATGAGTATATCGTTGACGTATAGGAGTATTAACACTCCATCGTTCTGAATGTAAAAACTTATATCAGTGTGGGAGTGGTGGAATCCAATCGATTGTAGGAAGTCATTGATTTCCTGATGCCAGAGTCTCAGTACTTGTTGTAAACTGTATAGTACTTTGTCGAGGTATAGGAAGCAATGGTAATTACCGCGGAGTATGGCTGTGGACTCACACCACACGATACCTTCCGGTAGTTGCATGTAGACCTTGGTGTCTATCTCAGGATTGTAGAAACCAGTAACAATATCCAGATGATCAATTTTATAGCGGTTCTGCTCTATGAAGCTCAGTAGATACCGAAGGGTAATCAACTTACCAACTGGTACGTATGTTTTATCGCAGTCAACACTGTAGATCTGCTCATATCCTTTGATCTCAAGACATGTCTTGTATCTGATTCTACCGTTCAGACTCCGCTTTGTCTTGTATACCCATCTGCAGCCTATAGGCTTCATACCATTGGAATTGATAACGGGAGTGAAGCTACTATTCTCAATCAATGAGGTATACTCTTGAAGTATAGCTTCTTTCCATTGATTGTTCAGTGAGATGTTCAATACATCCCTGTAGAATCCAGGGTTGTCCACTGTTAAGCCTGTCATGAACGTGTTTCAGCTGGTGCAAGCAGTCAGCGTAGTCTCATGAGTAGTACTTCTGCCAGTGTGATCTGTTGGCGCAGTCTTGTAAGTGGTACTTTGGCCAGTATGAGTGGTTGGCGTAGTCTTGTGAGCAGTGCTTCGGCCAGCGTGATCTGTTGGCGCAGTCTCGTGAGTGGTACTTTGGCCAGCACGAGTGGTTGGTACAGTCTCGTGAGCGGTGCTTTGGGCAGGGTGAGAGGCTGGCTCCATCTCCTGAGCACCATTTTGTCCATGGTGAGTAACCGGCACCATCTTCTGAATGCCCTTTTGCCTAGAGTGAGTGACCAGTGCCATCTCCTGAGGGCCACTTTGCCCCCAGTGAATGATCAGTGCCATCTCCTGAGCGCCGTTTTGTTCACAGTGAGCGACCGGTGCCATCTCCTGAGTGCTATTTTGCCCACGGTGACCTACCATACAGACATTTCCCTGGGATTTCTGAGTCTTCATCCTCATAGATCTATGCAGTGGTATTAGGCCCCTTGCAGTGCTTAGTGGGCATAACCCTTCTGGTTCCAATCTCTTCAGGTCCAACCGTTCTGAGCTCTTCGGTTCCAATCTCTCTGGTTCCAACCGTTCCGAGCTCTTTGGTTCCAGTGTCTCTGGTTTCAACCGTTCTGATGTAGATACAACCTCATCAGGTGTGCATTCTGTGGCACTGAAGGCCTTGTCAGACATATGTTCAACTTCTGGTACGTGTCCATGCAACGCTGGTACATATCATTGCAACGCTGGAGACATGTATTCTTTTGGTACTGGTGGCGTATTTCCTATCAATACTGGTGGCACGTGTCCTTTCAACACTAGTGGAAGGATGATTTGGTCTTCAGCATAAATGGGTTCTTCCTCTGGAAGACTGCGTACATCTTTTTTATTTGCAGGGTGCTCCACTGTGTGGAAATTCTTCACCTCGTCGAACTTGATATCCGAACATTATGTGATGTTCATCTGTTCTGGATCCCACAGCTTTCAGATCTTGGTAGTATTATACACGTATCCAAGTATCATATACGTCTTGTAGTAAGCTCCCATCTTCACATCCACACTTTGTTTTTTGGTATGAGCTTGTAAGCTACACACCCAAAACGGCGAAGGTGGTGGAGCGGTAAATTATTGCATGATAGCTCATCGGTGACATCGTCACTACTGCTGGCGAGTCATATGTGCTTATGAACTACTGTGTATGGTGTTTTGCTGTCTGTGGCATAGTTCAGTGTTCTTACATGCAGGTAGATGGCCATACAGATAGCTTCTACCCAGAATTCAGTTGGTACTTGTGAGTCCAATAGTAAGGACCTTGCCTTCCTCATGAGGACACCGATAGTTCATTCTGCAACACCGTTCTTATGCTGCATGTAGGGAGGTGCTGGGTCAAAACTCATTCCACCTGCCATTAGGATACTGCGAAACTGTTTATTGTTGTATTTGTTTCGACTGTTGTCACAGCGAAATCTCTTAATGGTGTATCCCCAGTTCTCGACCTTTTTCTGGAAGAGCTGGAAGATTCTGGTGCCTGTGCCGGCCAGCTTGTTGAGCAGAGGGTAGACATAGATATATCAGCTGAAGTCATTGATCAAGATGATGAACTGGATTGCACCTCCAATAGATTTGGTAGCAGATGTTCCACAGGTATCGGAATGTACGAGTTCTAACGAAGTAGTAGTGCACTGTATTGGTATCCAAATAATCCTCCCTTCATTCTTGGCTAGGACACAGGTTTCGCATGTCCGATCATCATAGGTATAGCCATCAACTAGGGATTCCATAGCTGTGTGGATGGATTGGGTTAGGTGTCTGTGCCAAAGCTGGGAATCTTGGAGCAATATCTTTTTCTGAGGGCTGCTTCGACCGGGTTGAGCAGCCGGCACCAAATCGTGAGTGCTACTTCTACTGGGTTGAGTGGACAGTGCCAACTTGTGAGCACTACTTTGGCCATGGGGAACAGCTGGCGCCAAAACCTGCGCAGCTTGTGCCAACTCATGAGTACCGCTTCCACTGGGTTGAGTGGTCCGCACCAACTCATGAGCACCGCTTCGGTGGTGGGGAGCAGCCAGCTCCAGCCCCTGAGAGCTACGTAGAGCTACCAAGTCATTTTCCACCTAAAAGAGTCTTCTATTTTTGGTACCACTTACAAGAATATTCTATTTACTGTCTGTTATATGGTATTTGTTGTTCCTAAAGGTGACGATATAGCATCGATCTTTGAATTTGCTGATGGATAGCAGTGAGTACCAGAAGGTGGGTGTATGCAGTGCTTTAATCGAATGCATGTGAATCGACAGCTCTCTATTGTGGATCGTCTAAACCCAGGTAGCATCTCCCAACTTGATATCGATTGGATACAGTAGGTGACTGTAGGTGAGATACGCTAACTTGGGTCCATTGTACATGTGGTGAGATGTGCTGGAGTTGATTATCTATGTAGTTGACAGGGCTTCTGATACAAGTGCAAAATAGCCAAGCTGTATGGGTCCAGCTGAGTCTATCAATTCGGGCATCCATATAGATCCAATGAAGCAGGTCAAATCATGTAAGGCAGCCGGACTAACCATCGTACTGAGTAAGGCCACTGAGTTAGCTTGTCAATCGAAATCTTCAGCATTGCCGGGCGTGCAGTTTACCACAACCAGTACTTTGGAGTTGTCATTTTCGAGTAATACTCTTCTGGAGTTCCAATTATCAAAGGTCTCTTGTACTCATTTCCACACTGGACATAGTTTCTTGGGATGGCCAACTTCCATACAGTGGTAACAGACAATGTCATTACCAGTGTTGTGTGAGCACTTGGACAATTTCAGAGGCTTGCGACAGTTTTCAGTAGTATGGTTGCTTATGTTGCAGTTGACACAGTGTTGAGTCTTCTGCTCCAGCTGCTTCCCTCATCCTTTTCCACCTCTTCCACCTCTTCCTCTGCCTCTTCCTCTTCCTCCTCTTCTACGAGCAAATAGTGCTGTGCAAGATACTCCATCTTCATTGGCTATCCAGGCCAGTTTGTTCTGCTCGGCATCTCAGAGACATCAGATACAGATACGATAGTAGCCATATCTACTGGCCACTTGTGTACAGTACCTCATCAAAAGTCTTTGTGATTGGCCAGATTGTGTCTCAGTTTAGCTGCATTGACAGGGGGGCCCCCCCCCACTTTCTCCTCCTCCCGAGCGCTATAAAACAAGTACTGAAATGCAGAACATTAAAGAGAGACAGAAAAGGGAGTAGAAGAAATACAGAGGAATGATTCTGCACAGTAACTAGTAGCGTGTGTACCATCCCTTCATATCAATGACTGCCTGCACCCGTAAAGGCGTCGACCCCCAGAGCGCCTCGAACTGCTTGGGTGGGATTTTCTCCCAGCAGAGTGGAAAAACTTCTGCCAGCTTCGCCTTCACTTTATCGAGGCCTCCTGGGTAGTTGATAAGGTCACGATAATCCACTCGGAGCTGTCGCTTGAGCAAGGTCCAGACATGCTCGATCGGATTCAGGTCAGGGGAGTAGGCAGGATAGGACTCTAGTGGAACAGTATAACATTCAAAGAACGATAGCATGAGTTTGGCAGTGTGTATCTTGGCATTATCCTGTTGGAAAAGCGGATTTCCAAGGGCTGCCCATACGTCCTCGAGAACTGGAAGCAGCCAGCGACGTAGTTGGTCTTTGTACACGCGTGCATTGACGGAGCCAGTCTTCAACGGTACTAGCGGGCCACGCTGCTTGCCCAAAAAGCAACCCCACACCATCAACTTCACCTGATGATCCTTCACAGGATTGACACAGTCGACGTGCCGCCTCTCCTCTCCCGGCGTGCCAAAGACCCATCTCTGCTGTCCTGCAGGCTGCTGCTCCACACTACACTCATCGCTGTAGATCACCCGCTGGAAGTCCTCTGCAGTCCAATCCTTGCATGCGACAGCCTGTTGCAGCCGGGCCTTTGCATGTTCCACCTTTAGCCTTAGTCACTTTTTTGCTAGCCACTTCTTTATATTCTGCTTTCGGAGGAGGCAATCGAAGGTGGGCAGTGAAATATGGGGGGCGTAGATCCGACGAATTTGCTCACGTGTATACTGTCGGTGTTTCCGTACAGCACGTAGAATTGTTCGCTTGTCTCGTTTGCTAAGGACCTGTGGCCGACCGTATCGTGAGACATTATCCGTTGTACTGCGTTTATAGTACCACTGGAGGAAACTCTTTACAGTCGACCAGAGACGGACGACAAGGAGGGATACTGTCGAGATGGTACCGTAGATGATGAAGAACACAATAATCATCCCCTTCTTGACATTGCTGAACTCTCTTCATTTCCCGTCGGAATTCTTTCGATATTTCAGAACCTTCACCATCTGAGGCTTCAACATTCCGCAGGATTTCTTCGGAGTGTGAATCATGATGTTTGCTGTGGTGGTGGAGAGAAATCACAGCGGAAGACAAGGAGAAGGAGGGGTAGTATCCCTGCTCAATATGGCTAAACTGTGACGCGATCTGGCCAATCACGAAGACTTTTGATGAGGTACTGTATCATGTCGAGTATTGGTTAGTACTCCTCTGGAGCTATAAGATAGATGTGGTACAGAAACCTCTTGTCAGGTATAGCTTCTTCTGTCCCAGCAAGTTGAACTTGAATGTTGTTCAGATGTAAAGGATATACTGCGATACTCTAGCCAACCTTTGGACAGGCATTGGAGAAATTTTTGCTGATTGTGACTTGTCAGCCAAATCAGGATAAGCTGTTTAGTTGCTCCATGAGAGTAGCCCATATTGCTTTCATATTGGTAATGCCAGATAGGTAGATTCTGACCTCAGGGTTACAGGCGAGCAGGATGGTGGTGGTGGCAAGAGTTTGTCGCTTTTTGTAGCTTTCGTGTTTGACAATGTTTATGGCGAAGTATACAATTGGGAGATTGTCTTTGACTTCTTTGTCTGTAACAATCTTGAGGGCAAGCATTGCTGAGAGAATTGTCGAAATACCTGGTTTCCAGGTGTCATAGTGGTCTGAGGAGAGTTTCTTTATGGATCCGTACATCAATTTGTACATTTCAATCAGGTTGGGCGATAGGTAAGTTTGTTGCGAAAGTGATAGAGAATCGAGGTTATTTGCGATGTGAGGTTATTTTTGTAGTGGTTTTGGATAAGGGGCTGGTCCGGGCTCATAACCTGTTGAAAGTGATGAACGTGTGTATTGTCTAAGTAAGGCTGAAGCCTTGAGAGAAAGGAGAATATAGGGGTAGGTCCATATCTGCCGCCATGACTAAGTAACGAGTGAGATATTACAACACCTGTGCCCCCTACCCGACGCTAAGCAATGACAAAAGAAAAGAAAAAACAACGCACCTACACACACGAAATTAAACCCCCTCACCCCCCCTCCCCTCTTTCCCCGCAGCCCGGTGGCCGCTCCGTGGTAGGCCATACGTCCTCTTCACTGGCGGTGGCAAGCCAACAACGCGGGAGATATGGACGGCCTGAACTTCCTCTTCTCTGGCGACGCAAGTCGCGGGAGATATGGATCGCCTAAACGTAGACCGAACTCCTCTTCTCTAGCGGTTGCCCGCGGGAGATATGGATGGCAGGGCCGCATTGCAGCGTGTGGGAGCAGAAAAAATACTTGGGCCCTGTTTGGTTCGACTGTATTTTGAGAAGCTACCACACAAAACCGAGAAACCGTAGGTTCGCGAGGTCGCAAAACTACTTATTTTGAAGTGATCTAGTAGTTTTGTGACCTCGCGAACCGACGGTTGGCGAAATACGGTCAAACCAAACGGGGCCTTAGAGGTAAATTAAGGCGGCATCAGTTCCACATTTCCTCCCTATGCGCAACCTCTGACAGTTGGCAGTTAATCGAACTGCGACGTACATCCGCAGCAAGTCCGACATCACCACACATCGCATGTTTCGCAAGTCCGGAAAAATGCCGCATCAGTTCCTCCTTTTTCACAATGAGAGATGCATATCGATTTAGCCACAAGCCCGCTGCCGTTTCTGGTCAAGTCCGCAGAAAGCCTGCATCGCTTCCGAAATCAAAAGATGCCTGGACTTCCTGTTATGCGAAGTGACACTGTAATCAGTTGCAGGGCGCGCTGCGGATTCATATATTCGTACTATAACAAAAATGCGGGGCTTCTTGATGCGGGAGTAGTGTCGAACCAGTGTTGATTTACACGTAAGCCAGCTTTCGCCAAGGCGGTTTTTCGGCGACTTTTAAAAGGATAATGATTCTCTAGAGTCTTGAATTCTCCATCCACGGCTGAAGATCGGGTTCAGCAAACAAACATCCATGGCCGCAATCCAAGCATCGCAGTATCTGCGTCCGCCCTCAGATCTACATGGCCCATTTCCTAGGCCTCATTCACGCAATCAATCTCGTCCCGCTTCAGCTACATCATTTTCCTGGCCCATGCTTCGCAACCGATCGGCGGACCCGCCGCGGACGAGGCCCACGTCCCCCAATCGAGCAACAAGATCAATCGCACACCGATGGTCTACTACTCAGGACTTGAGGAAGGAGCCCCGGGATCGATGGCCGTTTATACTGAAGACTCTCATGCCCGAATTGTGGGTAACAAGTCACCCGTTCACGCCGTTTGCATCGCCCGCGGAACCACAGGCTAATCATTTGCGTGCTCATAGGGACGATTTAGACCAGTTACGAAGCGCGATGCTGCGGGGCCCATTCGGAAAAGAGGTCGGTGTTGTGGTCATAAGAACCCACTCAAATAAAATCGAGGCCAGCTTCTGCGGGAGGCGGGGACTCCTACAGCGTCTCGAGGAGGTAAAGACACTCAATTTTTAGATAGTCCGACTGAGGGGTTAACTATCGGTGATTTGTAGGAAGCGCCGAAGTTCCAACTATTGTGCGAATCTCCGTCCATAGCGCAGCTGCAAGATTGCTTCCTGAGACCCATGCTAAAATATATGTGGGCAGCTATATCACGATGACCGCCGCTGGAAAGCTGCGAATTCCAATAGATATGTTTCGGCGACTCGCATTATGTTATGAGATTCCGGTGGCGTTCATCCAGACAATGCTCGACCACAAACGGCAACCTCGGCATAGCGGCTTCGGAAGTAGGCTGCTACAATCTTTTGAGCCGGCATGTAATCCAATACAAGGTATCCTGCTCCACACGGATCAGAAGAAACATTTATTGACGGCGCATAGATTTTTGGTACATACTCCCTATTCGTCTGCCGATGGAATGTACCGATCCCGAGAATGCACACCGAGACTACCACTCAGGAACGCATCAAATTAATGCTTCCAATTATCTCCACCTTCACATCCAGAAAATCGACATCCGACACCTCGACCTCGCCGTCCTCTGCAGACACGACCTAGCCAACAGGAAGGCGACCGTCATTTGCGTCAACTTTCATTCTAGCCCGATAGAGCCAATTCAAGAGATCCAGCAAAGAGTTTTGCATGCATTGCAAGATGGCGGTACCGAGATGATCGACAGGAACCCTCTTTGGGTGAACATTGTCTACATTGGCCAGGTGCTGCAGCAGTGGAAGGTGACGTTCGAGTATTTTGCGGTGGAGCTGAACGAATATGTACGGGCCTCACACTGTATGTAGGACCACTGCTGTCAATGCTGACGAATGAACGTCGGCTAGGAGAAACGAATCGGAGACAAAATGACAGTTCAAGCAGAACCGAAACCGAAACCCCCGCCGAGCGGCAAAACGGCCAAAATACTGGCGGACGAACTGGAGGAGAAGAACCGGATATCGACTGCAATGCTGGAGATAAACCGGGCGCTTCATGCGATGACCGCGCATTGCCTACGCTACAAGACGGAGCTTAACACAATTTCAACTGTGGTGGTGGCTGTGATAGAACAACACGAGGAGATATCCGAGCAACTGAAGCTAGGAATTTACGAGAAGGACAGAGTGAGGAGGGCGTTAAAACAACAGCTGGCCGAGGTTACCGCGATTATCGGATCGCAGGAAGAGTTGGCGAAGAAAACAAAGAATACGTTGGCCTTGGTTAGTGTTGACCCGTCCGTTCGCTTCCTATCGACCTCTACGAGAGGCTCACTAATTCTCTGAGGGAATAGTTATTCCATTCTGTCCAAGCCGATTATGACCAGCAACAGATCGTCAACGGCGATGAACTTCAAAAAATCGCACGGGCTAGCCAAGACGAGGCCAAACAAACGAGAAAGGACAGCTTTGCGATGAAAACGATTGCCGTTATGACCATGTTTTTCCTTCCCGGAACCAGCATTGCAGTAATCTTCACTACCGGAACCTTAGCCTCTTGTTGGACTCAAGCTGATGGATATGCATTTCGATAGGCGATACTGGCTCTACCATATTTCCAGAACACCATCGCCCATAGGACGTTATGGATATGGGCCGTGCTGGCGGCAGCGCTGACCATGATAGTCCTCGGACTGTACCGTATGGTCTCAACGCAATATGCGGACCCGGATCTGGAGAATGGAGACGGTGGGGGCGGTGGGAACAAGGGGGGGAGGCGGTGGAGACATGGGAGAAAGGACATGGGAGATGGAGAGACAGACCGGTGATGGTCAACCTTGCACGTAATCGATGATTTAATCTCATGCCCACGTTTTTATTGGAATGCTGCCGCTCAGATGTGTGAGTTCGTGTGAGTTCGTGGCTCCGGTTTTCGTCGTGACATGTATTGTGTGGTGCTTCATTGCTCCTCGACCATTCTTCCATATTCATCATACAAGGGGTGTTACGGCCTTCGGCCGTCTAAATTGGTGCAGATGTGATAGAAATTCTTTAAATATACACATCAAGAAAATCGTGGAAATGAAAGTAGTGTCAAGAAAATGCAGTGAAAAAAATATATTGGCAGGTGATTTTCAGCATGATAACCTTACCAGCCTCTATTCAGACGGCCAAAATTATCAGTCTGTCCTCTGTCCTCTGTCCTCTGTCCTGTCGTCTGGCCTATGTCGTCTATCCTCTGTCGTCTATCGTCTGTCCTCTGTCTGTCCTCTGTCCTGTCGTCTGGCCTATGTCGTCTATCCTCTGTCGTCTATCGTCTGTCCTCTGTCTGTCCTCTGTCCTCTGTCGTCTGTCGTCTGTCCTCTGTCGTCTGTCGTCTGTCGTCTTCAGTCCTCTGTCCTCTGTCCTCTGTCGTCTGTCGTCTGTCGTCTGTCGTCTGTCGTCTGTCGTCTGTCGTCTGTCGTCTGTCGTCTGTCCTCTGTTGTCCGTCCTGTCCTCCGTCGTCTGTCCTCTGTCCTCTGTCGTCTGTCGTCTGTCCTCTGTCCTCTGTCCTCTGTCCTCTGTCCTCTGTCCTCTGTCCTCTGTCCTCTGTCCTCTGTCTTCTGTCCTCTGTCCTCTTCCTCTGTCCTCTGTCCTCTGTCTTCTGTCCTCTGTCCTCTTCCTCTGTCCTCTGTCGTATGTCCTCTGACTTCCGTCCTCGGCCGCAGTCCTCTGTCCTCTGCCTCGCTGGCTCTGTCTGCTGGTTGCGGTCTTCGGTCCTATCCGGCACGCGCGGCTACCTCCTCGAGCTCGCGAGCCACCCGTCGTATTTAGCAAGCCGAGCTGTGGTAAGGGAGCCGAGCTGCGGTAAGCGAGCCAAACAATACGAAAGCGCAGACGCTAGCAAACGCTTGGCACCTTACAAGTTGCATGCGAAATCACTCGCAATGCTCGAAACCTGTGTTGTTGTAATATCTCACTCGTTGCTTAGTCATGGCGGCAGGCATGGACCTGCCCCTATATTCTCCTTTCTCTCGAGGCTTCAGCCTTACTTAGACAATACACACATTCATCACTTTCAACAGGTTATGAGCCCGGACCAGCGCTTTATCCAAAACCACTGCAAAAATATCCTCACACCGCGAATAACCTCGATCCTCTATTAGTTTCCGCAACAAACTTGCCTATTGCCCAACATGGTTGAAATGTACAAATCGATGTACGGATCCTTCGAGAAACTCTCCTCGGACAACTATGACACCTGGAAACCGTGCATTTCGACAATTCTCTCAGCAGTGCTTGCCCTCAAGATTGTCACAGGTGAAGAAGTCGAAGACGATCTCCCTATCGAAAACTCCCCCGCAAACATCGCCAAACGCGAAAGCTACGAGAAGCGACAAGCTCTAGCCACCACCACCATCCTGCTCTCCTGCACCCCTGAGGTCAAAATCCACCTATCCGGCATTACCGATACGAAAGCAATATGGGATACGCTCGTGGAGCAACTAAGCACCTCATCCTCATTTGGCCGACGAGTCACAATCGGCAAAAATTTCTCCAATGTCCGTCCAAAGGCTGGCAAGAGTATCGCAGTATATCTCACACGTCTGAACGACAGGCGATTTCAACTTGCTGGGACGGAAGGAGCTATACCTGATGAGAGGTTTCTGTACCACATTTACCTTACAGCTCCGGAGGAGTACCAACCAATACTCGACATGATGCAGAAATGGCGAGTGGGTATGGCTACTATTGCATCTGTATCTGAAGCTCTCCGAGATGCCGAGCAGAACAAACTGACACGGAAAGCCAATGAAGATGGAGTATCTGGCACAGCACTATTTGCTTGCGGAAGAGGAGGAAGAGAAAGAGGCGGAGGAAGAGGTGGAAGAGGGAACTGGAATGGAGGAAGAGGTGGAAGAGGTGGAAAAGGACGAGGGAAGCAGCCGGAGCAGGAGACTCAACACTGTGTCAACTGCAACATGAGCAACCTTACTACCGAAAACTGTCGCAAGCCCCTGAAATCGTCCAAGCGCCCACATAACACCGGCAATGACATTGTCTGCTACCACTGTGCGGAAGTTGGCCACCCCAAGAAACTGTGTCGAGTGTGGAAACGAGTACAAGAGACCTTCAACAATCGCAACAGTGGAAGAGCACTACTCGCAAACGACGACTCCCAAGCACTGGTTGTGGCAAACCGAACGCCAGGCAACGCCGAAGATTTTGATTGACTAGCTGACTCGGTGGCCTTACTCGGTACGATGGCCAGTCCTGCTGCCGTACTCGATTCGGCCTGCTCCGTCAGACGTTTATGGATGCCTGGACCGATGGACTCAGCTGGTCCCACACGGCTCGGCCATTTCGCACTTGCATCGGAAGCACTGTCAACTACCTGGATAATTGACTCCAGCGCCTCTCACCACATGTACAATGGACCCAAGTCAGTGTACCTCACCTACCATCACCTACCGTATCCAATCGATATCAAGTTGGGAGACGCTACCTCTGTTTGGGCGACTCACTACGGAGAGCTGTCGATTCGTAAGCATCGGATTGAGGCACTGCATACACCCAGCTTCTGATACTCACTGCTATCCATTAGCGAATTCAATGATCAACGCTATATCGTCACCTTTGGGAACAACAAATACCTTATAACCGACGGCAAACGGAATATCGTTGTGAGTGGCACCAAAAATGGAAGACTCTTTCAGGTAGACAATGACTCGGTAGCCCTACTGAGCTCTCATGAGCTGACGCGAGCCGCTTCCCATAGCCGAAGCGGCGCTTACAAGTTGGCGCCAGGCGCTCACCACGGCTGAAGCGGCGCTCATGTTTTGGTGCCGGGCGCTCACCATGGCCAAAGCAGCGCTCACATTTTGGCGCTGGGCACTCCCCATGGCCAAAGCAGCGCTCACGTTTTGGCACTGGGCGCTCCCCACAGCCAAAGCGGTGCTCATGATTTGGCGCCAGCCGCTCAACCCGGTCGAAGCAGCCCTCAGAAATGGTTATCGCTCCAAGATTCCCAGCTTTGGCACAGACGCCTAGCCCACTCCAACCACACAGCTATGGAATCGCTAGTTAATGGCTATACCTATGATGATCGGATATGCGAAACCTGCATCCTAGCCAACCACAAACGGAAGATCATTCGGATACCGGTACAGTGCACTACTACTCCGTTTGAACTTGTACATTCTGACACCTGTGGACCGTTTGCTACCAAATCTATTGGAGGCACAACCCATTTCATCATCTTTATCGATGACTTCAGCCGATTTGCCTATGTCTACCCTCTGCTCAACAAGCTGGCCGGCACATGCACCGGAATCTTCCAGCTCTTCCAGAAAAAGGTCAAGAACTGGGGATACACCATCAAGAGATTTCGCTGCAACAATGGTCAAGGCAAATACGACAATAGACTATTCTGCGGTATCCTAGCGGCAGGTGGAATAAGTTTTGGGCTGGCACCTGCGTACACGCAGCACAAGAACGGTGTTGCAGAACGAACTATCGGTGTACTCACGAGGAAGGCCAGGTCCTTACTATTGGACTCGCAAGCACCAACCGAATTCTGGGCGGAAGCTATCTGTACGCCCACCTACCTGCATGCAGGAACACCGAACCGCACCATAGACGGCAAAACACCATACGAGGCACTTCATAAGCACATGCGACTCGCCACCAGCAGCGATGACACCGCCGATGAGTCTTCAAGCTACAAGCCACCGCTCCACCACCTTCGCCATTTCGGGTGTGTAGCTTACAAGCTCATAGCAAAACAACAAAGGGTGGACGCGAAGATGGGAGCTTGCTCCAAGAAGTGTATGATGCTTGGATACGTACATAATACTACCAAGATCTAGAAGCTGTGGGATCCGGAACAGATGAAAGTCACAGGACGCTCGGATGTCAAGTTCGACAAGGCGACGAATTTCCACACAGTGGAGCGCTCAGTAAATGAAAAAGATGTACTCGGTCTTCCGGAGGAAGAACCCATTTATGCTGAAGACCGAATCACACTTCCACCAGCATTGCAAGAACACGCACCAGCGTTGCAAGGACACGCACCAGCGTTGCAAGGACACGCACCAGCAGTTGAACACATGTCTGACAAGGCTGTCGCTGCCTCAGAATAGACATCTGATAAGGTCGTACCTGCATCAGAACGGTTGGAACCGGAGAGACTGGAACCGAAGAGCTCAGAACGGTTGGAACCAGAGAGACTGGAACCAAAGAGCTCAGACCGGTTGGACCCGAAGAGATCGGAACCGGAAGGCTTACGCCCACTGAGTACTGCTAATGGCCTAGCACCACTGCGTAGATCTATGAGGATGAATACTCAGAAATCCCAGGGAAACGCCCTTATGGCAGGTCACCGCGGGCAAAGCGGCGCTCAGGAGATGGCGCCGGTCACTCACCGCGGGCAAAACAGCGCTCAGGAGATGGCGCCGGTCGCTCACCGCGGGCAAAACGGCGCTCAGGAGATGGCACCGGTCACTCACTGCAGGCAAAGCAGCACTCAGGAGATGACGCCAACCGCTCACACCGGCCGAAGCACCGCTCACGAGACTACGCCGACTGCTCGCGCCAGCCGAAACACGCTCACGACAGGCTCAGCAGAGGATGACCCCGGATCCTACAGGGATGCATTGAACAGCTCACTTAACAAGCAATGGAAAGAAGCTATGTGTCAAGAGTATGCCTCATTGATTGAGAATAGTACCTACACTCCCATTACCAATACCAATGGTATCAACCCTATAGGCTGCAGATGGGAATACAAGACAAAGCGGAATCCGAACAGTACAATCAGATACAAGGCATGTCTTGTGATCAAGGGATATGAGCAGATCCGCGGTGTTGACTTCGATGAAACCTACGTACCAGTCGGTAAGTTGATTACCCTTTGGTATTGCTGCTGCCTCTCTACTCAGGAAAACTGATACTCTATATATGTCGCACCGACTCATTGGCTGTCTGCCCTTGGGCCGACTCGGGAAGCACAATACCTTGGTATTATGCCCCAGCATCTCTCCTCATCAGAGGGAGATAGGGTTGATTGGAACATTGCCCTGTTTGATAGGTATGGACCCAGAAGATCTTCGATCTGGGTACTTGCGAACAATCTTCGTTTACACCCCCTTGTTGGTGTTGTCACCCTTGTGCTTGTGTCCGCAGCCCTTACTGGCTATATCCTTTTTAGGTGCATTCGGAGTCGCAATCTATAAGTCTAGATGCTTCCAGGAATACCTAGTGATGTCGATACAAGTGCCACAGCAATTGCAGTTAACTGAAGAATACGTTTCTGTAACTTAACAAGTTAAGATCCGATCTTCTTCAAACAACTGACAGATGGTCTGGCTCCCCTCATATACCCACCGGACCCGTTCTGTGTCCCGCATCCTGCTCGACCACTCGTGAGCTATATTGTACCCAGAAAAAGTTGACATTTTTGCTGGTGTATGGCAACTAGTAGCTTTTAGAATGGGTCTCACGGAGGATAACCTTGACAACTCCCAGGGATGTGGCCTGGCCCTTGCCTGTGGCTGCCACTCATCCCCTCTCTCATTGGTAACCTTGAGTTACCATCCGGCAGCTGTTGGGTTGGTAATACTCTTCTCTTTTAGAGCTCGCCCCAGTCTGTGACTTTCATTCATGGAATATCACTCGGCCTCAATCCCCAAATTGGGTCCAGCTAGTCATACTAATTGCATGTCTTTGGGGTGTCACCAGCGCGCTGGGTGTAACAGTCCCCACCGATCACTTATGTTGCGGTGATATGTTCAGTGTGTTGGAAGTCCATGGTGTTGTTGTCTTCCCCTGCTTTATCGCCAGAGATATCAGAGTTTGAGTTAGACTCGGATGTGCTGTTGTCCTCCTCACGCACTTGCTTAGTGGGTGAGGGTGACCATGAGGTCACGACCGTAGTGGGTTGGAGGTTGTGTCGAGAGGGTTGTAGCACAGAGCATACTTTGGGGTTGCTGTACATAGAAATCTCTGCGGTGGCAGGGGTACTCGTGCTGAGGAAGACGTCAAGGGATTCTTGATTGGGGTTGTTGGTGGACATGAACCCTTTTAGCGAGGTGGTGATAGTTTGGTGACACAAGCCAAAATTTCGATAAACAGGTAGCGACTGGAGGGAAAATTCCCAGGAGGGATCTATTGGGGTACGGCCTCTAGTTAATAAACTATTGACCGACTCCTGAGGTGCCATTCTGGGTTGTTGAAAACTTAATTGGAAAAGAAGATTTTTGGTGTCGCGAAAACAGTGAAGTTTTGAGGGCTCCTATGAGGATAATCAATTGCGTGGAGAAGTATCTCCAGACTAGCTACTGCGCCCTTTCCTTTATAAGTTTTCCTTCCCCTTTGGAAGCACAGCTTGCCCATGAGGCTGATGCAGTTCCTCCATACAACATCATGACTCAATCATCACACCCAAGGAAACACATGATTGCACCCGGCCGCTGCACAGCTAAAACTCTAACAGAGACAACAGGAGAAAGGATGTGCAAGTGAAGAAAGGCAGGTACATGCAAGCCGTAGGGAAACATAGAAAGGACGTGTAAGAATAATCAATGGGAAACAACATACATAACGATAACGGAGAAGGACACGCAAGTAGTAACAACGACAGACAAAGGACGTGCAAACATAATCAATGGGAAACCAACTACTTAACGGAGACAAAGGAGAAGGACGACCTATAGCGGCAGGTGGTTGGGTTCACGCCTCAAGGGATATCGCTACCAGAGCGATATTGTGGGGACAGGGGTTAGGAGCCTAGATACGTAGGATGGTGGTGATGGTGGCAGCAGTGATAAGGTCAAGTGACAGGGTGGCAATGGTGACGGTGGCTCCAGTGGCCGAGTCGACGAGTATATTGTGCCAGATTCATAACACCAGCCACATCCCATTCAACAAGAGGATGATGTGGTGGCTTGGAGTTTGGCTAAACTCACAGCTCACACTTATAGCCCAGCATGCAGCCAGGCTCAAGCTGGGGCACAAGGCTATGATCAGGTTCTGGTACCTCACAGGGCAGATGGGCTGGTCACCAGCCAACTGCAGAAAGGTCTTGACTGCATACATTCAGTCAGTCACTATGTTCATGTCAGAGCTGTGGTGGAAAGGAGACCATGTCTGGGAGATAATAGGGTAGGCAGATGAGTTGCAGCTGCTGGTCAACCAGGAAGCCAGGGTGACAATGGGCTACTTCAGGATGACAAACCTGGGAGCACTCTCAATGTTGTATGGTTTCAGAGCGGCTGTGACCCAGCTGGAGAACAGGCAGTGGTGGTTTGGTCTACAGCTGCTAACTCTGCCACAGGGAGACCAGACATGAAAAATCGTCAGTGTTCCAATGGAGATCAGACAGAGGCTTACCAACGCCCTCATCTATACTGGAATGGTGGAAAGAACTGTTCTGCATGAAGAGTCTAAAACTCTCAATGCAGACCTGCTGCAAGTGGAGCCTGAAACTCTCAATGCAGACCTGCTGCAAGAGGAGGAAGCAGAGGCAAAAGCAGTGGTAGAGAAGGAGAGGCCGGAGCTCACCATGTTCATGAATGGGTTCCAGCTGGGCAATGGAGCCGCTGAATACGCAGTCATATGGAAACACGGCTGAGCTCAAATGGGTAGTATCAAGACCCACATGGGCTACAACCAGGAGGCTTACAATACAGAGTGCGCTGCTCTTACAAGGGTGCTAGAAGTGGCCTGGCAAAGACAGAGAACACCAGAGCGGGTCACAATCTTCACTGACGTATAGACAGCCATCAGAAGGATGGCCACGTACAAATCCAATCCTGGCCAGCAGTGCACACTGCAGGCGAGGAAGCATATTGCAGCGCTACGGAGAGCGAAGCCAGATATCATCATCGGGAACCAAGGGTATACTGCGTACAAGGGTATCACCGGTAACGAGAAGGCTGATGAGTGGATGAAGATCATAGTGGAGAAGTAAGACACCCATAGGGTGAAATGGCGGAGCTACTCAAACCAGTTGGAGGCCCACCCAATGCCACTCCCCCAGTCTCTGACAAACCTCAAGTGGGAGATCTTGGAGAAGAAGTGGGCAGAGGTATGCTAATAGGTGGCAGGTCAAACCTCTAAGAAGAAGTACCCCATGCTGGGCAGTCTAAAGCCTGACGGCACAGTGGCCCATAGCACCAAGAGGATGGCCTCATAGTTTTACCAGCTGAAGATAGAGCACTGCCTGACCGGAGAGTACCTGAACTGGATGAAGCGCTGACCCACCCTATAGTGCTGGTAGTGCAGGTACTGTACACAGACTCAGGACCACCTCATCAAGGAATGCCCCAAGTGGAAGCCTATGACACTGGGGTTGTAATCGTACAATGGCAGGGATATAGAGTGCAACACTCAGATGTCCGGTGAATGTTAGAGTCACAGTGATAGAGAACTAGTCAGGTTACTCAACAATCATGAAGGAGATAGGGTATGCGCAGTCTTCACCAGTATTCAGTTATTATGCAGGAATAATACCCCCCATGATCAAACTACCAAGTTCGCCCACCGTTTACAGATTCACAGCGAAATAATACAAGGGGTTTAAATTCGATATTGGCGGCGTCCGCTGGCTGCGATTTCAGTGCTGGATCGTATGCGCCTCTGCAGCAATGGTTCGCTCGACAGATTGCATGCTGGACAGCACTTGCCCGGTGGCTGCCTGAATACTTGCATGACAGTTTGTCCATGGTTCCGTGCTGATGCCTCGCTCGGTGGATCGTTTGGTGCATGCCCGGCAGCTGCACAACAGCTTGCAGGTATTGTCTTGGTGGATAGTTCGATCGAGTTGGACCTGGCGTACTGCTTGAGGACTCACTCAAGGCACTTTGGAGGATGGTTCGGTCGAGTCAGGGCCAACATACTGGCCGACTCCTCACTCGTGGCGCTTTACTGGATGGTTTGATCGAGAAGGGCCTGGCGTACTACCAGAACGCTTGCTCTTGGTACTTCGGTGGATGGTTTGATTCAAGGTGGGCCTGGCATATTGTCTGATGGCTCACTTGAAGGCTCACTCGTGGCACTTCAGCGGATGGTTTGCATCGAAATGGGCCCTATGTCTTGCCCAACGGCTCACTTGTGGTGCTTCGCCAGATAGTTTGATTTGAGGCAGGCCTGGCATACTACCTGACAGCATGCTCACGATGCTTTGCCGGATGGTTCAGATTGAGACTGGTCCAGCGTCTTGCCTGACAGCTTACTTGTGGCGCTTCGGCGGATGGTTTGGTTTGTGACAGACCCAGCGTACTGCCCGATGGCATGCTCGCTAGATTTCGGCAGATGTTTCAGATCGAGACAGGCCCAGTGTCTTGTCTGACATATCGCTCGTGGCACTTCAGCGGATGGTTCAGATTGAGATAGGCCTGGCGTCTTACCCAATGGCTCTCTTGTGGCGCTCGACAACTGCCTCATGGATATCCTTATCTCTGGTTCATATACAGCGGCTACCGAGTTCAGCTTTCCTTAGTTCATCACAGCCCTTTGGATAAGTAGCTCGATGTACTGAGGATTAAGGGATTATTGGCGTGCCCGGCTGATGCCGGACCGGCCTCACCCCCCAGTACCTAGGGACCACTCGGCTTCTTCCCCTCAAGGCTACTTCACCTGGCCAAACTGCTTCCAGCCTGAAAGATTCGACATAAGATATGGCAGAGGATACGCTTACACTCCAGATCCTCCTGGATACGGGCCAAAGCCCAAAGCTACTCATCCTGGTTGGTCTGATGATGAAGGGGGGTAGGTGATCAGTGCCATCACGTAAATCCCTCAGCTCTAGACTGAGTTCTGTTGACGCGGCCGAGTCAGGATCCGTCAGTGTGCAAGGAGTAAGCCCTTGCCCTTCATCCTTGCTGGTTGCCTTCCTTGCTCAGTTCTGGAGTCATCCGTTCTTGCCGAGACCTTCAGTCAGGAATCCGCAACACTGGCCCTTATCTTCCGCCTAGACTCTCGAGCTTCTCATGTATCCATCTGTCTTCTTCCCGAATAGCTGCTTTTGCGCTCGCATGGCTTAGGCATATTGTCGACCCACACATAGCTGCTAGAGACATGCGATTATTATTGCAGTGGTTCCTTGGACGGATCATTTGTGGTTCTGTGGTAATGACTCTTTCGACAGATCATTTGTGATTCCATGGTGACGACTTTCAAACCAGATCGTCTGCGGCTCCGTGCTGACAGCTCGCTCAACAGATCGCTTACAGTTCCGTGGTGATGACCCTCTCGACGGAGCACCTGGGGGGATAGTCATTGACTCGATATCTTGGTGACTGGTAGGTGGGTGTTGATTGACCGTTTGTTGGTTTGGCTGATGATTCCGATAATTCTTGATGACCGGTAGGTGGTCTGTTGGGGATTGACGGTTTGTCATTCCACAGCATATAAGTATCCAGCTCAGTGAAGTCACATACTGCGGGGGATTACCCCACTCTGCAACATAAAAACTCTTCACTTTGGCACAGCCAGTCCTTCTCAGCCACAATTGTATCACCTTGGTATGGCATATGCCCGGCATCATAATCATTGTAAGTGTCTCAGATAAGAGGTGGGGAATACGTTCATGCTGTCGAGCACTGGCAAAGCTCAGAGTTCATCACCATAATTGGATGTCAATGACGAGGGTGCGAGTGGTTGCATGATCCCACATGTCTCCTGACAATGTGATATAGCTGTATTACCTTGGGCCTCCAAGAAGTCTATGGTGACACAGTGATTCCTGACTCATGGTATTGTTCCTCTGGGCTGTGCCTCAGGAAGCAATCCTGTTCCTGTTCCGTGATCTGAACTCACAACTCCTTGTGTTCCCTTTTTCTTCCATAGCTTGTCTGTGTGATGACCACCAAAATTATCTTTCTCTGCAGTAGCACTCGTGCTTTTCCGGCTTGTGCTGGTAGTTGGCCCAGGATCATGCGCTGCTGCAGAGTTTGTCAACCCGAGTCGAGTCCTGATGTTGTTAGTTGCCCAGTTTTGTAAGCCATCCTAGGACCATGTGATGAGTTTCCGATACCTTTCTGGCCAGTCCGTATCCGAATTCTGACCCTGTAGTGTTTAGGGTGTAACACTCTCCCCCCCTTCTAAGCTTTGTCGCGAAGCTATAGGATGGTGTTGTTGCATATAGTCATTCAGCCCCGTACTATTGCTCAATTGTTGAGATAAAAAACCACGTGGGAAAAGATCTCTCAAATCAGTGAGCCCGTTGTCCATTGGTGTATTAGGATCTTATACGCTGCTACCACTTGATCCTCAAGACTGAAAAAACCCCATTGGAAAAAGTTTCCCAAATCGTCGTGAGCTGGTAGCTCATTGGCGTTTCAATCAATGAAACACATTATGGTTCTTGTCTGTTGGCTTTTGAACGTAGCCTCCCAGCTTGCTACTTTGGTTATCGAGAAAAACCCATTAAAAAAATACTCTCTAACCATTCTTAAAGCTGGTAGCAGTCAAATGGCATGATCGTCAGATCGAATTGATTATGGCTAGCTTCATTTTGTCGTTGCCGATCATAACCACGACATTGTATTGCACTCAAATACCATCCGTATTCTGGAGGGCTCTTGACGTCCTGACTCTGATGCCCATCTGTCAGTGAAGGCATCCTGTTTCCATCCTCCAAATCCCGGCCTTTCGGCTCAGCGGTCCTGGTACTTGGCTCAGAACAGCGTTCTCTCCTGCCTTTCAGCTGTCCAGCACCGTTTCCCTACTGTACCGGTTCTCTGGTTTTGCAGCCATCGTAATCCTTGGCCTTTCAGCCAATCCACCCTGATGCTTCAGCATGGAACGGCATTCTCCCTGACCTTTCAGTCAACCCCTTTCTGTGCTGTGGCTCAGAACAATATCCTTCCTGGGCTTTTCTAATATTCGGCAGTACTGCTGGTACCATCAATATGGAGCCTTTCCTGCCAAACCTGACGAAGGCTGCCACTGCCTGCTTCACATGCTGGATTGCCATATGTGGTTGATCCTTATCCCCCCCTTTTCAGAGCGGTTCTCTGAATGCCTTGAATAAGCATCAATTTTGCCATTCCAGCTACTGAACCAATGTTGATATATTATCGTAGATGCTAGTGGGATGCTCTAATCGGCGAGCCTGGTGTCAGTTGAATACCCCAATACTTGAGATTTGCTCAGTGTATGCACTTTTTTGTGTCCGTCGACAGACTCGTAATACTCGAGTGAAGTTCGACTGGCATTACGCTCCATTGAGATGCCATATCGCAACAGGTTGGAAAGGGCTTTTCGAGTTTCGACCATTCTCTTTGGGTTCCACCAACTGTCATGTATTGCTTAACGGCTGGTGTAGTTCTCCATTCTTACCTGCTACGGAAGAAGAGTAGCACTGAGAGTGAAGTCTAATATGTTGGACACAGCGAAAGCCAAACTCGTTGGGAGGCTCAAAATAGCTGGTATGGTGTTAGGAATGTGTATTCCAACATGCCCAGCCAGCATACCACTTTGAGCCAAATCTGTGCTGGTTCCATAGTTCCCTGGTGGCCAGCAGGACTCAAAACGACTGGATTTTGGCTGTTTTCGTCTGGTTTTGGTAAAAAACAGGAAAACAAGCTCAGCAGCCCTGGAGGTTCGTTGAAGGTCTCATTCGCAGGCTTTCTGGTCGAATAGGCTCCAACCCTGGGTCGTTCTTCTGGATGTTCTACCTTTTACTACCGATGCCCTAGTGTCAGAATAAGGGGTGTCCGGAGATGACGGACCGGAGATAGCGTCCGGAGATGACGGACCAGAGGCAACATGTCAGGAGATGACAGCAGCCTTAGTCTCCAAGCACCAGCTTGGGAGATAGTCTTCCGTCCTTTCCCCTTGGCGAGTTCCTCAGGTGTGATGTATATAGAGAGAATGTTTTTCCTTCGACCTTGTATCAATCAATCAGTTCACTACCTTCGTCTCTATCGATCCCTTTATTCCAACAGGTTGTGAGCCTGGATTGAATGCTCTACCAATCCGCAACCTACCGATAACCGAACCCGTCGATATTTGCACCCGCCTCGCTTCAGCACCTCATCCCTGCACTCTCGTTTTTAAGCCTCAACTCCTGTGAGCCTTATTGCCAAGCTTTAGTTCAACAAAGATCTGAACCTTTTGCAACATGGAATCCATGAAGTTCACCTGCAAGCATGGCTCAACGGAGATGCTCAACGATCGCAACTACCACTCCTGGAAGTGCTCACTCAAGGCCTTTCTGATCGCAGAAGACGTATTCGGAATCGTAACCGGAACGGAAGCACCCCCAAACGTGGGCACGACTGCTCAGCTCCGTGACTTTCGCTGCTACTCTGGACGGGCCTATTCGCTAATATATGCGTCATCGGACAAAACCACACAATCCCTTATCGATAACCTCCCCAATAAAGAACCCAACCACGTCTGGACTGCTCTGCGTCTGGCATTCAATATCTCAGCCTCGCTGTCCAGGCGACTTACGACTGTTCGCCGTTTTCACAAGACTACAATGAAGCCGGACACCTCAGCCTCGGCGTATATTTCCACACTAATGGATATTCGTCAACCACTCACTGGCTCCCAAAAACGTATCTGAGATAATGTTCTAATCGGTCACCTCCTTTCTACGCTCCCAGAGACATTGGCCACCATTGCCGGCATCATTGAGAACAAGCCCATGGCTGAACTTACTCTGGATGCCATCACCACAACACTGATTGATGCCGAAGCCTCAATAGCATTCCGCAACGACCAAGTCGGTTCGAACCTGAACATCACCGGTACCACCACGCAAGCGCTAAGAGCAATGACTCGACACCGTGGCAGGCGAGGGGGACACGGTAGATACAGAGGTTGGAAGCCTTACGAAAGACCTAGCGATTCGCAGCTACAATGTTTCTGCTGCACACGAGAAGGGCACAAGGAAGCTAGCTGTCAGTTGAAGCAAGATGCAGAACGACTCAGAAAAGGAAGGTGGTCTCAGAAACCCTCTGCACAGACTGCCCGGGTGAACTTCTGGGACTGCCCAAGTAAGGTTGTAGTTCATGGCTTATAGCCAATTGCAGGTACGTTTTCTGAGCCCCAAATGTTCAGACGGAGCTGTGTGCACGCTTGGTGATGCTGGAGCTGCTGTGGTGCCCCATACCGGAGCTGCTGTCTGCGTTTCGATGTTGATGGAGCTGCTGTATGCGCCCAGTGATCACGGAACTGCTGTACGTGCTTGGTGATACTGGAGCTGCAGTGGCGCCCCATACTAGAGCTGCTGTTCGCGTTCGATGTTGATGGAGCTGCTGTATACACCCAGTGATGACGGAACTGCTGTGCGCGCTTGGTGATGCTGGAGCTGCAGTGGCACCCCATACCGGAGCTGCTGTCCGCGTTCGATGTTGATGGAGCTGCTGTACGCGCCCAGTGGTGACGGAACTGATGTGCGCACTTGGTGATGCTGGAGCTGCAGTGGTGCCCCATACCGGAGCTGCTGTTCACGTTCGATGTTGATGGAGCTGCTGTACGCACCCAGTGATGACGGAGCTGTGTGCGCGCTCGGTGATGCCGGAGCTGCTGTGGCGCCCCATACCAGAGCTGCTGTGTACTCTCAATGCTGACAAATGGACAGATTATCCAACGGATTTGCCTGCAAATCGGCCTGGTATCCAGGGGAAGCTTCCAGTGAAGTACGTGTAGGTGGTTAAACAGGTTTCTTTCCCTCTCCTTTCTTTCTTTGGTGGATGCACTCTTTCTCCTATGTCCGTGGTTTTCCCATGAGGTTTTTTACACGGTTATGAGTTTTAACGAGGCATCCAAGGATACTGGGTTTCACTGTTTTTGTTTCTTTTCTCTGCAACTGTTTGTTGCTATACTGGTGGTTTCGTTTTCTCCTTCACTCCTGCGTTCCTTTGCATCTTCCGTATGAGGGGAAGTGTCAGAATAATGGGTATCCAGAGATGATGGACCGGAGATGACATCCGGAGATGACTGACCAGAGGCAACATGTCCGGAGATGACAGCAGCCTTAGTCTCCGAGCACCGGCTCGGGAGCCAATCTTCTATCCTTTCCCCTTGGCGAGTTCCTAAGGCGCGTTGTATATGGAGAGAATGATTTTCCTTCGACCTTGTATCAATCAATCAGTTCACTACCTTCGTCTCTATCGATCCCTATATTCCAACACCTAGGCTGTAGGTGTTCCTAGCCCAAAAACAAAAACATCCTCATTGTTCACCTGCCTACTAAGTAGCCATCACTGTCTGCGTCTCCGGTGGGTTTTTTGCTGGTCTTCAGTGCCATGTATCCAGTACGATAGACACCCTTATCAGAGCTGTTGGCAGTGTGGTTCCTGTCGACATTGTTGAACGCTGCTTGGACTGACAGCCAACACTTATTTCTTGGCCCAATTTCCCAGTTATGGCTCATAGGCCATCTGATGGTCTTTCGCTCCCTAGCCTTTCGGCTTGACCACGTCTGCTCGATGTAATGGCTGGCAAGTTGTCTTTCCTTCCTTGCCTTTTCAGCACGTTACCAGGTCCCATTGAGCTTCAACTCGACATCTGGCTACCCCAACCTCCTTTTTTGCTGTTGGTGTTGAGCAGGACCTTCCACCTGTTCGTATGTTTGCTTCGTGTGTCGACCGTAGGGAGGGTGGGAGGCTGACATTCGACGTCGTCTGAAGGTCGAAATTCTCGAGAAAGGTGACTCGAAGCCTTAGATTCTAGTGTGACACTGCGGTTGTAATCGGATGGCGGCAGTGATGTAGAATACAAGACTGGGATTTCTGGTCAACATCAGAGTCAAAGTGATATCGAACTAGTCAGATTTCTCAACAATCATGAAGGAGATGGGACATATGCGGTCTTCGCCAGTGATCAGTTATTATACAGGAATAACACCCCCCATGACTATCCTTCCAAGTTCACCCACCGTTAAGGCATTCACTCTGAAATCATCGAAGGGGTTCGGTTCGATATCAGCAGCACCTGCTGGCAGCGGTTTGAGCGACAGATCGTAAGTGGCTCTGCAGTAAGGGCTGGCTCGACAGATCATATGGTGGATGACGCTTGCCTGATGGCTGCCCAATGGCTTGTGCAATGGTTCGTCCGTGGTTCTGTGGTGACGGCTCACTTGGCGGATCGCTTGGTGCATGCCAGGTAGCTACCCAAGGGCTTGCATGTATCACATTAGTGGATGGTTCGATCAAGTTGGACCCAGCGTACTGCTCGACGGCTCGCTCACAGTACTTTAGCGGATAGTTCAGTCGAGTCAGACCCGGCGTACTGCCCGACAGCTTGCTCACAGCGCTTTAGTGGATAGTTCGGTTGAGATGGGCCCAGCGTACTGCCCAATAGCTTGCTTGCAGTGCTTCGGCAGATGGTTCAGTTGAGATGGGCCTGGCGAACTGCCCAACAATTCGTTCCCGGTGCTTTGGCGGATGTTTCGGTCTAGACAGGTCTGGCATACTGTCCAACAGCTCACTTGCAGTGCTTCAGCGGATGGTTCGATTCGAGGTGGGCTCGGTGTATTGCACGATGGCCTGCTCAATGGCTCGCTCGTTGTTGCGGAGCCAAGAGAATGGGTGCTGTGTGGGATTCTTCAATGGGAGGTGGAAGGGAAAACACAACCCAAACGTGTAGTATTTCGTAAAAAGCGGGGCAGGAACATAGAGAGAAAGTATCAATACGTCGGAGGCTGCTCACTAACAACGCAAGAAACAACTATTTTATACTCGGGGCAAAATTCCCCTCCCACATGCTACCACTGCCCTAAACTCCTCAACCCCATCTTCTCCAACCCTGCTCCATCCCTCATTCATCTTCACTCACTCCACTTTCAATTTTTCCCACTCTCACTCAACTTTTTCACCTTTCACTCAACTCCTCCAAATACCCACTGTAACACCGACCCCCTTCAAAGGTTTTCGGAGTCGCTGGCATCTTCCAGCACGACGGAAGCCTTACGTAAAATGTCGGGGCGGACTTTGTCGGTATGCCAGGCTTTCATGAGCTCATTCGTTTCCGGATGTCGTAGATGAAGTTTGCCTTTAGCCGTGATATGCACGATCTCCACAGGGCCTTTCCAGTGGTAAGTCCACGGGTTACCATGCTGAGTCTTCAACTGGTAGTTCTGGTAAAGAACCAAGTCGCCAATCACGTAATGGTGGCGGCGCAGACCCTGTTCGTGATTGGCAATCCTTCTGGCCCTCTGGTCGATCTGCATACTGACGGCTTCCTGATGGACAGCGTCCAACTTGGCTAGTCGGATTTCTTGTAGCTGCTTCATCATCTCCTTGTGGCCTCTAGGATTGGCAAGAATCTTGTTCGCCTGAGCAGGCTCAACGAGGTTTAGGACTTTGTTGCGTGGCGTGAATCCAAACAGCAGTGTCGATGGAGAGTGACCATTTTCGCTGTACGGGTAATGAGTCTTGAAAGCCAGCTGCGCATCCGGCACGAGTGTAATCCACACAGTTGGCTTCTCCTCGGCCATCCTCCGAATGGATGTCTTGACGGATCTAATAGCGCGTTCGACCTTTCCCTGTCCTTTTGCCTGTCCAGGGGATCCAAATACCCACTTCACGCCCATCTTCTCAGCCCATAGGCCGATACCGGTAGCAAAGTGTAGGTGTTTTGCGGGGCCAAGAGCCTTGGTCATGATGTCGGCCAGATTGTCATCGGTGGAAATGTCGGTGAAGTTGACTATTCCGCACTCTTGCTGGTCGGGACTGATGTGGTACAGGATGTCGATATGCTTGGTCTTAGGGCTTGAGACTCCGGAGTAGATCGTTTTCAACGTGCCGTTGGAATCGCAGTAGATCGTTGGAACTACAGTCTCACTGGTAACGTCCTTATGCAGTCGTGCCAACCACTCTACTTCTCTGGTTGCGTTGGAGCAAGCAATGTACTCGGCTTCTGTGGTAGAGAATGCGACTAGTCCTTGCTTGCACGAGAGCCAGGAAATGGGGGCTCTGTACACCTTGAAGATGTGGCCACCCTGTAACTTCCGATCTCCTCTGTCGCCAGCGAAGTCTCAATCGGTATATCCGACTAGAGGTGACGCCTCTGTTGAAGTCGTGCTGGGAAAGATGAGCTTGACATAGGCTGTTGCTTTGAGATATCGGAGGACTTGCTTTGCCACTGTCAGGTGGACAAAGTAGGGTTTCACGTTGTATCGGCTTAGTGCTGCGACCGCGAACGCAATATCAGGGCGAGTACTGATAGCGGCATACATAAGGCTCCCGACGATAGATTGGTAAACGGCTTGATCCACTTCTTCCTCC
>Ga0307508_10001194_pt1 | contig 29827 bp, 14 predicted proteins | sample 9_EM_MG_FD_203089 | JGI IMG/M metagenome (GOLD analysis project Ga0307508, IMG submission 203089) | Populus trichocarpa ectomycorrhiza microbial communities from riparian zone in the Pacific Northwest, United States - 9_EM | ecosystem: Host-associated > Plants > Roots > Unclassified | place...
GATTCTCTTGGCAGCATCAATCGGCTCAATCAATGATTCTAAGGCTTCATAAAGCAAATGGGTAAAAGGGTATTTATTAATACCATGCTTCTTTTGCCTTTCTATCGGGGTATCCTTTCTTTCTGATGGTTGATGTATATCCAATGCCATATCGCTGAATATAAATAGGGTGCAAATTAGTTTCTGTCGTTTTATTGTTCCCGGAACCGTTCTGTCAATGCTCTGAGCCGTACCATCAGTTCATCAAATGGTAGAGACTCAACATAAATCATTTGTTCCTGCATCGAAGCATAATCCTGGCGGAACACTTCTTGCAACTCGTCCGGTGGGATAAACGAAATATTTCCCGGCGCCAGCGTTTCATAGTCCACGCCCGACACGCGTATGTATTCTTCACGGTGCCGCCGCAGGTTCGCATATAATTCTTTATCCTGCAGCGCTGCTTCCGCCGCGCCGCTTTTCATCAGTTGCACAATATCATATAAGTGCCGCGACATTCTCTCTGTCTTAATTTTACTGGCGTCCGCCACAGCAAATTTTTCATGTAGCAGGAATACCTTCTCCAGGAACGTTTTTCGAGGCTCCACTGCCATCACTTCACTCGGCGTTTCTTCGTAAGCCTTACTGGGGAATATTTCGGTCAGAATAGATTGTATCTGGACTGGTGCAAAAGGTATCTTCAATGACCGTACACCAAATTCAATTTTTACCTCATCCGCCAGATATGGGTTGGGGTCATACAATGACTGGTATCGCACAAACAATGTTTGCGGGTCACGGTCAGGTATCTTGTCAGGAACAGGGGCTGCTTCCACTGTCACCGTGCCGGGCACCACTCCCAACGCAGTTAATGCGTTTTCCAGTGCGGCCTTTATTTCCTTGTTGGTAAAAGCACACCCCTCCCGTTTCAACGTCTTTACATAACTGTGGCTCGGTGCTTTTACATATTGTCGTCCAAAAGCTTCCGGATCCAGTGCAATATCAATGTCTTCCGAAAATCGGTGTATCAGCTTCCATCCCTTACTCAGAGAAGTTCCACCTTTAAAAATTAAGAACCGGGCATACGGTGTGCTAAACAATGCTTTCAGGCACAGCGTCACCCACCAGTCCTTCTCAATCGCTTTCGTATTAATGCCGCTTCTGATAAAAGCCTGTTGAAGACTAACTTTTCGCTGTTCATCCGTAAGGTTTAACCAGCCTGTCATTAGGATTGTTTTAATAGTTGTAGCATGTAGTCGTGAATCCGTGCAGGTGCCAGCGCCATATCATTTTTTAAATGTGCCGGCTCCTCCTTTTTCAACAATTCACGTATCCTGTTTTCCGTATCAATGTCAATGTTCTTTATGTCCAGTTCTTCCAGTGCCTGGATAATTAGCCCGCTCAGTTTTCCTTTCGCCGATAGTTTTTTCGGCGTTGTTGCCTTGAATTTAATCGAAGCCTTGCCCACCTTCAGGTTTCGCGAAGCTCCGTCTGTAATGTATACCAACCGTGTCGGCACCTGTGTTGTCAGGCCCAGCTTATGCAGGGCATATGCCCCCGCCGGCCGGATACGCACTTTCTCCTTTCGTGCCAGGCTTTCCGCCACTTCTTCCGGCCCTGGATAAACGGGGCCAAAAAGCGGGTCTGTTTTCGGAATGAAGTAAATGCCATGAGCCAGCCGCTCCAGTTTTCCTTCTTTAGCCAGTCTCGACAGGGCCATTTTAATAGCACCCTCGTTTCCGGCACTCCGGAAATCGGTCGGAAATATCAAATCACCCTTTTTATGCCTTGATAATGAACGTTCTATATACTGATGTACTGTCCCCATTGTTACAAATATATGAATAATTGTAACATTAATTACAAATAATTGTTACAAATATTTGAATAATCGTAACAAATCAGTATGTAAATGTATGAATATCAATGATGTTTTAAATAACTGCCAGGTGAAAGATTGCGCCATTATTTCCAGTCACAAGCAGACAATAGAACTTGCCAACGAAACACTTGATTTTCGATTACTACCATTAATTAATGCCAGTACGAGGGTAAATGCAGCCCGATTTCGCCCTCGTTCAAAGATCGAGAGTACAAATCGCCCTTGTCGGTTTTTAAGGAGCGCTATAATATGGTGATTGCTATTTTAGCTGGCATAAGTATTTGTTAACCATGTATCTAAGCTGGTAAATACGTTTAAAGAACATTCTTAGCTGGTTCGACAAATCTTCAGTCAACTCCACCAGCTCTTCAAGAGGTTATACATTCAGTATAACCTCTTTTTTATTTAACTAAAACTACATGCTGTTTCTTTTTATCCTATTATCGGTTAAAGGTTCACAGTTCATACATGTAATCCGGTAGATTTAAACCGCAAGGGAGATACGATAATAATAGTGGTATTACATCAACTCATCGAGACCTGCTCCTTCCACATCTCTATATATTCCGGCAGCGTTTCCATCGGCAAGATGGCGTAGGTATCACACGGTTCTGGTATCATAAACTCAGCTCTTGAGCATTGTGAAAATTGAATGCTCATTTTAAATAGTGTTCGGCGTTCGGAATATAATGTTCTCATTATTAGATAATTAATGTCATATCATGGTCGTATCTGAACCTATCAAATCGTATCATATCTAATTATTTTAAGGGAACTATCGTATATAATCGTATCAGATCGTATGTAGGGTAAGCCGGTTACCGGGCACATTGCTTTTGTTAAAGCAGGCGGCACACATGGATTCAATACCTCAGTTTTTGAACACGAAACAGAAGCCCGTAAAGGGGAGTATTACCGTGTTCTATTAATTTGATCAATTATATACATACAAGATCTCAAAGAAGCTGATATAAAAACAGTAGTAGAAAATAAGTTTAGATAATCAAAAAACTCGAATATATTTTATCAGCAAACATTGAAAATTCTATCGCCGTAATGCCATCTTTCAATATATTACCGCTTGTTGCTGGGATGCTATGCACTGTGTTTGTCAATCATCTGGCATTAAAATCTAAAAAAATGTATATTTGACATGTAATATCTTCCTTGCTATGCCAACTGCTTCCATCAATCAATTATGTCTGCAAATAGCAGAATCCAATGATGAAGTGGCATTTGGAGAGCTGTTCAAATTGTACTATCCCCGTCTTTTATTGTTTACCGAATCCATTCTAAAAAGCCGTGAACCGGCGGAAGAAGCAGTGGAAGATGTGTTCCTGAAATTATGGGAAAACAGGAAGGTATTGATCGCCATTAACAACCTGAACTATTACCTGTTGGTGGCAGCCAAACATAAGGCGCTGGATTACATGGAAAAAATGAAAAAACAGGCCGTCATCAGCCTCGACGATGTGGAAGTGGAGTTTGGCGACATGACTGTCAATCCCGAAAATATCCTGATCTCCGCGGAAAGCGTCCATCTCATACAAGCCTCCATCAATAACCTGCCGCCGCGTTGCAAGCTCATATTCCGCCTTGTAAAAGAAGACGGGCTAAAATACAGGGAAGCCGCCGATCTCCTGAATATTTCCGTAAAAACCGTTGAAACCCAAATGTCGCTGGCCCTCAGTAAGATAGGCGCCGCCCTGCAAACCGCCCTCCCTCGCCAAAACAAGCTATACAATTCCGGCCGGCCAGGTCAATAATCATTTTCCCAAAAAATATTTTTATATCGCTTCAGGGCATTGTATTCTTTTACCCGTCTTTAAAGGTGTAGTCATCATTTATGAAAAAAAACAGGTTTTGGGAATCACTGGCAAAGGTTAAATCAGGCGAAGCTACGCCCGAAGAACAATTGGAGCTTAGCCAGCACCTGTCTGCCTCACCCGATAACCTTGACCTGGTAAAGCAAATAGATGCCTACTGGGAACTACCCGTGCTGGCTTCCGCATCGACCACGGAGGATGAGATAGCGACAGCCTGGAACAGCGTTCAGGATAAAATTTCAGACCACGGGTCGTCTGTTGAGCTGCCGGGCAGGGTAAACAAAGTAAGACGTATGGTGAAATACGTGGGCGCCATAGCCGCTGTTTTCATAACGGCTGTTGCCATATGGCGGTGGAATGTATCGCCGGTAATAGCTTCCCCGCAAAAGAACATTGTTTCTACAAAGAATGGCTCCAGGTCAAAAATTGAACTGCCCGATGGCACCCAGGTTTGGTTGAATGTGGGCAGCAGGATTAAATATGACGAGAATTATGGTAAGGAAAACCGGGAGCTGACCCTTACCGGCGAAGCCTATTTTGATGTAGCGCGCGACGCCCGTAAACCTTTTGTGCTTCATGCAGGCAAAATGGATGTAAAAGTATTGGGAACAGCTTTTAATGTAAAAGCTTATCCCGGTGACGCCACTACCGAAGCTGCGCTCATCAGGGGTTCTATTGAAGTCACCTTCCCCGACCGCCCGCAGGAAAAGCTGATCCTGAAACCAAACGATAAAATCGCATTCGACAATAAAGAAACAAATCTGACTGACGATACCGACCGGTCTGCGCACGAAAGTAATAAGGAAAGACCGGCTATCACGGTTTCATCCGTTCAATACACGCCTGCCGATAGCGTGATAATTGAAACAGCCTGGGTAAACAGTAAACTGATATTTCGTCGAAAAACCTTTGAAGAACTTTCCAGGGATATAGAGCGCTGGTTCAATGTTACCGTTCAGGTACAGGACACGTCTATCCTGTCTAAAACATTTACCGGCACATTCAGTAATGAAAGTATCACGGATGCGTTGGATTTTTTGAGCATGACCTATCCATTCCGCTATAAGTTTAACAAAGGCAACAATACAGTAACCATCAACTGAAAATAGCCAACTGCTTTACTAACGAAAAACGATTGCTTATGACCACCAGTACATAATTCCTCCGCTCATACAACAAAAAACGGGAAATGTAAGAGCATTTCCCGCTAACAGCTAAACAAAGATGGCACACGCATGTCTCGTGGAAAAGCTATGCTATGCCCTCAATTATTTAACCACATCAATACGAAATTATGAATTTAATTCGACTTGTGGGCACGATTATGCCCGGAAGTGAATACAGGAAAATCGTTCTGGTTATGAAATTGACATTCGTCCTTACCTGTATTTTATGCCTGCACCTTTCAGCTAGTGTTCGTTCGCAAACCAGGGTTACGCTCCGGCTTCAACAGGCTTCATTAAGCAACGTATTTCTTGAAATAGAAAGGAAAACAGAATACCGGTTTCTGTTTAATGATAACCTGCTGCAGGATGAGGCCAGCGTAACCGTGGATGTCAAAAATGAGCTTGTCAGGGATGTGCTGGCAAAATTGCTGGTTAATACAAAGGTCGACTTTAAGATAGTAAACGATAATCTCATCGTTATTTTAGGTAAAGGCCGGGAAATCAAGGGCATTCCGGTACATGGAAAAGTGGTGAATGCTAAAAATCAGCCGGTGAGCGGCGCCTCTGTGCTGGAAAAGGGTACGCACAATGGCGTAAATACCAATGAGCAGGGTGAATTTGACATTACGGTGGAAACTAACAAGGCTGTGCTCGTTGTTTCATCGGTGGGTTTTAACCCGCTCGAATGGCCTTTGAATGACAATACAAATGTTACCTTAACACTCAGCGAAGATTTTTCAAAATTGAATGAAGTAGTGGTGGTAGGTTATGGAACGGCAAAAAGAAAAGATGTTACCGGCGCTGTCGCCAGCGTTAAAATGGAAGGCTCGGCGCTTGCCCTGATGCCTAACCTGAATGCGTTGGAAGCGTTGCGGGGCAATGTGTCGGGTTTGAACCTCGGCCCCGTAAATACGGCTGGCGGGCAACCATCGGTTAACATTCGCGGTCAACGATCCATAAGCGGCTCCAATGACCCGCTGATTTTATTGGACGGCGTTATTTATTTAGGCTCCGTCAGTGATATCAACCCCAACGATATAGCCGGTTATGATATTTTAAAAGACGCTGTCTCGGCAGCCACCTACGGTTCCAGGTCGGCCAATGGCATCATCGCCATTACAACCAAAAAAGGAAAAACCGGGAAACCGGTCATTAATTTTAAATCCGAAACGGGTTTTCAGCGTTGGCAGAACAGACCCGAAATGATGAAAGGCGCCGAATGGATTGAAGTGGTAAATGCCCGCAACAAATACGCCGCCGGCAGTACCAACTGGCTGCAGGCAGGCGAACTGGCGAATATGCAGGCGGGTAAGGAAACTGTTTGGCTCGATTTGGTGACAAGAACAGGCGTTGTGCAGGATTACCAGGTAGCCGTATCCGGGGCCGCACCCAATATCAATTATTATTTATCCGGTTCCTACAATGATAATAAAGGCATCGTAGTGGGCGATAAGTTTAACCGTATTTCCGCTTTAGGCAAGATTAATACCAAAGTCACCTCCTGGCTCGAGACCGGCGTGGACGCTGCCTGGTCAAAAAGGGATTATTCGGGCAATGCGGCCAATATCGGTGCCGCCGAACTCGTGTCGCCTTATGGCGTTGTATACCGCGATTCATTGGGGAATCTTGAAAAATATCCCTATACGCAATCACAAATCAGCCCTTTGTGGGGCGTTAATGATGGCACCGTCGACAATAAGGATATCAGCACCACTTTCCGTTTAAATGCCTATGCGGTGGTTACCGTTCCCTTTATAAAAGGACTAAGCTACCGGGCAAACCTGTTGAACAACCAGGAGCGCCGCCAGGCCGGCAATTTTACCTACGAAAGATATTATGTTAAAGAAGGCGCCGGAATAGCAGGCCGGTACGATCCCGCCTCCATACAGAGCTTATTATCGAACGCCAATGGAAACCTGCTGAATAATGTGACCAATACCTATGTATTCGATAACATCCTGACGTATGAGAAAAGCATTCGTAAACACAGGATCACGGCTACAGCGGTGGCAACAAGAGATCACCTGAAATTTGAAGAAGTAAATTCAACGGGCAGCAATTTTGCTGCCAACGGAAATACGGTGCTTGGCATGTACGGGTTATCGAAAGCGACCGTTCAAAAAGTAAATCTTAACAACAGCGAACGGTCTAACATCGGTTACCTGGCACGGCTGAACTATTCGTTCGATGAAAAATATTTTTTAACCGCTTCCTGGCGCCGTGACGGAGCCTCCGTTTTTGGCGCTGATAAAAGATGGGCTAATTTTTCTGCCGTTGGCGCTGCCTGGCGCATTTCAAATGAAGAGTTCCTGCGCGATTTTAAACCGCTCAGCAACCTGAAACTTAAGGTTTCATGGGGGCAGAACGGAAACCAGGGCCTGAGCCCTTATGCAACGCTGTCGCAGGTATTAAACAGCGCATCGGGCGATGCACGTTACGAGTTTTCCAATACACAAGGCACTATCTACTATGGCCTGGTGCAAAACTCCCTTGGTAATCCAGGCCTGGGTTGGGAAAAAACAGCCGCTACCAATGTTGGCTTTGAATCGGGCTGGTTAAATAACCGTCTTTTTGTAGATCTCGATGTCTATTTTTCCAAAACCACCGATCAAATCTTTCTCCGCACCATTCCCATTATGACGGGTTTCAAAACCCAGCTTTCTTCGCTGGGACAGGTAAATAATACAGGTATTGAATTAACGGTAAAATCGGTGAATATACAAGGCAAGGCGATAAACTGGAACTCGGAGCTCACGTACTGGAAGAATAACAACAAGCTCGTACATCTTTACCGCGAAGACAAGAACAATGATGGTCTTGAAGATGACGACATCGCAAATAATTTCTTTATCGGTAAATCGCTCGGTGCTATTTACGGCTACAAGCAGGATGGTATTGTGCAAACAGGCGACGCCGATTATATCGCCATGACAGGCGCAGCCCCCGGCGCTCCTAAATACGTTGATTCGTATAAAGACGGAAAGATCGATGCCAGCGATCGTACCGTTGTTGGCTACACCAAGGAAAATTTCCGGCTGAACCTGAGCAACACCGTGCGGTATAAAAACTTTGATTTCTACCTGATGGTGTCCGGCATTTTTGGCGGGAATAACAGCTATCTCCAAAGCAACACCGCGGCATATATGACATCGGGCACCGGACGGTTCAACGATAATACCATCTCCAAGCCTTACTGGACAGCCGAAAACAAAAGTAATACCTATCCTTCCGCCTATTTTTCGGGCGATAGCCGTTTTCTGGGGCTTCAGTCAAGAGCCTTTGTTCGGATACAGGACCTTTCGATAGCTTACTCGCTCAACGGAAACTGGTTGAAACAAAACCATATCAATGCCGTAAGGATTTTTGCAGCCGGCAGAAACCTGGCAACCATTACCAAATGGGTGGGTGGAGATCCCGAAACAGGCACCACAGTGCAATCAAACACTTTCCCGGTAGCCACCACTTATTCTCTGGGTGCAAATATTAGTTTTTAAGCTATTAACACTGTTTAACATGAAAAAATTACAATACGCCAAATATGCTTTCCTGCTGATGCTATTAGTGAGCGTAGCAGGCTGCAGCAAAACCGACGATAAATTTCTGACTACCAACCCGGAAACTTTTTATACGGTTGATAATATTTTTTCTACCTCGGCCCAGGTGGATCAGGCTGTCATTGCTATCTATTCCCAAATGAGGGATATATGGGCCAATCCAAACGAGGAGAGCTGGATCTTTGTGTATCGGGGCAACGGCACCGACATCTTCGATGTTCCCAGCATCAGGCGTTCAAATACATTCAACAATTATGGCACTATCAATGCCAACCATGCCATTTTTTATAATGCATTCAGTACCTGGTACCAGGTCATTGCAAAAGCTAACCTGGCTGTCTATAGCGCCGAGCTTCCCGGCGTTACCTGGTCAACGGCCGCAGAAAAAGCATACACCCTTGCACAAGCCCGCTTTTTCAGGGCTTTTGCCTATCGCAACCTGGCCGAACTTTTTGGTGGTGTGCCTATTGTAACCGATATCACAAAAACGGCCCGGTACGATTATAAACGTGCCACCCGCGCCGAAACCTACCAATATGCCATCACCGAATTACTGGCCATCGAAAATGACCTGCCCGATGTAACCGCTGTTGGCGGCCGGCTGGTAAAAGGTGCTGCCCAGCATAATTTGTGCGAGCTGTACCTGGCCCTGGGTACCCAACTGGCGGCAGACGGTAATGCCGCTGCTGCACAAACCGCTTTTACGCAATCTATTGCTTATGGCAACAAAGTAATCGATGGCGGTACCTATGCCCTGATGAAAGCCCGTTACGGCGCCCGGAAAACGGAAGCACAAGGCAATGTATACTGGGACCTTTTCCAGGAAAACAACGTTAACTACCAGGATGGAAACAAAGAGTGTATATGGGCCATACAAATTGACTATGCCGCTTACCGGGCAGAAGACCCCCGCTCTAAATTGCCCTACTCGCGCACATACGGTCCTGTATTTCGCAACGGCGCTCCCGCACACCTGGGCGGTACGCTTGAAGACGTTGGCGGCCGTGGCATCTCGCAGGTAACACCTACTATGTATGCCAGGGACAGCATCTATGCAGGCACGTGGGCCAGTGATATGAGGAATACAGATATCGTATTCCGCAGGATATTTCTGGGAAACATTTCTACGTCGCCTTACTATGGCATACCGGTGCCCTGGTCTGTATTGTATAACAACATGGACAACCAAAGCCTCGATTACCCTGTAAGCTGTAAAATTGCCACCGATAAATATACAGGCCTGGCTGATGGCGAAAACAGGAGCAATCTCTTCCGCGATGATTATTTTATCCGCCTGCCGGAAACCATCCTGCTGCGAGCCGAAGCCAAACAACGCAGCGGTGATAAAGCAGGAGCAGCGACCGATATCAATTTATTACGCGATCGCGCCGGCTGTACTTACAGGGTATCGGCTGCCGATATGGATGATAAATTCAATTTGATACTCGATGAGCGCGCCCGTGAGCTGGTATACGAAGAATGCCGCTGGAACACCCTGCTGCGCATGGGCGGGAGCATAGCCGTTGACCGCATAAAGAAATATGCATTTTGGCCGGAAGCAATGGCTACCCTGAACTTTCAGTATAACCTGTGGCCGATTCCCCAGCTGGTGATTGATGCCAATAAAGATGTGAAGCTTGACCAGAACCCCGGATGGTAGTTGCTCATCTTCCGATAATGATACATACCGGAACAGCGGGTTACACTGTTCCGGTATTATTACATAGTGTATTTAATGTTGCCAATCAATCATTATGGTGAGAATAATATTCTTTTTAGCCGGCTGGCTGGTATATTCGCCATTGCTGGCGCAAAAGCTGAACTATTCGCTGCGCACTACCGATACACTTCCCTATGCTGACATACAGCAAGGGTTTATAAAACCACCCGCCGAAGCAAGGCTCAGATGCTATTGGTGGTGGTTGAACAGTATGGCCACCAAGGCGTCTGTTACACGCGACCTGGAGCAAATGAAGGCAAAGGGGTATGGGGGTGCGTCCATTGTTGATGCCGGTAGTTCAAACTACACGATTGCGCAAAAAACCAAGGCAGGCCCTGTATTTATGAGCCCGGCCTGGATGGAACTGTATAAACATGCGGTGAAGGAAGCACAGCGGCTTGGTATAGAGCTGAGTGTCAACGTGCAAAGCGGCTGGAACCCCGGAGGCCCGACAATTACCCCGGAACTGGCTTTAAAAAAGATCGTTTATTCGGAACTGACAGTAGATGGTGGCCGCAACATACAGGTCACACTGCCGCAACCTCCATTTAATCTGCTATACAGGGATATCGTGGTGCAGGCGTTCAAACAGCCGGGCGGCATGCCGGTAAAAGACAGCGCCATCAAAAATTGGGGTATAAAATCATTCAACCAGTCTTTTGGTTTCAGGGGAACTTATCCTTTGTATAAGCTACGCGAAGAATACCCGGTTACAGAAAGCAGGGACGGTATTAAAAAAGAAGGGATCATTGATCTCACGGCCCAATGTAGCAACGGTGTATTGACCTGGGAAGTGCCTGAAGGTACATGGACTATTATCAGGTACGGATGGACCTGTACAGGCGCCGGCACATCAACCAACAGCGATGGATGGAGCGGGCTATCACTTGATCACCTGAACCCGCAGGCGTTTAAAAAATTCAGCGACGATGTCATCATTCCGCTGATAAATACTGCCAGGACCGCAGGTAATAGTGTTCATTTTTTACAAACCGACAGCTGGGAAATGGGCAATGTAGGCTGGACAAACAACTTCCCGGCAGAATTTAAAAGATTCAGGGGTTATGATCTGTGGCCTTACCTGCCTGTCCTGGCCGGGCGCATAGTGGAATCCATTGACCAGAGTGACCGTTTCCTGCACGATTACAGGCAAACGGTGGGCGATTGTATCGCGTCATACCATTATCAGCTATTCAGCGACCTGGCGCATGCAAACGGCATGGGTATTCATCCCGAATCGGGCGGCCCGCACTCTGCGCCGGTTGATGCCTTGAAAGTAATGGCCATCAGCGATTTTCCGCAGGGTGAGTTCTGGGCTACTTCCAATACCCATAGAATAAAAGATGATGAAAGACTGGCAGTAAAGCAAAGCGCCAGCGTTGCACATACCAACGGCAAAAGATTTGTTGCGGCAGAAGGCCCTACTACCATCGGCCCGCAATGGGAGCGGGCGCCCAGGGAGTTGAAGGCCAATATCGATCGGGTGTTCTGCTCGGGCGTGAACAGGATTGTATGGCACACGTTTACCTCCTCGCCAAAAGAATTTGGCCTTCCCGGCAACGAGTATTTTGCCGGTACGCACCTGAATCCCAATGTTACCTGGTGGAAACAGGCCGGCGATTTTATCAGTTACCTCAACAGGTGCAGTTACCTGTTGTCGCAGGGCCTGTTTGTAGCCGATGTGCTGTATTATTACGGCGATGATGTTCCCTCGTTTGTTTTCACAAAAGAAGATGTCAACGACCTTGCATTTGGCTACGACTGGGACAAATGTTCAAAGGAGGCCCTGTTAAACAAGGCGTATGTAAAAGATAATAAACTGTTTTTTCCAGATGGCATGTGTTATCGCATATTGGTACTTCCCGGCGAAAACGCGATTGATCCCGCTGTATTGCGAAAACTGGAAGCATGGGTAAAAGCAGGGTTGATGATAGTGGCGCCACGACCGGTGAAAGCAACTACATTAACCGGGTTCCCGGCAAATGACGGCGAAATAAACGCCATTGCGTCTCGTATGTGGGGCGCTGTGGATGGCGTTACGATAACCGAAAATAAGTATGGTAAAGGAAAAGTGATCTTTGGCCGCGATGTCAATACCGTGTTGAAAGAAATAAACGTGTTGCCCGACCTGGCGTTTACAAGTACACAGGAAAACACGGCGCTTGATTACATTCATCGTGCCGGTAAAGGAATGGATATTTATTTTGTGGCCAACCGGTTTGGTAAAAAAGGGATTAATGATTTCGCGTTCCGCTATGATCCTGCGCTTCCCGACCGCTATGAGCAGGTAGAATGCGCATTCAGGGTGAAAGGCATGGTACCCGAACGATGGGATCCTATGACCGGCCGGATACAGGAAATAGTAACCTGGCGTGAAGAAAACGGTCGTACGCTCATCCCTCTTTGCTTCGAACCGGAGGGCTCGCAGTTTATTGTGTTCCGGAAGAAGGCGCCGTCGGTACATGTTATTCAGCTGCAGAAAGATGGCAGATCACTCTTTCCCGGCAATGAGTATAAGGACGCTGGTATGCCGTTGATGGAAATTGTAAAAACAGGCGCCGGTACATCATCCATTATAACAGCACCGGGAAATTATACCCTCACCTGGTCGAACGGGAAAATCAGCACGGTGAATTCTACCCGGCCCAATGTAGTATTTCCCTTAACCGGTGCATGGCAAATCAGTTTTGATACCGCCTGGGGAGGTCCGGCACAGATACAGGTCGATACACTTCAATCATGGACGGATTTTATGGATGCCGGTATTAAATATTATTCCGGCGCCGCGGTATACAAAAAGAAGTTCTCCGTCGGCAGAGACCATTTGACAGAAACGAAAGCGGTACTCGACCTGGGCAATGTGCTGGAAATGGCGTCGGTTACTGTTAATGGCTATAAAATGCCTGTGCGGTGGTGTGCCCCGTTCCGGTTTGATATTACACAATATATTCATGCCGGTGATAACCAGTTGGAAGTTGAAGTAGTAAACCTATGGCCCAATCGTCTGATTGGAGATAGCAGGTTACCCCAGGAACAAAGACGCACACAAACCAATATAAAAAAGTTTGAACAACCCGGCTCCGAAGCGTATTTAAGAAAATCCGGGCTATTGGGGCCCGTGGAGCTACAGTTTTTAAAAGTAATCACGCCGTTGTATTAGGAAATATCAACAACTAACCTTGGGCTAGTCAGCCTATCGTCGTACATGCCGTACTGCCAAAATGGGTGAGTATTTTGCAACTTTCATGCAGGATGCGGATGTCAATAATTGCTTAGTTTCAGTCGGTAAATGTTTCGCCACAAACAGTAAAACAGCGACATGAAAACAGCTTTGTTGATTGCTTCCCTTTTAATAGCCCATCTGTCTCACGCCCAGAAAGAACAAAGTGATAACCGTTTCAGCGGCAACCGGAATAATCCCGCGCGACAGGAATGGTTGCGCGATCTGGGATTCGGCATGTTTATACACTTTAATGTAGATGCCCAGCTAGGCATTACCATTAGCCATTCGCTGGTAGGGGCTTCCGACGACTACCTGCACCGCTATTTTAATGAATTACCTAAAACATTCGATCCTGCGAGGTTCAATGCTTTTGAAATAGCTAAACTGGCTAAGCTGGCAGGCATGAAATACATCGTTTTTACCGCCAAACACCATTCGGGTTTTTGTTTCTGGAACACCAAAACAACCGGTTTTAATATCATGCATACGCCTTTTGCCAAAGATCTGCTGAAAATGTATGTGGAAGGCGTTCGTAAGGCAGGACTGGCAGTAGGACTGTATTATTCACCGGAAGATTTCCATTTTCTGTATCAAAACAATATCCTGATCAAAAGAGGGGATATGAAGTTCGATCAAAAAATGACTGCTGCTTACGAAGACCTGGTCAAAAAGCAGACAGCTGAACTGTTTACCCAGTACGGAAAAATTGATGTGCTGTTTATAGACGGAGAGCCTAAAGAACCCTGCAAAGTAGTCGCCTGGAAACTGCAGCCCAATGTAGTGATTACCCGCGGTGCTATCAATACGCCGGAACAGACTTTGCCTGGTGTGGCTTTGAATGAATTCTGGGAAAGCTGTGTTACCATGGGTACGCAATGGAATTACAAGCCAACCCATGACGATATTAAAAAAGCCGGCCGGTTGATAGAATTACTGGTGGAGGCCCGTGCCAAAGGAGGGAATTTCCTGCTTAATGTAGGTCCTCATCCCGACGGATATATTCCTTATGAGGAGGAGATAGAACTACGTGAGGTGGCCGCCTGGCATTTTATCAATCATGAAGCCATAGAAGCAGTGCGTCCCTGGATCATAACCAATGAAGAAAATATCTGGTTCACGGCATCAAAAGACAAGCGTACGGTATATGCCGTCATTACCGGGTTGCCGGATTGGGCAAAAGGCGACCGCAAAGAATTTGTGTTGGGATCGGTAAAAGCTACTGCCAATACCACGATCAGCGTACTGGGACAAAATGATAAGGTGACCGAATACCAGAACCAGCTGGATGTGCGCTCCCGGTATGAACAAAAAGAAGATGGCCTGCACATTTCGGTAGCAAAGGCCCAACGGGTGTACGACAACTATAAATGGCCCAATCCCATTACAGTGAAGATTACAAATGTTGAACCGGCGCTTGATCCCCCTCTTGTTGAAACATTGCCGGCAACGGTGCAGAATGAAGTCATTGAGCTGAAAGGCAGGCTGGTGAAAAAAGGAAATGCGGATAAAGTAAAGCTGTTGTTTGAATACAGGCCGTATGCCGGTTTTGCCGAAAACCTATACAGCACCACCTGGTTAAAGACCTCGCAGATCGAGGTGGACAAGGAGAATGCTTTTACTATTCAACTGCCCCAGGCTGAAAAAGGAAAAGAATATGAGTTCCGGGCCGTGGTAATATGTCCGCAGCTTACCGTAAGAGGCGATACGAAGCGTGTTAAGCATTAGCTATAAACTCTTTATTCATATTCATATGTTTCGCGCATGGCATGCAAGGGTCACTGGTTCGACTAAAAAACATAACTTTATACCAGGCTGTTAAATGCCATGTACGATGATGCGTTCCAGGAAGACTTCAGTCCTTTCAACAGGCGGGATAGTTTTTTCTCTTTTTCTTATTTGTTGCAGTCATATCTCGCTGGCTAAAGATCCGCCGGTACGGTACCTGGGCATAGAACAAGGCCTGTCCAACAATGCCGTTCTCAGCATTTGCCAGGATCACAACGGCTTTTTATGGTTCGGCACATACGACGGGCTGAACAGGTATGACGGATACGGGTTTAAAATATTCCACAACGTCATCGGCGACAGTACTTCCCTTGCCATTAACAACATTTATACAATAGAGGAAGATGCCAGCCGTAACATCTGGATGGGCGGGCAAAAAGGCCTGAGCGTATACAATGCGGTTACCTCGCGCTTCTCCATGGTAAGATATACCTCCGTGCCCGGCTCATTGGAGTACCTGCAGGACAATGTTCACCTGGTCAAGGCGGTCAATGCAGGCTGCATACTGGTGGGCACCCAGCACAATGGACTGCTGGCTTTTGAAAGCAGCGCCAAAAACGGCATACAGATCCCTTTGGGTAATAACAAAAACGGGGCGTATGATGTGACCGGTATAGAATGCGGGCCGGATAAAAATATATGGGTATTTGTTCAGCACCAGGGACTTTACCGGTATGATGCCGCACAAAGTAAAATGATATTGGCCACCGGCGCCATTAAGCAGGCCAATAGCCTGAAGGCAGATAGAAAAGGGCGGCTATGGCTGGCCAATGACAACGGGCTTTATCAATACAATTCCCTTTCCAATACTTTTTCCCAAAGCTTCTTGCCTTCGAAAATAAAAATCGTCACGCTTTGCGCTGATAAGCAACAGGTTTTATGGATAGGTTCGGACGGCGCGGGCGTATGGCGGCTGCCCGACGGAGCCTCTATGGCCCAGCCATTGCTGGCGGACAATGGGAAAGCATTGGTAAACAGCAATTCGGTATATGCCATCTATGACGACGTGGAAGGACGTAAATGGATAGGTACATTAAGGGGCGGTATTAATATTATGGAACCATCGGATGTTCCTTTTGGAAAAGTCACGTACGACGCGCCGGCGAGCAACAACCTGGCCGATAATTTTATCCTCTCTTTTTGCGAAGACGCACAAAACAATGTTTGGATAGGTACCGACGGCGCCGGGCTTAGATACTGGAACAGGGAAAAGAACAGTTTTACCGGTTTCAGGCATGAGGCGTCCGACCCTCATTCCATCAGCAGCAATTTTATTACCAGTATTACCAGGGATTACCGCAATGATGTCTGGATATCTACCTGGTTCGGCGGGATTAACCGGTTGACCAAAGCAACGGGCTCATTTGAACGGTATACCTGTTTTAATCCCATCACCAATGCGGAAGAGGATAATGTCTGGCTGATATACGAAGATGCCCAAAAACGACTTTGGGCGAGCGCTACCAACGAAGGCAGCCTGTATTTATATGACAGGGCGCTGGACCGGTTCGTTCTGTTTGACAAAGACATCACTAACCTGCAATGCCTGGCGGAAGACAGCGAAGGCAATCTCTGGGGCGGAAACTATACCACGCTGATTAAAATAGATCGTGCGCACAAAAAACACGTTGTGTATAATATCGGGTACCCGGTTCGCTGTATACATGAAGATCGGAATAAGCACCTGTGGCTGGGTACGCAAGGCGGTGGTTTGCTGCTTCTGGACCGTAAAAACGGGCAATATATAAGGTATGCTACCAGGGATGGTTTGCCCAGCAATACTATTTTGCGTTTCCTGGAAGATGATGACGGCAACTTATGGATGAGCACGTTCAACGGCTTATCGAAGTTTAATCCACAGACCAGGACCTCTAGAAACTTTACTCAATCCGACGGCCTGCAAAGCAACCAGTTCAGCTTTAATGCCGGCCTGGCATTAAAGTCCGGCGAATTTCTTTTTGGCGGTATAAAAGGATTCAATATTTTTTTTCCCGACAGCATTCACTATCGTGCATCGGCTCCGGGAATATTCCTGGGCGGTCTTAAAATAAACAACAAGCCGGTGGAAGAAGACCCTTCTTATATCTCGGGACGGGAGATGGAACAAATTACGGAGATAACAGTTCCGTTTTCGAAAGCCGTTCTTTCCATCGATTTCCTGGCCCTGACCTACATTGGCGTCGACAAAATAAAATATGCTTATTACCTCGAGGGGTGGGATAAGGCCTGGAATTATGTAAATGATGTGAGAACGGCCAATTACTCCAAGCTGGGAACAGGCAGGTATGAGTTTAAGATTAAAGTGACCAACCCCGATGGTAAATGGAGTGGCGAAACACTGTTATTGAAAATAATCGTTCTCCCGCCCTGGTACCAGGCCTGGTGGGCTTATTTGTTGTACGTATTGGTTTTTGCCGGATCCGTTTATATGTATATCCGGTATGCCAGGCGGCAGGAAAGATTAAAATACGAGATAAAGCTGGCCCACCTGGAAAGTGAGAAAGAGAAAAACCTGTCGGAAAAAAAGTTGTCGTTTTTTACGAATATCTCGCACGAGTTCAGGTCGCCCCTTACCCTTATCATAGACCCGCTGAAAAAGGCCATGAACCACAGCGGCGGGATGGTGCCGGTGGGCGATTTGGCCATTGCGCACAGGAATGCCCGGCGACTGCTCAGCCTGGTAGATCAGTTATTGCTTTTCCGGAAAGCCGACAGCGGGGCCGACGTGCTGAAGATATCCGTCATTAATATTGTAGCCTTATGCAATGAAGTATACCAGTGTTTTGCCCAGCAGGCAAGTTCCCGGGATATCAGCTACCGGTTCACCGCTTCGGACGAATCGATTGAAATACAGGGCGACTACGAAAAGATTGAAATTGCCCTGTTCAACCTCCTGTCTAATGCATTTAAATTTACTCCCGCCGGCGGAAGCATCGGCTTTACGGTAACAGAAACGGCCGGGGGCGTACAGATTGATGTCAGCGATACGGGCTGTGGTATTCCGGAGGCCGACATCGATCGCATATTCGGCAAGTTCCAGCAGGTGGATGCGCCCAGCTTGCAGAAAACCGGGTTTGGGATTGGGCTTTACCTGGTAAAACATTTTATCGAACGTCATAAAGGCGCCGTTGCCTGTAAAAGCGGGAGCGGAAAAGGCGCCAGTTTTACCATATCCCTGTTAAAAAAGATTCCCCCGCTGTCGGAGGCATATATTATAGAAGGACCAGGTAAGAAGTTTGAGTTGCTCGAAGAAATGATGGAAGAGCAAAACCAGCCTGCCGGAAGTGCTTCGGCTATTATGCACGATGGCAAGACCGCCGAAGAGGTGGTAACCGAAAAAAGGTCCATATTACTGATTGACGACAACGAGGAGATCCGGGAATACCTGCACCGGCTTTTTTCGCCCCGGTACCTGCTGTATAGCGCCGACAATGGCACCGATGGGTTCCGGCTGGCGGAGCAGCATATCCCCGATTTAATCATCAGCGATATTAATATGACGGGCATGGACGGTATAGAGCTCTGTACCAAGATCAGGCAGTCGGAGTTCATGGGGCATATCCCGGTTATATTGCTTACCGCCTCCACTACATCCGCTACTAAATTAAAAGGCATAGAAGGCGGCGCCGACGATTATATCACCAAGCCTTTCGACAGCGATCTCCTGCTGGCAAGGGTCGAGGCTATCCTGAAAAACAGGAATATGCTGCAACGGTATTTTCTTGACAGCATCACCCTGAAGGAAAGTACCGTGAAAGTGCCGCCGGAGTACCAGGATTTCCTGCGAAAATGCATCACGGTCATCGAAGAAAACATCGACAACGAAGAGTTTACGATGAAAAAGTTCTCCCAGGCCATGGGCATGAGCCATTCGCGGCTTAACCAGAAAGTAAAAGCCATCTCCGGCCAACGGCTGAATGCCTTTATCCGGTCCATCCGGCTCAGAAGGGCTGCCGTGCTCATGCTCACCGATAATATGAATGTAAGCCAGGCCGCTTTCCAGGTCGGCATCTCGGACACCCGTTATTTCAGGGAGCAGTTTATAAAGATTTTTGGGTTGACCCCGTCCGACTATATCAAAAAATACAGGAACTCATTCAACAGGCATCTTAATACCATCCGGGAAGATGAAGAGGAATGATTTCATCAGTTCACCGTAAAAAACCGGCCATTTTCCCCATTTTCGCTGTTTTGTCCCCCCTTTCTGTGTGTTTTGTCCCCCCTTCCAGGCCCTATCAAGCGGGTATTTTACATGTTGTAAGTAAGGTTGCCGGCCACTCCGCCGGCCGCCAGTCACTTAAACAGAACTAACGATTTTTTTTATTCATTAAAGTATGCTTGTCATTATGAGAAGATTCTTGCTTTCGGCTGCCCAGGCAGTCCGGTGTCCCCTCGCTAACCGGCGAGCAGGCAGAAGATTAGTATCCCTTTGCATCCTGATTTTTTCCGGCACGGCCCTTTGGGCACAGCAACCCGTCAGCGGTGTTGTGAAGGCAGGTAATACCCCACTGGTGGATGTTACTGTTACCATAGAAGGGACGAAAACAGCCGCAATCACCAACAGCGCCGGGGAGTTCTCCATCAATGCGCCTGCCAATTCCATCCTTTTATTCAGTCATGTGGGTTATACCCTCAAGAGAGTACCCGTTTCTGCAGGCGTCAGGATGGAAGTGCAATTGGAGCTCAGCAGCGAAGGCCTGGGAGAAGTAGTGGTAGTAGGGTACGGTACACAAAAAAGAGCCACGCTCACCGGTTCTATCTCCGTTGTAAAAGGGGCCGAACTGGTAAAAAGCCCCCAGGTCAACCTCTCCAACTCGCTGGCGGGCCGGTTTTCGGGTCTTATCAGTAATAACAGGAGCGGTGAGCCGGGTTATGATGGGTCGAACATTACCATCCGGGGGCTTGCTACTACAGGGAATACCGATGTGCTGATTGTCGTGGATGGCGTTCCCGGGCAGGTGGGCGGCCTCGAAAGGCTCAACCCCAATGATATAGAAAGTATTTCCGTTCTCAAGGACGCCTCCGCTGCCGTATATGGCAACAGGGCTGCCAACGGCGTTATCCTGATTACGACAAAACGCGGCAAAACAGGAAAGCCTGTCATCGATTACAGCTTTAACCAGGGATTTTCCTCCCCCACAAGGCTCCCTAAAATGGCAGATGCGCCCACGTATGCAACCATCCAGAACGAAATAGCCTATTATAGTAATAGCGCAGGCGGTATGAACCAGATCTACAGCGCCGCAGACATCCAGAAATTCAAGGACGGCTCCGACCCACTTAATTATCCCAATACCGACTGGCCTGGTATGGTGCTGAAAAAAACAGCGCTTCAAAACCGGCATAACCTTTCCGTAAGCGGGGGTAGCGAAAACGTAAAATATTTTCTGTCTGCCGGTATTCTTAACCAGGATGGTTTGTACAAGGACGGTGTAACAAACTACAAACAATACAATTTCCGGTCGAACATCGACGCCAATGTGACCGATCGGTTAAAAGTAAGCCTGGGTTTATCAGGAAGGCAGGAAGACAGGCTATACCCGCAGTCTTCATCCGGCGATATCTTCAGGGCGCTCTACAGGGCCTATCCAACCGTTGCTGCAAAATATCCCAATGGCATGCCCACTACCGGCATCGAAAACTACAACCCCGCCGTAATGGCCACCAGCCTTCCGGGAACCAACAGCAATCCTGCTTCGATCTTCAACGGTATCCTTAAAGGCTCCTATTCGATACCTAAGGTTAATGGTCTTTCATTGGAAGGGTTTTATAGTATAGACAAATCATTCGCTTTCAGTAAGTCAGTTGCCACTCCCTACAACCTGTACAACTATGACAAAAACACGAAGGCCTATACTAAAGTTGTCCTGGGGGGAGTTGATCAGCAGGCTACGGTATACGAATCACAGATCAACAAAACCCAGTATGTCTCTCATATCCGGCTGAATTATGTACGCCATTTTGGCCAGCATGACATTAACGCGTTTGTAGCATACGAACAGAGTAAATATCACATGGATTCCCTCGTTGCTTACAGAAAACATTTCTCTACTACCAGCACCCCCGAATTGAGCCAGGGTGGTACAGCCGATGCCGACAAAACCAACGAGGGTAAAAGCTATACTTTTACCCGTAAAAGTTATATTGGCCGTATTGCCTATAACTATATGGAAAAATACCTGCTGGAAGTACAGGCGCGCATAGATGGTTCGTCCACGTTTCCCAAAGGGCACCAGTACGGCTTTTTTCCTTCTGCGTCTGCAGGTTGGCGTATTTCCAAAGAGAATTGGTTTTCAAACATATCCTTTATCAATGATCTGAAGCTCCGGGCCTCTTATGGTACCTTGGGTAACGACAACGTGGGGTTGTTCCAGTATTTTGATAACTACAGTCTCAATCCCACCTACAATGGTACCCCTGCCTTATACGTGATCAACGGCGTTGTGAGCCCGGGTTACGATCTTACCTTGTTGGGCAATCCCGACATCACATGGGAAACCGCCAGGAAAATGGATATTGGTATCAATGCGGTGGTACTGCATGATTTTAGCTTTGAGTTTATTTATTTCCAGCAAAAACGTTCCAACATCCTTATCCCCCGCAACGGATCTGTGCCGCAGTCGTCGGGTATCAATTCTGCCATCATACCTTACGGCAATATTGGTAAGGTCAATAGCAGCGGCGTTGAAGCTACCCTGGCCTATGATAAAACCCTCAGGAATGGTTTCAGCTACCACGTCTCCGGTAACTTTACTTATGCCAAAAGCAAGATCGTAAACATAGACGAAGCTTCGGGTACGCCCGCCTGGCAGCGGCAGACAGGCAGGTCGTTGGGTACCTACCTGCTCTATAATTCGATGGGTATAATAAAATCTGCAGCCGACGTGTCGAAATACCCGACGCCTACAACAACTCCCAAGCCGGGCGACCTGATATACCAGGATTACACCAATGACAATAAGATAACGGCCGATGACCAGGTAAGGACCAAATACGGAAATATTCCCCGGATTACTTATGGGCTTTCGCTGGGTGCCGGCTATAAAAACTTTGATCTGTCTGCTTTATTTTCCGGCCAGGCGCAGGTCAGCCAGTATGTGCTTCCGGAATCCGGCACAGTGGGCAATTATTACAGCACCTGGGCCAACAATCGCTGGACCCCCTCCAATCCCAATGGTAGTTACCCAAGAGCAGATGATCGTGCTTCATCGTCGGTCAACGGCGGACAATACCAGAACAGCTTTTGGCTGAACGACGCCTCTTTTGTAAGATTGAAAAACCTGGAGTTGGGTTATACGGTAGGCAGCTCGCTGCTGTCGAAGATTAAGATTTCCAGCCTGCGTTTTTATGCCAGCGTCTTTAACCTCTTTACGATCACGAAAGTAAAAGACTATGATCCGGAAGGAGCCAACTCAGCAACGTCGGGACAGTATAGCTTCTCGGGGCAGTTTTATCCCCAACAAAGGATTGTTAACCTGGGTGCAACGCTGAGATTCTAAACATGAAAACAAGTAAAATGAAAAAAACGAATTTATTATACATGGGCGCTCTTGGGGCAGCCATCCTGTTTTCCGCCTGTAAGAAAAACTATCTTGACCTGGTTTCTACCGACCGGGTATCGACTGCAGCCCTTTTGGCCGATTCTTCCCTGTTCGAGTACTATGTCATCAATCGTTACATGGGAATCAAGATAATCGATAAAGAAGGCGAAGGCACATTGCCTGGTTTTGGAAGGGCATTTGAGTATAGTATGTGGAGCTCCAACACCGATGAGTCCATTTACAATAACGATGATGGCAGCTGGCTGATACAAAAAGGTCAGATAGCTCCCGAGAACCTGGGTAATGCAGGGGCTTTCTGGGGAAGGAGCTATCGCGGTATCCGCGATTGTAATTATGGCCTCAGCAAAATCGCTGCGGTCAATGTGAGCGCACAGCACAAAAGTATGCTTACCGGTGAGTTGATGTTTATCAGGGCGTATCGCTACCATGATCTTATACGTAATTATGGCAGCGTTATTTTAGTAGGCGACAACGTGCATGACCTGTCAGATAATCTCAGCGATCCTACGCTGTTCCAGAAATCTTCGATAAAAGACTGCCTGGCCTATGCAGTGGACCAGTTAGACAAAGCTGCGCAGCTCTTACCCAGTGATAACAGCGGTACCTGGCCCCTGGGCAGGGTTACAAAAGGTGCAGCCCTGGCATTGAAAGCACGCTTGTTGCTTTATGCCGCCAGTCCCTTGTACAATACCGACACCTGGGCGAATGCGGCGGCGGCAGCCAAGGCGGTCATGAACATGAATAAATATTCCATTCAAAACGATTACAGCGCTCTTTTCATAGACAAGAGCATGTCCAGCAGCGAAATTATATTTGGACGCCAATATACTGTTACAGCTCCCCACGTAAGAATGGAAATTGCCAACGGGCCGAACGGTTTCGGCGGATGGGCCGGCAATACACCGCTTCAAAACCTGGTAGACGGCTACCAGATGAACAATGGAAAGGATATTACGGACGGAACTTCAGGCTATGATCCCCAAAAACCTTATGTAAACAGGGACGCACGGTTTTATGCCACGGTACTGTATAACGGCGCCTCCTACAGGGGAAGCACCATCGATGCCTGGTCGCCCGGCGGTAAGGATAGCAAGGACGGTCCGTCTAACTGGAATACGACCAAGACCGGTTATTACCTGCGCAAGTTCATGAACGATAATAACCCTATTGATAATCCCTGGTCGTCTGCCGGGCAGCAGCCCTGGATCTACATACGGTATGCAGAAGTATTGTTGAACTACGCCGAAGCACAAAACGAAGCAGTGGGTCCCGACGCCAGTGTGTATGCGGCCGTTAACCAGATAAGACAAAGGTTGAGCGTAGGACAGCCTGCGCTGACTGCCGGTCTTTCACAGTCGCAGATGCGCGATGCCATTCGTAAAGAGCGCCGCGTAGAGCTGGCCTTCGAAGAACACCGGTTTTATGACGTGCGCCGCTGGAAGATTGCCGACGTAACCGAAAACCTGCCTGCCGCTGGTATGGCTATCGTTAAAAATGCCGATGGAAGCTTTACCTACAGCAGCAAGAGCGCGCTCGATGGCCGGGCCTTCTATACTAAAAATTACTGGCTGCCCATCCCGCGTGCGGAGATACTTGCCTCAGGCAACCAGTTAAAGCAAAATGACGGCTATTAGTAAAATGATGATAAAGATGGGACATTCAGTCAAAAAAAGGAAATTGTGGTACTGTATGTCCCATCTTATTTTTCGCATTGTATGTATGACCGCTTTCTTTTTTATGTATTCGCCCAGGGGCGTATCACAAAAAAAGGAAACCATTGCGCTCCGTATCGATGTTAGCAAAACTTACCAGGTAATAGAGAATTTCGGCGCCTCCGATGCGTGGTCCTGCCAGTTTGTAGGCAATTGGCCCGATACGGGTAAAAATGCCATAGCCGACTGGCTGTTTAGCATGGATACTTTGCCCAACGGCAATCCCAAAGGCATCGGGCTTTCTTTATGGCGCTTCAATATCGGTGCGGGAAGCACCCAGCAGGGAGCCGCAAGCGGGATAAAAGATGAATGGCGCCGGGCGGAATCCTTCATGGAAGATAAGGGCTACAGCTGGCAGCGCCAGCAGGGGCAATTATGGTTTTTGAAAGCCGCGCAGCAGCGGGGCGTACAACAGTTTCTCGGATTTTTTAACAGCCCGCCGGCACAGCTTACGCGCAACAGGAAAACATATGCCGACAGCGGCCGCTGCAATATCAGCCCGGATAAATACATTGCTTTCGCCGGCTATGCAGCTGATGTAATAAAGCATATAAAGCAACATACCGGCATCGGGCTGGATTATATAAGCCCGGTCAATGAACCGCAATGGGATTGGAGTGATGGTGGCCAGGAGGGATGCCCTTACACGAATAAGGATATATACGGCGTCGTAAAAGCATTCAACGCCGCATTGCAGAAAAACCGGTTGACAACAAAGTTGCTGGTCACCGAATCCGGTCACCATAAATACCTGTTAAGCGATGAAGACAAACCCGGCAAGGGAAACCAGGTATCGGCATTTTTCGATGCGTCCTCTTCCTGTTATATCGGCGGCATGTCCGGCGTGGACCATATCGTGGCTTCGCACAGTTATTTTACCAGTTCACCTTTTCCGCAGGCAATGGCGATAAGAAAAAAAATAGCCGCTAAGGTAGCCGCGGTAAGCGGACTGAGGTATTGGCAATCGGAGTATTGCATCCTGGGAGACAATGCCGGTGACATGCAGGGTGGCGGAAGGGATACCGGTATGAATGCCGCCTTGTATGTGGCGGCGGTGATATATACCGACCTGGTAGCAGGCAACGCTGCCGCCTGGCAATGGTGGCTGGCGATATCCCCATACAATTACAAAGACGGTCTCATATACATCGATAAAAATAAAAACGGCGGTAACTACCACGATAGCAAAATGCTGTGGGCGCTGGGCAATTACAGCCGGTTTGTAAGGCCGGGAATGAAACGTGTGCACATAGAAGCACCTGCAACAAACAGCCTGCTGGTGTCGGCCTGGAAAGATGAAAAACATAAAAAGCTGGTGGTGGTAGTGGTTAATCGCGGAACAGCAGCACAGTCGCTTGTACTAAACAACCCGGCCGGTAACCCTGTTGCTGCAGGCGGCGAATGGAATACCTATACCACCAGTGATGCCGGGCATCTTGAAAAGCATATGCAGCCGGCCGGTACCATAGATATATTGCCGATGAGCATTGTTACCATCGAAATGGCCTATCACTGATTGATATGAAAACAACTACGTTTACATCCGTGTTTTTACCCATCCTCTGTTTAATTGTTGACGGCTGCAGCTCTCCCGGCCTGAAACAGTTTACGGATGTTTCTGAGCGTAGCGGTATTGATTTCGCAAACATCCTGTCTGAATCCGAATCACAGAATGTATTTAATTATGAGTATATGTACAATGGCGCGGGTGTGGCCATTGGCGATGTAAACAATGATGGGCTGGCGGATATATTTTTTACCGCCAACCAGCTGCCTTGCAGGTTGTACCTCAATAAAGGAAACCTGCAGTTTACCGATATTACAGCGTCCGCAGGGATAGGAGGAAAGAATGTATGGAAAACCGGTACCAGCATGGCCGACGTAAACGGCGACGGCCTGCTGGATATTTATGTTTGCTATTCAGGAAATGGTGATGCGGCTTTGCGCGGTAACCAGTTATTCATCAACAAAGGACAGAAAAACGGGTTACCTTATTTTGAAGACGAGGCGCAGGCCTATGGCCTGGAAGTGCGCGGCGCCAATTCAACCCAGGCGGTCTTTTTTGATTACGACAGGGATGGCGACCTCGATATGTTTTTACTGGATCACGCTACCACCTATTATTCGCCTTTTTTTAATACCTACAAGCTGCGCCACCTGCGGCATCCTTATTTCAGCAATTATCTTTTCAGGAATGACAACGGGCATTTTACCGATGTATCGGTTGCTGCAGGCATCCCCGGCGGTGGAAATGTATTTGGACTGGGCGTAGTGGCAAGCGATATCAACAATGACGGCTGGCCCGATCTCTATATGACCAACGATTATGAGGAGCAGGACTTCCTGTTGCTCAATAACCATGACGGCAGTTTCAGGGAAGTTGCCGGCAAAGCCGTCGGGCATATCTCTAAAAACGGGATGGGCTGCGATGTGGCGGATTATAATAACGATGGGCTCATGGACATTTTCGTGCCCGATATGATGGCGGAAGACAATAAGCGGCAGAAGCTGTTGCGTGGCCCCGATGAATACGATAAATACAACCTGCTGGTGGACAGCGGTTATTTTCACCAGAATATGCGCAATACGCTGCAGCTTAACCGTGGGGTTGATTCCGGCGGGATACCGCAATTTTCGGAGATTGGCCAGCTGGCAGGTGTTTCCAATACGGACTGGAGCTGGAGCCCTTTATTTGCCGATTTTGATGACGATGGTCATAAGGATTTATTCATCACCAATGGTTATTGGCGCGATTACACCGATATGGACTTCCTGGCATACGATGTGGCCGGTTATCGGCAGCAGTACGGGCAACAGGCGCCCTGGTTTGACCTGGTAGCAAAGATGCCGCAGACAAAAATTTCAAACTATGCTTTCCGCAATAAGGGTGATTTGTGTTTTGAGAATGTAACCGCTGCCTGGGGCTTATCGGCTTTAAATGTTTCGCAGGGCGCAGCCTATGCCGACCTGGATAACGACGGCGATCTTGATCTCGTTGTGAACAATACCGGCGAAAGAGCTTCAGTTTACCGCAATAACAACATCGCGCATGCTCATTTCCTGGCGGTTAAGTTAAAAGGTACAAAAGGCAATTCTTTTGCTATCGGAAGTAAGGTGTCTGTTCAAACCAATACGGGTGCACGGCAGTGGCTGGAGCAGCAGCCCGCACGGGGTTATCTTTCCGGCATGGAGCCGGTCCTTCATTTTGGCCTCGGCGCCGATACCGTTATTACATCACTGGTGGTTCGCTGGCCGGGAGGCGGCTATTCACAACTAAAAAACATTAAGGCGAATACGGTCATAACCATCGATGCGGCCAATATACAAACGGAAGCTGTATGGCCGGAGCCCGTGACGGCACACCGGTTGTTCACGGATGGCTCTGCTGAGGCCGGTATCGATTTTGTACAAAAGGAAAACAACTATGTAGACTATAAAAGGGAATTTCTATTGCCCTGGGAATTATCAAAACAGGGACCGCGGATGTCAAAAGCGGATGTAAACAATGATGGACTGGAAGATATTTTTATCGGCGCTCCGGCCGGTCAGCCGGCCTGCCTGTACCTGCAGGCAAAAGAAGGACGTTTTAAAAAAGCCGTATCACAACCCTGGCGTGCTGATAGCTTGTATGAAGATGTGCAGTCGGTTTTTTTTGACATGGACGGAGATGGCGATAAAGATTTGTATATAGTGAGCGGCGGCAATGAAAATGAGAAGGAAAACCTTCTGCAGGACAGGTGCTATATCAACGATGGCAAAGGGAATTTTATAAAAGCGGCGGGAGTCCTGCCACGCATGACCGCTTCCAAAAGCTGCGTGGCCGTAGCCGACTATGATGGGGACGGCAAACCTGATATTTTCGTTGGCGGACGCCTGGTGCCCGGCAGTTACGGGCGGATGCCGCAAAGCTATCTGCTGAAAAACGAAACCTCCGGCGGAAAGATACAGTTCGTGGATGTGACTGCCGCCGTAGCGCCCGCTCTTCAATACTGCGGAATGCTTACCAGCGCTGTGTGGACACCTGTTGCCGGGAAAACGCTTCCCGCTCTTTTGGTAGCCGGCGAGTGGATGCCGGTAAAAATATTTGTCAACGAAAAGGGAAAACTGGAAGATAAAACCGTTGTCTCCGGCCTCGATGGCTCAAATGGATTGTGGACCTGTATCGTTCCCGGCGATCTCGATAATGATGGTGACCAGGATTTCCTGCTGGGCAATCTTGCGCCCAATACCCAGTTCAAAGCGTCGGAGGCGCAGCCTATGACGCTTCATGTGAACGATTTCTTTGGTACAGGTACCGGCTCCGCTGTGGTATGTTATTATATACAGGACACCAGTTACCCATACCCCTCGCGCGACGAGCTGGCGGAGGCGATGCCGCAGGTAAAGAAAAAATTCATCCGCTACCATGATTATGCCAATGCCCGGTTTGACGATATTTTTTCCGACGACCGGCAAAAAGGCATGCAGACATTATACGTAAAGCATTTGAAGAATGCCTGGCTGGAAAATACCGGCGACGGAAAATGGCGGTTGCATGATTTGCCCGCTGCCGCCCAGTTTTCTGCCATAGCGGGAGCCGTTATCAAAGATTTTGATGGCAGCGGGGAGAACAGCATTTTTTGCGCCGGGAATTTTTACCCGTTCCGTGTCCAGCTGGGCCGGGAGGATGCCGGGAAAGGATTGCTGCTGAAGTGGAATAAAAAAAGCGGCTTTGTTTCAGATGGGTATTCATCTGCCGGCGTATGGGTGGATGGAGATGTAAGAGATATGCTTGACTGCAGGCTGGGGAAAAAAGGTGGAGCTATTATTGTATCAAAAAACAGCGCCGGGATACAGGTGCTTACATATATTAACCGATAACTAAAAAACAGGTTTACAGATGAAGATAAGCTCAATGACGCTCCTGCTGTTATTATGTATGGCTGGGTTTGCGGATGCACAGCATCGTTCGTTTACACTGAATGATACTGCTTTTGTACTGGATGGCAAGCCATTCCTGATGATCTCGGCCGAAATGCATTATCCCCGTATTCCGCGCGAAGCCTGGCGGCAAAGAATGAAAATGGCCAAAGCGATGGGCATCAATACCATTGGTACCTACGTATTCTGGAATGTACATGAACCGCAGAAGGGTAAGTATGATTTTTCGGGCAACAACGACATCGCCGCTTTTGTAAAAACAGCGCAGGAAGAGGGGCTGTGGGTAGTGCTCCGGCCCAGCGCCTACGTCTGCGCCGAATGGGAGTTTGGCGGATACCCTTACTGGCTAGAAAAAGAAAAAGGATTGGTGGTGCGCAGCCGCGAGCCACAGTTCCTGAAAGCGTATGAAAATTATATCAGGCAGGTGGGAAAGCAATTATCGCCCCTGTTGGTTAACCATGGAGGTAATATTCTCATGGTGCAGGTGGAGAATGAATA
>Ga0307508_10001195_pt1 | contig 29811 bp, 24 predicted proteins | sample 9_EM_MG_FD_203089 | JGI IMG/M metagenome (GOLD analysis project Ga0307508, IMG submission 203089) | Populus trichocarpa ectomycorrhiza microbial communities from riparian zone in the Pacific Northwest, United States - 9_EM | ecosystem: Host-associated > Plants > Roots > Unclassified | place...
GGGAATAGCTCCGGCGGCTCCGCCACCAACGGCGGAGCCTCGAGCGCCGGTCGAGGCGATGCCGGCGCGTCCGACCTCGGGACGGGGCCGCAAGCAGGTTCCGGCGGCGATGCCACGAGCAGCGCCGGCTCGGGCGGCGCTGACAATCACGCCGGTTCCACTGGCGACCCCGTAGCTGGCGGGGGAACCGGCGGCGGCGGAACGGCTGGCGGGGGAACCGGCGGCGGCGCGAGCGGCCCGCAATGTCCGGGGGTGACGATGACGCAAACCGCCACCACGGGTGACGGCCACAGTCACATTACGGGCGAAGGGCAGCTCAATCTCAAGGTTTGGATCAACGGCACGCACCCCACGGCCGAGTTCGAGCTTCCGGCAACGGACCACACCCACGTCATTCAGCTCAGCCTCGAGCAGGTCGACACGCTCCGCAGCGGCGGCACGGTCACTGGCAGCGTGAGCAGCGAATCTCAAGCGCACACCCACACGTTCACGATCTCCTGCGGATAACGGCCGTGAGCGCGCGCTGCGAGCCTGACGGCTTTGATTTTGCGGGGCCTTTCGTGACAGGCTTTGTGCGGTCCGATGGAACCCGCACAGACTGCCCACTCGATCTTCGAGGCTGCGCGGCGAGCTCACCAGCAGGGCAGGGACGACGAGGCTCGCGAGTTGTGCCAACAGGTGCTGGCGCTTGCTCCCGACGACGCCGCTACGCTGTCGCTCTTGGGCAAGTTGGAGCTGAAAGCCGGGCGATTCGAGCAGGCGGCGCGCTGGCTCGAGCGCGCCGTGCGCCTGCATTCGGCCTCCAGCACCGATCTATGCAACTTGGGCGTGGCCTGTTTTCGGCAGCGGGCGTTGGAGCGCGCTACGGAAATGCTTCAGCGTGCGATCGAGATCGACGAGGGCCACGTAGACGCGATTTGGAATCTGGGCCTGGTTTGGCTCGAGCGTGGCGACGCCGAGCGGGGGCTCACGTTGCTGACACGAGCGGCAGAGCTGAGGCCCGAGTCGCTGGCCTTTCAACTCACGCTGGGCAACCTGCTGCTGGCCGCTGAACGCTCCGAGCAGGCCATCCAGCGGTTTCGTCGGGCGCTGGCGCTCGAGCCCGCGAGCATCGAGCTGTCCTACCGGGTGCTGTCCACGCTCGTGCGGAGCGAACGTTTGGTCGAGGCGGAGCAGCTCGCGCGCGGCCTGGTGAATGACCAGCCGGAGCGCGCCGAGCGGTATGTCGCTCTCGGGCGCGTGCTCACCAAACAGCGCAAGTTTTCCGAGGCCATCGCCGTGTTCCGGGCAGGGCTGGCGCTGGACCCAGCCAATGTCGCGGTAACGACACCGCTGGTCGAAGCGCTCGCAACGCTGGGCCGTGTCGACGAAACCGTGACCGAGCTCGAGCGAGCCCTTGCGATCGCCCCGACACTGGCCGCGGAGCACAGCAGTCTGGTGTTTCAAATGGCCTTCAGTGATCGTTACGACGCAGCGGCGCAGCTAGCCGCGGCGCGCCGCTGGAGCGCCTGCCACGCCGCACCCCTGCTTGGCAGGCGTCGCCCACAGCCGCACGCTCGCGACCCCGAACGCCGCCTACGCATCGGCTATGTTTCGCCCGATTTTCGCAGGCACGTGCAGCGCCTGTATACGATCCCGGTGCTCTCCGAGCACGACCACGTGGCGTACGAAATCGTCTGCTACTCGAGCGTCAAGACTCCCGACGCGTACACGGAGCGCATCAAGGCCTTGGCCGACGAGTGGCACGATGTCGCGCGGCTGGGCGACCGCGAGCTGGCGCAGAAGATTCGCGATGAGCGCATCGACGTGCTGGTCGATCTGACCATGCACATGGCGCACAACCGGCTCAGAGTGTTCGCGGAAAAGCCGGCGCCGGTGCAGATTGCCTGGCTCGCTTACCCGGGCACCACGGGTGTGGACGGCATGGACCATCGCCTCACCGATCCGTTCCTCGATCCAGCAGGGGCAGCTCTGCCGTATTCGGAGCAGTCGCTGTGGCTGCCGCATAGCTTCTGGTGCTACCGCCCCGAAGGCGAGCAGGGTGTGGTCGGCGAGCTGCCTCAGCGTGCCCGTGGGCACGTCACCTTCGGCTGCCTGAACAACTTCATGAAGGTAAGCCGGGCGACGCTCGAGCTGTGGGCACGAGTGCTGAGCGCGAACGCGGGCTCGCGGCTGCTGATGCTTGCGCCCAGCGATTGGGCGCAAGATTCCGTGCGCAATATCTTGCAAGAAAACGGCATTGCTGCCGGGCGACTAGAGTTCGTGGACTACCAGAGTCGCGAGCGTTACCTCGAGACTTACAATCGCATCGATATCGCACTCGACACCCTGCCTTACGCGGGGCACACGACCAGCCTCGACGCCTATTGGATGGGTGTGCCCGTCGTCACCCTGGTGGGTAATACCATCGTGGGTCGCGCAGGGCTGTCACTCGCGAGCAATTTGGAGCTACTCGATTGGGTGGCGCACGATCCAGCGCAATTCGTGACGATCGCGACCCACTTCGCCCACGCTCCGTCGCAGCTGAGCGAGCTACGCGGCAGCCTGCGCCAGCGACTGCAGCGCTCGCCGCTGATGGACGCCGCGCGCTTCACGCGCGGTCTCGAAGCCGCTTATCGGCAAGCTTGGCGCCGCTATTGTGCGGCGCCCACGACCGTCGCTCGAGCGAAAAGCTGAAGGGCAGCAAGCCGCGTCGTCGGCGTTTTCGCGCCCGCCGGGCGTTGGGCGCCAGAAGCGGGCGGCGTGGTCTCCGCGCCAGCAAGCGCTGAGCGAGCCAGCGAAAGGCGGGAGCCGCCGGCGAGAGTCGAGCTCGCTCGGGTCCATTACGAGAGGACGCGCCATCCCATGGTCGGCGGCAGTTGGAGGAAACGTGGCGAGTCGAACGCCATGCCTGGGGGGCACGCAAAGGTGAAACCCGGGCTCACTCCCACGAGTGATTACGTTTCCAGAGAGGCAGCCGGAGGAGTCGAACCCCTGTGCTTTCGCACCCCCGGTTTTCAAGACCGGCGCCGCACCACCGCGGCTTCAGCTGCCAAGTTGCTCGGATAACGCGCCGAGCACGCGGTCCCGCCCCGCGATCACGCCGGAAGAAACGCCAGCCATTCGACCGGCGCCGAGCGGCGGTCGATCAGCGCACGCCGAGCGGGTAGCCACTTCGGTCGCGCCGGAGAGCGCAGCGGAAACATGCCCGCTGCGTCCGTCTCGAGCCCGCCCTTCTTCGAATTGCAAGCGTGGCAAGCCGCGACGATGTTCGTCCACTCCGTTTTGCCGCCCTGACAACGCGGCACCACGTGGTCGTACGTGAGCCCCTTGGCGTCGAACTTCTCGCCGCAGTATTGGCAACGGTAGCCGTCGCGCAGGTAAACATTGCTGCGCGAGAAGCGAATGACGTGCTTGACCTTGGCCAAGCGTCGCTCGCGGACGACGGCGGGTACCCGCCACGTCACCGAAGGCGAGCAAATTTCGTCGCTGTATTCCGCCACGACGTCGGCGGTCTCCTCGAAGCGCATTTTGATGGCGCGCTCCCAGGAGATCACCCGTATCGGAAAGTAGTTTGCTGACAACAAAAGCGTCTTCATCGGTCGGTCTCCTGGTTCTGTGCTGATCGCCGGAATCGAACCGGCACGCCCCTAACGGCACGGCGTTTTGAGGGCCGCGTGTCTGCCTGTTTCACCAGATCAGCGCGTTGGTCTCCACGGCAGGATTTCAACCTGCACGCCCGAAGGCACTCGTTTCTAAGACGAGCATGTCTAGCTGTTCCATCACGTGGAGTTAGGTGGAGCTACGAGAGGTGCGAAGCGCGGGGATCGAACCCGCCATCTGCTGCTTGTCACGCAGCCGGCTCACCACTTGCCCTGCTTCGCGTTCGTGCACCGTCAAGGAGTCGAGCCTTGTTGCGCGGACTTATCAGGCCCGGCCACGTACCCACGTTACGGTGCGGTGGTCCGCCGCTCGGGTGTCGAACCCGTCTGCCAGATTGATAAGACCCGGCTCCTCACTGGAGGTCGGCGGCTACGTTCGTGGTGCGGCGCCTCGGGATCGAACCGAGCTGCAATGCTTTGTAAGAGCATGCCCAGCACCAGCCGGGGAGCGCCGCCGCGTGGCTCTGGGAGGTGGATTCGAACCACGATGACGAGCTTCAAGGGCCCGCGTCCTGCCATTGAACGATCCCAGAATGGTCCCGACGGAGGGAGTCGCGCCCTCGCGCGGCGCCTTATGAGAGCGCGCTCGTCGCTCGACGTCGTCGGGAATGGAAGCGAGCGCCGTACTCGAAACGGCCGGTTCCTACCGTATGAAAGTAGTGAGCCACCATTGCTCCATGCTCGCTAGTGCCCTCGCGCAGAGTCGAACTGCGTCGTGCGACGTTCGGAGCGTCGCCGCCAGATCCGCTGGCGAGAGCGTGCGGAGTCTCTGGGTGGAGTCGAACCACCGCCAGCCTCGTTCGTAGCAAGGCCGCCGGATCCGCCGGCAGAGACACGGGCACCGCGTATGGGTATCGAGCCCATCTATTCGGCTTGAGAGACCGATGACCTCACCTGAAGTCGAACGCGGCGTGGTGCTTCCGGTAGGGATCGAGCCTACCCAATGCGCTTTAGAAGAGCGCTTGCTGTCCTCAGCGGAAGCGTGGAGACGTGCTGCGGTTACGATCCGCACCGTTGCGCGTTTGCAGCGCGCTGTGCTCCCAGAGCTGCACGTCGTGGTGCGCCCACCCAGAGTCAAACTGGGCCCTCCTGAATGGCATTCAGGCTTGCTATCGGAAACAATTTGGGCGCGGTAGTGCGAGCGTCCGGGCATGATCCGGATCCGGCGGTTTGGAAGACCGCAGTGCCGCCAATTACACCTCGCTCGCAGGGAGCTGGCTTCGGGAGTCGAACCCGGTTGGAGCATCATACCAAGATGCGCCCCGTCCGACGGCAACCAGCATTGGGTGGAGTCACTGGGTAACGCTCCCAGTCGTTCTGCTTGCAAGGCAGAACAGCAGCCTTCTGCGTCTGACCCCAGGGCGGGCCTGCAAGGAATCGAACCTCGTTAAACGGATTTGGAATCCGTTTCGCGACCTTCGCTCAGACCCGTAGCGCCTCGTATGGGTTTCGATCCCATCTGCTCCGCTCGACAGGCGGATGTCCACGCCAGCTGACTCACGAGGCATAGACGTCAGTTTGCTCGGCGCCTGCGGCGCCACCTGTGCCGCGCAAGGCGCGGACGAGGCCGGCCTGACGAGCCGGGATCTGCGTGCTCTTGGCGCGAGTCGAACGCGCTTCGCTTCTGCTTAGGAGGCAGCGCGTCCGAGCCGCGGGCAAGAGCTTGGGGTGACGTACGGGTTTCGATCCCGTCGAGGATGCATTCACAGTGCACCGGGTTCGCCAGCTCCCTCACGTCACAGTCGAGCAGGCTGGAATCGAACCAGCATCCATCGTGCTCCCAAGGCACGTGTCCGGCCACTAGACTACTGCTCGAGAAGGTGGGTCGCCGCGGTTGCGCGCCGCGCTCGTCCGGTCTTCAGCCGGCTGCAATCACTAGATTTGCTAACGACCCTTCGTGACGCGCCGGGGTTACGATCTCCGCCTAGCCAGCGTGAAAACCTGACCGCCGCCGTCTGTCTCGGGGGCGGCACGCGCCGCCCCCGAGACAGCGCGCCTTCCGAGGACGAACCCCGAGCCCAGAGAACAGCGACGATGCTGCGCGCGCGAGATCGATCCGAGGATTGTCCCCCCGCGCGCGCAGCTTCGCGTTTGCGCGAAAACGAGCAGCTAGCTGTTTTCGCGACTTCACGTGGCAATGAATTTTCAAAGAGCGCGCCCCAAAGGGCACACGTGTCCGTGCAGCATCGCGGCGCTGTGTCCGCGGCTTCGAGTCGAACGAGACGAGCTCGTTCGTGCTCGGTTTCGGGCGCAGGATTCGAACCTACGTTTCTGAGTTCAGAGCTCAGTGTCCTACCAACTAGACGATCCCGAAATAGACCATAAAACGCGCCAAAAAGACGTGCTTCACGGTGTGCTGCTCAGCCCCTAGGGACCCAGCCGTCAAAGACAAAGCTTGATGTGTTCCATCGTGACCTTCCCCCAAATGCATCGAAGGCCACCGAGAGCGCGTCCCGGTGGCCTTCGATTGGCACACGTGGAGTAGCTCGCGATGTTACGAGAATCCCGCATAGGTAGCGCGCAGCCGCGCAAGCCCGGACGCTGGACACACTTGTCCTGAGCGCCTGACTCTGCACGAGCTGGAGCTGCATACACGGAAACCAAAACTCGATATCGGATGCATTTGGTTCTTAAGACATACTGTGCGTGACCGAATCTCCTCGTTGCGAGACTACAAAACGACGAAGGCCGCCTGGTTTCCCGAGGCGGCCTTTGAGTAGTCCGTGTGAAGGATGACTCAGTACCGCCTACGTGCTCCCTTCCTGGGCTTTGGGCAAGATGCTCGAAAAACCGCCGGAAAATCGCTTATTCCTCGTGCTGCCCACGCCGCAATCCATCGCGCTTTGCTGCGCGCACGCGAGCCAGACTGCCAGCGGCAGTTGGTTCGAATGGGTTGGATAACAGGTGCGTAGCGACATGACTGTAACTTGGAACGCGCGGCACGAGAGTGCGCCGCCCGAGGTACGTATATGAACCTCGCTCAGCGATTCGTCAAGAAATAATCTGCACGCATCTGAAATTGGTATGTGCACGGCTTACGCAGCGACACAGCACGCGCGTTGAAGGAGCAGACGCAGGCTCGTGACGTCGCAAGTGCTCGAGCACGATTTGGCCCCGCGCGCCTTGGCTCGCGCACACATTAGGCGATGCCCCCATGCGCGCGGGCGATGAGCATCGGGTGACGCGCCGTAACAACGCGCTCGGCCGCATCGTGTCGACGCTCGAGGTGATGCAAGGGGGCTTCGTTGTCAGCTCGGTGGATGTGGCGTGAGATATATAGAAGGCTAATGATTATCCTGACGGATACACAATGGGCGAGCACTAGGCTCGTTTTGTGGGATTTGTCGCCGAAGCGGCGGAATCGAGGCGCTGGCACGGATGGGTGAGCGCCACGGTCGGTCGCCAGCGGTCCCAGCGAGCGTTGCCCTTCCCCGCGTCGAGCGTCGTCCCCAAGATGCCGAACACCACCAGCTTGCGGCGCGCCATGTGGCCAGAGCATAGCCTATCGGCTCAAGCTTATCGGAATAGATAGGCGGAGCTTGGCGTCGGTGGCCAAATTCCGCGCATTTGTCGACAAGAACACTGGCATCCTGCGTGCAAAGGCCTAGTGCATGACGACGACGAACCAGCACCTCACGCTCGAAACTCCTGGCAAGCCGATCAAGGCTTGGACAGTCGGTGTGCCGTTCGAGGCCGAGGCCGAAGCGCAGCTGCGCAGGGTTGCGTCATTGCCGTTCATCCACAAGTGGGTTGCGGTCATGCCCGACGTGCATTCTGGCATCGGCGCGACGGTGGGCTCGGTGATCGCCACCAAGGGCGCGATCATCCCGGCGGCGGTTGGCGTGGACATCGGCTGCGGAATGATCGCGGCCCGCACCAGCCTGCGCGCGTCCGACCTGCCCGACGACCTGCGCGAGCTACGCACGGCCATCGAAGCCGCCGTGCCTCATGGGCGAACCGCGAACGGTGGACCGGGCGATCGCGGCGCATGGCACGACTTGCCGGTCGCCGTGGCCGAAGGTTGGGCCGAGCTTTTGCCCGGCTACCAGGCGCTCGTCGAAAAGTTTCCGAAGCTGGGGCGCGGTACCACCGAGAACCACCTCGGAACGCTCGGTACCGGTAACCATTTCATCGAGGTGTGTCTCGACGAGGCGGACCAAGTTTGGTTCATGCTGCACTCGGGTTCACGCGGAGTTGGAAACCGCATCGGCAGCTTCTTCATCGAGCTGGCCAAGAAGGACATGCGTACGTGGCTGATCAATTTGCCCGACGAAAATCTGGCGTACTTGCCCGAAGGAACCGAGCACTTTGGACAGTATTGGGGCGCGGTCGGCTGGGCACAGAAGTTCGCGGCGAAGAACCGCGAGCTGATGATGAAGGCCGTGGTGTCGGCTGCGCGCGCGAGCGCGAAGTTGCCGCCGTTCGAGCTCACCGAGACGGCCGTCAACTGTCATCACAACTACGTGGCGCGCGAGCATCACTACGGTGCGGACGTGCTGGTAACCCGCAAGGGCGCGGTTCGGGCAGCCGAAGGTGAGCTCGGGATCATTCCCGGAAGTATGGGCGCCAAGTCGTTCATCGTTCGCGGCAAGGGAAACCCGGAGAGCTTCTGTTCGTGTAGTCACGGCGCGGGTCGCAAGATGTCGCGCACGGCAGCCAAGAAGACCTTTTCCCTGCAAGACCACGCCGAAGCCACGAAGGGTATCGAGTGCCGCAAAGATGCCGACGTGATTGACGAAACCCCGGCGGCGTACAAGTCGATCGACGACGTGATGCGCGCCCAGCGCGAGCTGGTCGATGTCGTCCATACTTTGCGGCAAGTCGTGTGTGTGAAGGGATGAGGTGGTCACAGTCGACCGATCCATGGGCGAGGGGGCCGCCAACGTCGGCGAGCCGGCGCAGGGGTGAAATAATCACTACGGGCCGCCGCGGCCGAACAACGCTATGGCCTAGACGCCCAGAGCTCGTGGGAGAGCTTCGGCGAAGGACACTACGTGCTGAATCGCTACAGAGGTTTCGCGAAATGGCTGCTTGTGCTCTGTCTCACAGGCTGCGGCCAGGTCGTCAAGATCAAGGTGCCGCAATCGGGCTCGAACCCGTCGGATCCGAACGTCAATGCAACCTACGTTTGCACGCCTTCGGACCAGACGTCGTTCGACTGCAAGAGCGGGGTAGCCTACTCCGCTTACGATCGCGAGGTCGACGTCGGCAAGCAGTGCCAGTACGGCGTCGCCAACGTTTACGTCGCGACGAACTTTCACGGTGGCGTGACCGAGATTCAATACGCCTGCGCCCTCGCCCCCGTCACGGGCTTTCCGACCACACCCAGCCCACCACCCAAGGGTCCCTAATGCCTCCGAACCACCCCGCGCTTACCACGCACCTCGACGAACAATGGCGTGACATCCACTTTGCCAACGACGAAGTGCGCTGCACTCGCTACGAGGTCACGCCACAGGCAGGCACGCTCGCAGGGCTGCTGGCCGAAGTCGGCGGCGCCGTGCGTGCGGTCGTGACAGACGCTTTCGCCACCGGACAGCCCCTGCGCGTGCCGGGGGGACGCTGGTCGCTATCGATGATTGGCAAGCCGCAGGGCTCGATGCTCGACCTGGGTAACTATCGCAGCATCGGTGCGGTCATGCCCGACTGGCTCACGCCCGAGTATACCGCGCTTGCCGCGCAAACTAGCGTTTCGGCCACGTTAGTCGCAGCCGGCATGACCATCAACGTCGTGAATCGCGAGCTTGCCAAGGTGGGGCGCGCGCTCAAGACATCGGGCGCGAGCGACGGGCAGACTTTCGCGGGCGCGATCGCGACCGGAACCCACGGCGCCGACCTCAAAGTGGGCGCCTTGCACGACACCGTGCTGGCCGTCCATGTGGTGGTATCACCGACGCGCTCGGTGCTGATTCAGCCGGCGGCGGGCGCGCTAAACGGCGTAGCGGCTTCGACGCTCAGCAGCTGGTTCGGCATGCCGTGCGACCTACTGAGCGACGACCAGCTGTTTCGTGCGGCCAAAGTGCACCTGGGCTCGCTCGGCGTGGTGCTCAACGTGGTCGTCGAGACCGTACCGCTCTACTACCTCGACCGAGAACGAACCGCGCATCGCGACGGAGCCAGCTGGCGCGGCGTGCTCACCAGCCGCAACCCCAAGAACGCCAATGGTCTGCACAGCGACGACCCCGACTACTTGCAATTCATCGTCAATCCGTACGTTCCGTCTCCCGAAACCGATCCGCGCGCCTGGATGATCTCGATGCGTAAGATGCCGTACACCGGTCAGGCGGGCGTCATCGCCACGCCCACCGAATCCAGTCTCAAGTCCGATCTGGCCGACTTTCTGCCCGCGCTCGTCACCTTTTACCAACAGAACATCGAGCTGCCCGGCAATCCACTGCTTCGAGCGGTCACTTCCTCGCAGCTCAAGAAACTCTACGGCGCGAACGCCAGCTCCTTGTCCGCCGTGCCCGGTGCCATGTTCGGACCGCCCGATTTTCTCGGCATCGACTTCAACCCCGTGCGCGGCGCCAGCGCCGAGTACGTATTCGACGCCGCGCAGGCGCGCCTCGGCGTCGAAACCGTTCTCAATACCCTCGCGTCTCAAGTCACGGCCCAGCACCAGTACCTCGGCGGCATCGGCATCCGCTTCGTCAAGGGTTCGAACGGCTGGCTTGCGCCCAACGCCAAAGCCATGAACTGCTTCATGGAACTGCAAGGCCTGTTCACCAGCGAGCTGCCGGCCATTCACTCTGCGATCGGCGGCGCCCTCAACCAGGCCGGTGTCCCCTACTGCGGGCACTGGGGTCAGTGGTTCATGAATACGCCCCAGGTCGCCGAACGTTGGTGGGGAGCCAGCGCCGTCGAGTCGTGGAAAGCAGCGCGGGCCGACCTGCTCCCGACCGCGGCGGCCCAAGCGATCTTCGCCAGCCCAATTTTGGCCGGCGCCGGCCTCGGCTAGCCGCACGACGGGGCTCGGCTGCGGCTGCGGCATCGCCGCGGACCGTTCATGGGCGACATCGACTACGCGTACTCGCTGCCCGGGCTCTCGGGCGGCCTCGTACGCGAAGCGCTGTCGGTCCCGTTCGACGAAAATGAAGGGCCCAAGGTCGTCTTCGCCGACGCGCAGCAGACGATTCAGCTCGCCGACATGAGCGGCGACGGCTTGGTCGACATCGTGCGCATCCGTAACGGCGCCGTTTGCTATTGGCCGAACCTCGGCTACGGCCGCTTCGGTGCCAAGGTCACGCTCGAAAATAGCCCTGTTTTTGCGCCCGCGGACGAGTTTCACGCCACGCGCGTGCGCCTTTCGGACATCGACGGTTCGGGCACGACCGACCTGATTTACCTGGTCAGCCGTCACCGCTACCGCCACGGCTTCTTCGACGGTTTCGAGCGAGAATTTCGCGGTTTTGCGCGCGTCGACCAATTCGATGCCGAAGACTTCGCGGCGCCCGGCTCCGATCCGCTGCTCTACCAGGCGCCGGTCCACGCCTTGTCGGTTTTCGACTTGGGCGCAAGTGGACAGGAGGGACAGCAGAGGACACTGTCGGCGCGGGTGCCCCTCTGATACGCAAGGGCCATGGCGACCTCACGGCGCGGGCTTTGACGAGCGGCGCTTGCCGACGTGGGACACGGCCATGCAGGCAGCGTGTGACGTGACCAGCCCTCTACTACGGCGCTCCGCCGCCGGCTGCGCAAACGGGCTTGCGCACGTTCCCCACGCAGGCGAGCCCACTGGGACATGCGCCGCAATCGAGGTGCGTTTCGAATGCGTCGAGCGTGCCGCACTCGGCCTCCACACCACAGCGCGCGACGCTCGCGCAGTCCCCGTGATAGCAGAGCTGTGAGCCGCAGCCGCAGTCGGCTGCGCAGGACCAGGGGGCAAGCGCACCCGCCACAGGCACGCAGGCCCCCACCGGCGCTCGTCAGCTTTGCTGTCGTTGAGCGCCGGCCTCCAACCACGGAGACACAGCCCTAAGGCACGAGCTCGACCGTCTCGAGTTGCTGCGCGGCGACGCCGTGCGTTTCGCGGTCGCTCAAGGTCGTATTGAGGCCGTTTAGCAGACAAAAGGAGTCGATCAACCGACCGAAGGCCATGCGCGGAGGTGCGGCGAGTGGTGGGTCGAAGCCGTAGGCGCCGCCCATGCCGATGTTTTGAACGCCGATGAAGTAGTAGCGACCGGGCACCAGCGCGACGCGCAGCTCGGGTGAGTACGATTGCAAGCTGGTGGCAAAGGCTTGGGGTAGCGCGCTGTCGTAGATGCCGTCGAGCGCGTCGGCGCCGTACACGAACCAACGCATCTCGCTGCCGCCGGCATCGACGACTTGCGAGACGGTCAGGAGCGAGAGCGCCTTGTCGGCCAGAAACAAATTGCCACAGGTGTTGGCAGCAGCGTTGCTGCGGTTGCCCGAGGCCGCGGGGACGTCTTCGACGTGAGAGTGTCCGCACCCGAGCGTGGTGCAATCCAGCGCTAGTGGTTCGCAGTTGCGTGGCGCCCCGCCGGCGTAGTGGCCCGTGCCATCGCACGGGCGATAGACGTTGCTGCTGCAGAAGCCGCGGCTCCGGTCGCAGGTGTACGTCAGGCAGCTCTGGCTGTTCAGGTCACAAAACGCGGTGTCGCCGCAGGAGCTGCGCAGGCCGCCCGTGAAGCCGCGGTTGCAGTCGTAAAACGAATTGTCTTTGCAAAAAACCGGGATGTTGAGGTCGCACTCCTGCGTCTGACAGCTGACGCCGTTGCACAGCAATCCGTCAGGACACGTTCCACAGTCGACGCCGTTGACGTAGCCGCACTGCACGTTGCTACAAGCCTCTGCTTTGCAGCCCAGTGGTCCACACATCGAGCAGGCGTGCGCCACGCAGTGCCCGGAGCTGCAGTTCTCGTCGATGGCGCAGACGGCACCATCGGGCAGGGGGCTGCAGTCGTCCCCGCAGTGGCCGACCCGAGCGCCCGACAACATGCAGCATTTGCGCGAGGCGCATGCTGGGTTCGTCGTGCACGGTGTGCCGTTGTCCTGCTGGCCTGCCTTGGCGCAGAGCCCGTCGAAGCAGTCATAGTCGGCGGCGCAGTTGAAGGCGGAGTTGCAGCTGGTTTCACAGCTGCCGTTGCGGCACACGAAACCGTGGCATGCGCTGTCGTCGGAACACTGAGGCTCCGTGCAGCGGCTAGCCAGGCACTTGCTGCCGGGCGTCAAGCACTCGTCGTCAGCGAGGCAGCTACTCAGACAACGGTCGCCAAGACACCGATACGGCAGGCACGCGCCGGCGGTCGCCGGGGAACACGCGACGCTGACGCAGCTCGAGCCTTCGCACACGTCTGAGCCCGAGCAATCTTGAGACGTCTCGCAGTAGCCTGCTGGATGGCACTTGCCACTGGTGGTGCAGATCTGGTCCGGCTGGCAGTCGCTACTTGAGTGACAGCTCCAGGTTTCTGGCGGCCCTTGCAGTCGTACGCAGCCGCCGCCCGCCAAGATGAGGAGCGCGAACGCCGTGCGCCAAGGCTTCACAGCTCGCCCTCCAGCCGAATGCCGCACAGGCTCGGCGACAAGCTCGCGCTCACCTGCGTCGAGTGCGTCACTGGCGTCAGCATGAACGACACAGCGAATGCCGTTGCGCCCACGCCCGCGGCGATCCAACCGATGTCGTTCCAGGTGCGGAGTCGCTCGTACCCGGCCTGCGTCGAGCTGTCCTTGCTGTAAGCGTCGGCGGAGATGCCGGCGATAGTCACGCCCACCGCAGCTAGCCCGAGACCCCCCCAGCGCAGGGCTTTGACGTGGCCCGGCAGCTTGGGGCGTTGATCGGCGGCGGGCGGAAGCGCGTCCGGCGACGTGGGGCCGAGCGGTGCGAAGCGTGAGTCGCCTGCTCGGTTCACCGGCAATGGCTCCGGCTCTTCGAGCGGTCGCACGGGATCGGTGGGATCGCGGAGGAGCTCAGACGAGGGCAGCACCAACAGCACGTCGTCCAGCTCAGAGTCGGTCTTGGGTCCCGGGGTGACGCCCAGCGCGGCCAGCGCTAGTTGGCTTGGCAAGCCGAACGCGACTCCCTCCACTCCGGCGCGCACGACCTTGGCTTGAACGACGGCTTCGACGCGGCCGTCGGCGTCGAGCAACGGTCCACCGCTGTTGCCGGGGCTGATCGGCGTGTCGGTCTGAATGCGCCTGAAACCCCTGACGGTGCGCAGGCTGCTCACGATGCCGCGCGTGAGCGAAAAAGAGAGGTTGGGATCTCCGGGCGCGCCGATGGCGTACAAGTCTGCGCCCACGTTCGGCTCGTGATCCGAGAGGCGCAGGCAAGCGGTGCCGGTCAACCCCTTCACGCGCACTAACGCCACGTCGGCGTTGCGGTTGATGCGCACGACGCCCGCGGTGTACACCTTTCCGTCTGCCAGCCGGACCTTGAACTGGGGCTGGGTCGTGACGTGAGCCGCCGTCAACACCAGGCCCTCGTCATTCAAGAAGAAACCGCTACCGATGCCGGTACCCAGGTCGATGAGCACGCTGCCAGCGATCGCGTCTGGCGCTTGAGCGGGCATCTTGAGCGACGGCGCGCCGCACGCCTTGAATGCGACGGTCGCCGGAGGCGGCGTCGCTTCGGTATGAGGGTGCAGGGCGCTCAGGAAATGCTCATGCTTGGTCAGAGAGGCCACACTGTCGCGCAAGAGCGCTTCGCGCACCGTTTGCAGAGTTTTGTGCTCGACCGAATAGCGGTTGACGCGTGTGATGGTGTCGTAGGTCGTGGCGTTGCTGATCGTGTCGACCACTCCCCAGTGAATCGACATTCTGCAGTTGGTGTGTTCCAGGTAGCGCGCGCAGCGCAGCTCGACCAGTTTGCCATCGAGGAAACGCGGCACGTCAGCGGGGCCGGCTTCGAGCGGCGCGACCAAAACGCCAGCCTTCATCAGCTCGGCGGTCAGGAAGGCGCGGTCTCGCCTCCAGTCGAACGCCAGGTCAATAGGCCACGTACCTTGCGTATTCAGACCGGCGACGCCCGGCAGCGCCTCGACGTTCTCGGCCCGCGCCTGGCCCGACCAGCCAACCAGCGACGACAGCAGCGCCAGCGCAGCAAGTAGGTGACGGAGGCGAGTTTCGTTCATACCAACCCCGAGACGACCCGACATCCAGATGCGCACACATATACTCGTAGGAGTTAAAGAAATCAAACGGCGAGGGCAAGGCCGCGGTCAGTCGCACCCCGGGGAATTAGCGCGTCTTAAGGCTTTGAAGGCCGTCTGCACGAGGGGTTTCGGAAACTGCGCGAGGCGCGCGTTCAGCCAGTCGACGTGAAGAGTTGCCTGGTTGATGGCGAGCGCTTCGACGCCTCGACCACGAGGTAGCCTTGGCGCCGCAGGATACGCGCGGTGATGGGCCCGTCATGCGTGGCATGCGCTGGTCCGTGATGACGACGGCGATGCTCGGGTCTGCTGCTACAAACTCGAGGGCGCGCTCCGGCGTCTCCGACTTCAGCACCGTGAAGTCGTCACTCAGCAGATCTTCGAGTGCCACCAGTATTTGGGGCTCGTCGTCGACCAGCAGTACGCGTTCTCCTGAGCTGCCGTGCATTGCGTATTCTTACTCGCGACGCGTCCGCAATCCGGCCCCCCTGAGAAGGCGCAGTCTGCCAAACTCCAAAAGCTAGCACACCGCCGCCTATGTGGCGCAATGTCCCGGCGTAGAGCGGGCGACGCGAGCATGAGCAGAGGAAACAGTCCAATGACCCCAAGTCCAGTTCCAGAGGGCTTTCATACGATCACCCCCAACATCGTCGTGGATGATGTTGTTGATAGAGGACAATCCGATCACGCGGAAGCTCGTGCGCTTCACGCTGGAGAACAAGGGTTTCGCCGTGCTCGAGGCCACGGACGGCAAGTCGGCACTCGAAACGGTAGCCGCGCATTTGCCGGATCTGGTCTTATTGGACTTGGTGCTGCCCGACACGGACGGCTTCGAGCTGGCGGGAAAGCTGCGCGCCGTGCTGAGTCGCGAGCAGGCGCCGATTATCGCTTTCTCGGGCTTCGTGAGCAAGCTCGAGGAGGCGCGGATCTCCGCCGTGGGGTTCGACGACGTCATTGTGAAGCCGGTCGAACCATGGCGCCTAGTTCAGATCGTTCAAGCTCATCTGCCTGAGCCACCTGTGCGGTTTATCGAGCCCTTCGGGGAAGGACGACGACTGCTCGTGGCCGATGACGACCCCATTCAAGCAAAGCTCACAGCCTTTCGAATGGGTCGCCTCGGATTCGACGTCGTGTGCGTCGAGGACGGTGCCGCGGCGCTGGCGGCGGCCCAGGCGCGCGCTCCGGAGCTCCTCCTAGCGGACATCATGATGCCGCATATGGACGGCTTCCGGCTGTGCCTCGAGATCCGTAAAGATCCCGGGCTCCGCGAGCTGCCTGTCGTGCTGATGACCGCAAGCTACATGGACGAGGCAGATAGGAGTCTGGCCAGGCAGGCCGGTGCGACCAGCTTCGTGCTCAGGACGCCCAGCCTTCGCGAGGTCATCGAGGCGGTGCGCAGGGCCCTCTCGAGTCCAACGCCTGCACCGAAGCCCACGCTCGAGCATGCCGAGGTCGAACGCGAGCACACGCAGCGCGTCATCCAACAGCTCGAACGGCAGGTTCAGATGAACGCTGGCATCGCGCAGCGCTGTTCTGTACTGGCCGCCGAGCTCTCGATCTTGAGCGGCATTTCCAGCGCGCTGACGCGACACGAGGACTTCGACGCGGCTCTCGACCAAGTCCTCGCCGCCTGTTTTGATGCAGGAGGGATCTCGACTGGGGCGTTGTACTTATTCGAAGTCGGGGGCGCGGTTCGCACGAGGGCTTTCGGTATCGGCAGCACGTGGAGCAACGAAGCCCTCCAAGGCTTTTTTTGTGACATCGATCGCCTCAGGTCGCTGCTCGCCGGGCAGCTCAGGAGCAGCTCATGGTATCGGATCGGATGGCTTCCGTGGGCATGCTGGCCGCCGGTGTGGCCCACGAGATCAACAATCCGCTGGCCGTAGTGATTGGCAACTTGGAGCTTGGGCTACAGAGCATGGACGACATCTCGGAACGATTTGGGGACGCGGAGCCGATGCGAGAGCTTCGAGACGATCTCGAAGGAGCGCGAGACGCCGCCGAGCGAGTACGACAGATCACGCTTGACCTTCGTATTTTCTCGCGCTCCGAAGAGGCCAAGACAACGAAGGTCGACGTCCGACGGGTGCTAGAGTGAGGCTGGGGCACGTTTCGACGTGATCTTGTGCGACCTCATGATGCCTCGCGTGACCGGGATGGACTTGTACGTCGAGCTCTCGCGCATCGCGCCAGATCAGGCAGAGCGAGTAGTTTTTCTGACAGCCGGCGCCTTCACGTCCAGAGCCCGCGCGTTCCTCGAGAGGATCTCGAACTTGCGGATGGAAAAGCCGTTTTCGCTGGCTGCTCTGCGAGCGTTCGTGAACGAACGCGTTGGTTGAACCTTGCGAAAGTGTGTGGACAAAGCCTGAGGTCAAGCGGCTTCAGCGCTGCGGAGCCGGGAATGGTGGACCGGGCCTGGCGTAGAAGTAGCCCTGCAAATAGTCGCAGTCGAGATACAGGAGCGCGTCGCGCTCTTCGGCCTGCTCGACGCCTTCGGCGATGAGGCGGTACGCTTGCTGACCGCCTGGTTGCCGCGCGCGCCCGAGCTACGCCAGACTCTAGGCTCCGTCGTCAAGAACGACCAGGAGCAGAATATTCGCGAAACCGCGCAGCGCGCACTCGGTTCCTGACAAAATTGCTCGGGCGCAAGCATTGCGAGACGACCGCTGCGATTGTATTGCACACGGACCAGGGATTTCATGATGCTCAATCACTTCGTGTCCAAGCGCTTTGTCGTGTCCGCTTCAGTCGTCTTGGCGGTTCTGCACCTGGCGTGTAGCAGCGCGCCGGCGGGCAGCAGCGGCAGTGCGGGCAGCAGCGGCAGTGCGGGCAGCAGCGGCAGTGCGGGCAGCAGCGGCAGTGCGGTCGGCGCTGACGGGACCGCGGGTACGCCCGCGGGTGGCACCTCCGGCTCGTCCGGCTCCGGCGGTTCGTCTGGCGGCACCGCCGCAGCCGGCACGAGCGGTGGCCTGTGTGCACCAACCGAAGACCCGGTCGACTCGGGCGGCTGTCTGACCGACACGAACGTGTCTTACTCCCAGCTCACGACGCCGATGAGCGCGGGCGGCACGTACACGATGTCGCTGGCCGTGACGAAGGGCAACATCAACGTCGAGATTCGCGGCGCGGACAACAACTGCGGGACTGGCGGCGAGGTGCTGGCTACCGAGCAGCTGTCTCCAGGCACGTACTGCTTTCAGTTGAAGCCGACGGCGAAGCACAGCTTCTTAACCGTTAGTGTCTCGGGCGACGTGGTGCACAGCTACCTTCCTACCCTGTGCCCAGCGGGTAGCTGTCCGGCGGCGAACTGACTCGTTCCACGTTTTTGGCCATGCGCATTGCTCTCGCTCTACCGCTCGTCGCTTGGGCTCTCGCTGCTTGCGGGGGCGCACAGGGTTCGGACGTTTCGCCGCCGGGCCCCAGGGCTCGTGCGCCATCGGATACGCGGGTCGACTCTCATGCTGGGGAAAGCTGCCCAGCGGCGCTGATTGGATCTTGCCGCAGGGCAAGTTCAAAGCGGTTGCTCTAGAAAGCCTCGCTTGCGCCCAGAGGTTGGCCGGGGAAATTGCTTGTTTTCTCCAGCCCGGGACGTTGGATGACGTGTCCATTGCGCCCACCGGGCAATTCCCCAGCTTCGACGTTGGGATCAGCAGTCGAGCGCTGCGACATCTCGGCCAGCTCGGGCAGCGCGAGTTTCGGGTTGTCGGCGACGAGAACGTGGGCGGGGTGCCGTGCGTCCAGATCGGCACGCGCGAACGGCCGCACGTAGAGCTGTGGCTCGGCAAGAGCGACAAATCGCTGCGCCGCTGGTTCAACGAGCGAGCGGTCGAGTGGCCCCCGCCCCCGTCTGACGAAGTAGAGGCGGACGTCGAGTACACGCCGACGTTCGATGGGGCAATTGCGCCAGCGCGCTTCGCCTTTGCGCCGTCGGTTGAAAGACCGCTGCAGGACACCTGCAGCGAGCGAGGAGTCGCGAGTGACGGTAGCGATCCGTTGATCGACGACCTGGAGGACGGCGACCACGTCCTTCGCCAGGTGGACCATCGCGTCGGGCGCTGGTGGGCTTACGGAGACGAAGGCTGCGCGGTGACGGGCGGTGAGCCCGAGGCTCCGGGCGGCGCCAACCCGAGCACCTACGCTGTGCGCGCGTCAGCCCGAAGCTGTAGCACGTGGGGCTTCTTGCTGGGGTTTGCCTTGAACGAGGTGGCCGGTAGCTGCGCGTACGACGCTCGAGCGTACGACGGTATTTCCTTCTGGGCGCGCTCCGGCCGCGAGCCGGAGACGCTGACCTTCGGCGTCGGCACCCGGCAGACGGAGCCGCTCGAATATGGGGGCGACGGCAGCTGTGAAACGGCGGCTCCGCAAAAGCGTTGTTGGGACTACTTCTCGACCGCCCTCCAGCTCACGCCCGAGTGGCGCGCCTACTCGGTCGAATGGGCGACGCTCAAGCAGATGGGCTTCGGCGTGCCAGCGACGTTCGACCTCGCACAACTGGCCAGTTTGAACTGGCAAATACGCACCAGCCCCGACGAGCCCGGCGGCGAAATCTGGGTCGATCAGGTCGCCTTCTTCAACGGCGCGCCACCAGCGTCGCGCTTCACGCCCTAGGCGCTCGACGCTTCGAGCCGCCCCGCGCGTTAGCTCGGTGGCCACATCTGATCGACCCAGGTCAACCCCCTGGTCGAAGTCATCCCGGAGCTGGCGGCCGAACGGGCGAAGGCCACCTAGTCGGCGGTCTGGGGCGAGTGGGACAGGTGGGACAGCGAACGTCGCCGACCCTGTCCCACTGTCCCACCCACAAAGGAGTTACGGCGCCCTAACTCTCGTCAGGGCGCCGTCTTTCTGTGGGCCAGCCCGGACTTGAACCGGGAGCCAACGGATTAAGAGAAGGCACGGTGGGCGCGGCGTAAGTGCAGGAGAAGGCGAAGCAATTTGTCGATCTTCGACTTGGGCGCAAGTGGACAGGAAGGGACAGGAGAGGACAACTGCCCGCGCTCAGCGGGTGGCTGCCGCGCGCCAGCGACAGTTCCGGGTCTGAGCGATTCCGCGCCGGACCGAGACGTAGCCAGCGCTGCGTCGCCACCTGCCCGTTCGATGTTGCCCGAAACGGGCAGGCTCACCCTAGTCACCTTTAAGGGTGTTGCTCGATGGCTTTCGTCAACACCGGAAGCGAGCATCGAAACGCGCGGAGTTTTGATCGCGCAATGCGCGACCGAGTTTTCGGACGGATCATTCCCTGTATCCCACGAACGCTCGCCCAGCGACGACGTTCGCGTTCCCCGTGCGACCTCCGCATCCCGCGGTTCTCGTCCTCGCCGTCCCGCCCATTTGCGCGCTCGCTTCCAGCCTACGCTCATGCAATGGCGTCTTTGAGCGCTTTGGCTGGCCTTCGCCGTCACGGCTTTGTTGGCTGCCTTCCCGCAAAACGTCGTGGGCTCTTTCGTGAACGGGTTCGCCCACGATGTTGATTGCGACCAGCTTTCCGTGCCCCTCGGACCACCCAACACCAGGCTTCGCCAAGTCAAACAAGACAATTGACTGATCGAAGCGCGTCAGGCTGCTATGCCGCCGGGTAGGAGATAGCGACATGCGAAGGCTCATCGTCAGTCTCGGTGCGGCGTGGACTCTCTGCGGGCTCGGCTGCCAGCCACCGCCGATGAAGACGCCGGCGGAGCTAGGAGATGAGGTCGACGTTTTCCCTATTTCGGGGAGACAGGGCTTGCTCCTCTTCAGCCCGCCCATCCACTTCGGTCCGTATTCGACGACCCAGCTCTCGCGAGGCGTCAGCAGGGGCGAGGGGCACCTCGAGCCCGGCATCTTGAGCAAGAGCGTGCGGAACCAGCGTCACCAAATCTCGACGTTTGCGATCGCCGGGTGGCGCGGCTCGTGCGACGACTACGCTTACACGAAGATCGAGGAGGACGTCGTCGGGTTGAAAGTCACGTCGAAGGACGGCGCTGGGCTCGACGAGCGCGAAACGGGAGAACAAGAGAGCGGCTTCGCCTGCGATCTCAGCGGCCCCTCGGGCCACGCGCTCCACGCCGACCTGGCAGACGCGCCGGCCACGGTTCGGGACGAGGATGGCGCGGCCCCTTACGTCATCGAGCCTTGGACTGAAGGCCAAGGTCGCGGATTCTTGATTCAACGAGAAGGCGGCGAAGCCATGGCGGCCGCGCAGGTCGACTTCGACGGCTACGTGCACCTGCCCAAGCGCTTGCCTGAAGCCGAACGCCCACCCGTGTTGGCGCTGCTGGTCGCGATTCTTCTACGCTAGGTCGACGGGGGGCGGCGGTGTGTCGGGTGCGCGCACAGGACCACACCCACCCCCTCTGCCCCGCCGGATTTGGTGGCGTGGCAAGCCTCGCTTGACGCTGGTCCGGGAAGGGCGGGCTTGATCGAAACGGACCGCCACCCCCACAGACCTGGAAGTCGACCGGCAATCCGTTGAAGCGGTTTGGGGCTTTGGTCCATGGAAATAGCGATGTGGCGGCGTTGGTTGATCGGGATGGCGGCGCTTGGCCTTTGGGGCTGCGGGGACGACACCGCCGGGCCAAAACCAATCTTTCAGGGCGAACCGCAGGCAGGCACCGCCGGCTCGAGCGGCGCCGCCGCTGCGCCGCCAGGGCTTTCCCCCGACAGCTGGACGGAGTGCAGCCGCATCCCCGCCCAATCAGACCCCATCGACTACATCTTGCCGCTCGGGACCAAGGGCGTGGCGGCGGTCACGAGGGCCAAGCAAGTGCTGGTGTACGTCGGGACCGAACCACCTCGTGCACTGCCGGACTCGCTAGCTTCGTTCGGGGCGCTGCCGGTGTTTTCGCCCGACGGCGCACTTTTGGCTGAGGCGATAGCGGGTACGGTCCGGCTGGGCAGCGTCGACGACGGCCAAGTGCTTCGCGACGTCACCATCCCGAGCGATTGCGGTACGCAGACCTGGTTCCCGCCCGATGGCGCGCACCTGCTGGTCGCTGGGGCGTCGGTCTGCGTCATCGATCTAGCAACCTATGCCGTTACGGCCTTGCCACTCGGAACGTCCAAGATTTTTGCCTTCAACGGCAGCGAAATCATCACGCAGGAAGGCCTCACGTACACCCCGATCAATCTCGCTGGTCAGACCGGGCCGGCGACGACGCTCAACATCAATCTGCAAACCACCACAGCCGCCGTTCTTTCGCCGGCGGGCGACCGAGTCGCGGTGGCCAGCGACACCGGCTATCAGCTCATCGATCGCGCGACTGGAGGCGTCGTCGTCGACCTGCCCGCCGCCAGCGCCGGGCACGGTCAGCAGCCGCTATTCTCTGAGGGCGGAGCCTACGTGGTAATCGGCGGCAAAGTCTTTTCGAGCGCCGACGGCAAGCAGACAGGCGACGTCTCGCTCGTCGTGTCCGACCCGTTGTGGTTGTCGGTCGACGGCAAGACGCTCGCGAAGAGTGTCCAAGCAGACTTCGCCGAGTCTCATTTCGAGCTAGTAGATGTCGCCAGTCACAAGCCCGTGGGCGCTTTTGGCGGCCACGCGCGCTCCGTCCTAGGTGTGTCGGTTTCGCCCGACGGCAGGCGCTTTGCGACCACGAACGGTTACGTGGTCGTGAGTTGGCTCCTAGCCGACGACTTCAAGCTCTCGGCACCAGCCTGGGCGGCGCAGACAGGCGTCGACATGTACTCGCAGTTTTCAGCCGACGGCTCGCTGTTCGCCGTGTCGGGCGACGGGCGCGAGCTGTTCACGGCCGATGGCTTGCCGTTGCTCTACCCTCCTCCGCCGGCCAACGTTGGCAACTGCGGCTCCGCGCATTTCGCGTTTTCGCCCGACGGGCGCTACGTGGCAGGCGGCGGCTACGACTTCCTCGTCGACGTTTACGACACCGCGACGCAAAAGCTCGTCACGCGGCTCCCGTCGAGTAGCTGCAACAGCACGGCGGCCTTTTCGCCTGACGGCACGTTCCTGATCACGAGCGCGCTCGAAACTTATCGCGTCAACGACTGGAGCCTGGTCGAGCCTGCGCAGGTCTCACCGCGGCCTGTCTCCTACGCCGAAAACGACGGCATGAGCGGCGCCATCTTCGCGCCCAACGGACGGCAGCTCTTGGTCTCCACCTGCAGCGCGAGTGAACTGGCTCCGTACGTGTGGCACTGCCAGCACGTGCTCACGCCGATTGGTCCCGTAGCCCAGGGGCGAACGCTCCTCTATGGCGGACCGCGGCCGAGCTTCTCTCCGGACGGCGGCAACGTCGTGGCCGGCGCCGAGGTGGTCCAAGTCGAGTACTTCAAGGAGCACGCGCTCGGCGCTCGCGATGAGTTGGTGTCCGCCGCATTCACCCCCCGCGGCGACATCATTGCCGGAGCGATGGACGGCTCGCTCGTCAAGTATTGCCGACCGTGAAACGCACACGCGTTCGGCTGATCCTACGGAATCGAAGCTCGCAGTCGTGTCGTAGCGCACCACGACGCTGTAGTGTCCGGAAACTCGTCGCGGCTGAAAATCATGAGGCATCAAGAGAGTAGAAATTGAGCTGACCTGTCCTGGCTATTACGCTTGTCCGCGCCAGGATCGTTCAAGAAGTCGCGCTCGACAAGTCTTGAACTTCGGCGTCGAACTGAGCGAGATGGTGCCGTGGTCGCGCTCTCTGCAAGCCTACGACGTCCGGTTCCGCCCGTTGCCTTCTTCATCGTCGACGTCAATATCGGTATCCGAGTCCTTCGGACGGCGATCCACGCGCCGCTGATCAACGCGACCTGCGAACGCTTCCTCGGAACGGTGGGTAGGGAGTGCCTCGATCACGTGGTCGTGCTCGGCGTCCGCCACTTGGAGCGCGTCCTGAAGGAGTACTGCGTGTTCTTCAATTCGGCGCGCCCGCATCAAAGCCTCCAGCAAAGCGTCCCGGTGGGAATCACGCGGGCCGAGCCAGCGCGTGCGCGACGTATTCAGGCCCGTCCGATCCTCGGTGGGCTGCATCATGACTACCGGGCCGCCGGGTGCCCCCGGACGAGCCAAGCAGCCAGGACACCCGGGCTGCCAACGAGCCGCCTTCTTGCGCGAGGCGATCTCAAACGGGGTCGTCTCCACGGCGACGCTCAACGACTGAAACGAGTCCCAGATCGGTTGAGCCGCGGCCCGCGCCTCTGCGATCCGCCCTTCGCGGGGAGGGCGGCGAGCATGCGATCGATAGCTGTCGGAAGGGTGCGCTCGTCGAGCGTCGCGTAGCCGAGGCGCAAGAACGGCACGAACGAGCCGTCTACCGCGAACTGGGTCCCGGTTTGGAAGTGGACGCCGCGCGCCGCGGCCCGCGAGCGCCAGACCTCCGGATCGATCGATGCATCGACCTGCGTCCAGAGCGCGAGTCCGCCGGGGGGACAGACGTATGCGAGGATACTCCTGAAATGATGGTCGATAGCCGCGCACAGGGCGTCGCGGCGCGCGTGGTAGATGCGCCGCGTACGCCAGACGTGGCGCTGCACTTCGCCGTCCTCGAGGAGCTCGGCCACAGCGCATTCGAGCACCGCGTCGCCCTGGCGGTCGACGAGCGCTCGTTCTTGTGCCATGCGCGCGAGCAAGTCCCGGGCGGCGATCACGAAGCCGAGTCGTAGGCCGGGCGCCAAGATCTTCGCAAACGTACCGAGGTAGATAACGACACCTCCTGGATCGTCAAGGGCGAGCGGAAGCACGGGCCGCCCGTCGAAGTGGAACTCGTTGTCGTAGTCGTCCTCGATCACGGCGATCGACTTCCGTCGCGCGAGGTGCAAGAGCGCGAGCCGACGGGTGGGTGACAGCGTCACTGTGGTGGGATATTGGTGATGCGGCGTCACGTAGACTAGGCGAACGCGCCTCTTCTCCGACAAGGCTGCGAGCGCGTCCGTGTCGAGCCCGTGAACATCGACGGGGATGGGCACCACCTCTGCGCCCGCGCGGCGAAACACGTTGAGTGCACTCGAGTACGTCAGCGCCTCGATAGCGACGACATCGCCCGGCGAGATAAGAGAGCGCGCGACGAGATCGAGTGCCATCTGGCTGCCCCTCGTAACGAGAACGTCATCTTCACTCGCAGCGACGCCTCGTACGGAGGACACGAGCTGCGCGATCGATCGCCGCAGGCCCTCATGACCGCGCGCATCGCGGCTGTACCCCAGCAGCGTCGCTCCCGAGCGTCGCCCCGCGCGTCGGTATGCTCTCGAGAGAAGCTCGACCGGCACGAGCCGAAGGTCGGGCACACCACCCCAGAGCTCGATGGCGCCCGTCGCGACATCGGGCCAGACGGGTGTTGCGAAGGGCAGCGGATCGACGCGAAATCCGGCTCGCCCCGCGACCCCGCGCGGAGACTCGAGACGCGTCGCCGATCGACGGACTCCGAGCCCGGGCGCGGCGGTGGTCACTTCAGTCGCGCCCCCGGGTTTCGTTGCTACCCAACCCTGGGCGACCAGCTCAGCGTAGGCAGCTACGACCGTGCTGCGATGGACGCCGAGCGTCGCCGCGAGCGTTCGCGTACCCGGGATGGCGTCGCCCGGGCGCAGGCGACCGCGCGCGATGTCGCGCGCGATGGCCCGCGAAATGGCCATGAAGAGAGGCGTGCGGTCGTCGTGGTCGATCGCGAGAGGGAAGGAGGAGGGGCGCATGACTGGTATGTCAAAATTGTCGAAACCGGATGTTTCTGTCCTACCATAAAAGCGCCAGAGTGGCGTCTGTGAGCCACGATTCACCGCTCCGCCAAACGCCCCGTACGACGCTCCGCCGCAAGCCAGCGAGGGGATCGCACGATCGGGCCCTCGCGTACTCGATCCTCGACGAAGCGCTCCACTGCTCGGTCGGGTTCGTAGTTGACCAGCAGCCCTACGTCGTTCCGACGGTGTTCGCTCGGTGGGATGATCGCCTCATTCTGCACGGTGCGCCGGCGAGCCGGATGCTGAAGACAGCCGCGACTGGCGCACCGGCCTGCGTGACAGTCACCCTTGTCGACGGCCTGGTGCTCGCGCGCTCAGCGATGCACCACTCGCTCAACTATCGGTCGGTCGTTGTGCTCGGCTCGCTGTTCGAGATCACTTCGGCCGACGAGAAAATCGAGGCGTTTCGTCGCGTCGTTGAGCACGTCGTGCCCGGGCGCTCGCGAGCGTGCAGGCCTCCGAGCGAGAAGGAGCTAGCTGCGACGCGCGTCCTCGCGCTACCGATTGACGAAGCATCGGTGAAGGTACGAGCTGGCGATCCGCTAGATGACGAAGCTGATCTCGGTTCCGAGTGGTGGGCCGGCGTGGTGCCGCTCGTTCTCTGTGCGCTGCCCCCGGTCGCCGACAGGTCGCACCCGCCGCCCATCGACGCACCGCCCGCGCTTCACACATACCGAAGAGACAGAAGTAGGGACCCTTGAACGAACGTATCTCGATGGATGCCGCGCCGGAGGCCCGCGAAGCGCTGGCGGCGCTCGAACGATATTTGGCCCGATCGGGGCTCGACAGACGGCTCGTCGAACTCGTCAAGTTGCGCGTCTCGATGATGAACGGTTGCGCATACTGCGTGGACATGCACTGGGTCGCGCTGCGCAAGACCGGCGTGTCCGAGCGCACGCTGTATGGGCTCTCGGCCTGGCGCGAGCAAGCGGGCTACTCCGTTCGCGAGCGCGCCGCACTATCGTGGGCTGAGACGCTCACTCGCGTGGCAGATACGCACGTTCCCGACGGTGACTACCATGAGGTTGCGTTGCATTTCTCGACCAAAGAGATCGCCGATCTTTCCTACGTCGTCGCGGCGATCAACGCCTGGAATCGGATTTGCGTGGCTTTTCGATCGCGACCCACTTCGCCGCCCGAGCTTGCCGACGTGCTCGAAGAGTGAAGGCGCCCCCGTCACCTGCACACGGCGCTCGACCAGTCGACTCTGCCGAGGTTGTCGTAGACGACGAACCACATGCGCACCATTTGAGCGGCGGCCGTGTTCGAACGAGCCACCCGTCGTGGTGGCGAAGAACTCACCTAACAAGGTTTCTTGGAGGCGGACCGTCATGGCAGCGCCTTCAGGATATGCGAAACCGAACAAGAATCTCAGCTGAGCGCCTCCGTTAGTCGTAGCAGGATGGCGACCGTGTTTGCGCTTTTGAAAGAGCTGGGGTGGAGGGTTGCACGCCTGCTGGCTACTTCGCAGGATCGCAACGGCGTGACAAGCCCCAAGCGGCGAAACCGTAGCGGCCTTGGGCACGTCGTGGCGGTTTTCAACCTGGAACGACGATGCACCTGACGCTCGGTCAGGGCGTCACGACGACTGGTGTGCCGCAGGCAATTACGAACGCGATGACGAACTTGAGTGGGCGCGCTGGGTCGGGGTTGCGGAACAGGGTGTGCGACACGAGCGCGCGTTCCCGAAAGCTTTGGCCGGCGCCGACCTGGGTCGGGTGTTCGCCTTCGAACGCAGATTCGAAGCGGCCGCTCACGACGTAGCCCAAGCCCTCGACCGGGTGATGATGAATCGGCGCCGCGACGCCCGGGGGGTATTCGATCAGGTAGAGACGAGTTTCCCAACCGGGGAGATTGGGGAGGTCCTGCTGCAGCAGCAGCGTTCGCGAAATCGCCGGCGAGGCCGTTGCGCTCGGCGCGACCTGCGTCGGTTGCGGGGTTGCGCTGGCGCACCCGAGCGCGATTGAAGTAAGCGAGAGCACGGCCAAGCGCCGCAACGGTCGCAATGGCTCGAAACCTGGCGTCATTCGCTCACCTTTCCAATGCGTTGGATACGCGCTTCGACCTGCAGCTGCCGTTGTTCTTCTGGCGTCGACTGAAGCAGCTGATTTAGCCGACTGGACACCACATAGATCTCGTCGCGTCGCCGCACGGCCGTCGTGGGATACACGTCTCCGAGCGGCTGCTCGGCAACCAGCTTCGCGGACACCCAGCCGTCCGCGCTGAGCAGCGAAAGTGCGCTGTTCGACTTCTTGGTCGGCGTTTGGTTGGCAATGATCAGCAGGCTGTTGGGCCCCGACAGCGTCAGGCCGTCGCCGCCGATCAAGGCGTGCTCGGTTCGCACCTTGGAGAAGCCAGCCGGATTGGCGAGTGGAACCTTGAATAGGCTGCCGTCGCTCTTCTTGACCGCCAGCAGATAGCCATCGGGGTGCACGACCAGGCCGTTCAGGTTGATGCCTTTTCCCGAGAATTGCTCGCTGTGCAAGAACACGCTCGGATGCCCTTGAGCATCGACGCGGTAGAGCACCGGCGAAAAGCTGTCTGAGACGTAGGCGTTTCCCGCCGCATCCAGGGCGATGCCGTTGAGCAGGTGAGGCCCCGGATACAGCGGGGCGATATCGACGTAGTGAATCGGCTGGCCCGTCACTAGGTCATACGCGGCCACGGCAGCTAGCCGCTTTGGGCCCGCACTGCTCGGCTTCGCACTCGCTCCGAGATCCGAGTTGACCGCCCAAACGCGATTCCGACGCGCGTCCACCGCGATGCCGAGCACCGAACAAAGTCGTGGGTCGTTCACTACGAGGGCAGCGGCTCCGTCCCGGTTCACGGCGTAGATGGCACCGGCGCGGAACGAGCTCAACAGGAACCTGTCGCGCGCGGGATCGTATTCAATCGTCTCTGGGTAGAGAGCCGGCTCGTGCACCACCAGCGCGGGGCCCGGAGGCTCGAGCACAAGGGTAGGGTGGTGACAACCGGCTGTCAGTCCCGCGAGCGCAGCGGCGCGCAGAACACGGCCGGCCGCATTCGCGATGTGATTCATTCCCACTCTTTGACCGTTTCGATTGGGCTTACTCGTTGACCAGACGTTGTTCGAGCCACTGCTGCATCTCACGCGCGTGCCGCAATTCCTGCTCGATATCGAGCGCGCGTGCTGAAGCCGCGAGCCCCGACGCGCGATCAGCAGGCGAGGACGACAGTTTTTGGAGCTCGGCTTCGAGTACCAGCTGTTGCGCGGCGAGGGCGTTGACTTCTTGGCTGAGCTTGGCCAAGTCGGCGGGCCCGCCGACGTGTGTCGCTGCCACGCGGGCATCAGCCACGCGCACGCTGAAGCCAATGTTGACGACAGCGACCAGAGCGAGGCCGATAATCAACTTGGCTCGGGCCCGCGGCGCAGCGAAGCTGTCCGGGCCTGCTGTGCTGGTGAGCTGAGCCACGCGTGCCACGAGCCCACTTCGCGGGTGGGTCATGGTTGGCAGCACTAGTGCGCGCTTGGTCGCTACCGCTCGCGACGCGATGCGCGTCAACGCCAGCGCCAGGGCGCGCGGCTCTCCTGTCAACTCCACGCAGCGAGCGTCGCACGCGAGCTCGGCGCTTTGGCGAACTCGCGCGCACCCCCAACGCGTGACGGGATGGAACCAGAGCGCGGACTCAAGCGTGCCGACGACCGGGAACCAAAATCCGTCGCCCCGCTCGAGGTGGGCAAGCTCGTGAGCGAACACCGCCTCGACCTCGGCGTCGCTAAGCTCCGCAAGGCCGATGAGTGGGATGCAAATCTCGGAGCCGCCCAGCACCAGCGGGCAGGCGACCTCGGCGCTCTCGCTCAACGTGACTGTTCCGAGCGCAAAGCGGGTGCGAACGCGCCGCAACAGCTCGAATAGCCGGCCGTCCGTCAAAGTGCGTCGGCGGGCCAGCCGCCGCGCGACGACCGCCGCCGAAACACCGAGCCGCAGCAGCCCCAGCGCTGCCGCCCCGAGCGCGCCGGCACCCAAAAGATCCAGCCCGCGACCGAGTCGGCGTGCCGAGGTTTCGTCGAGCTTCAAGCGGGGCGACGGCGCGGCGCCCGCCTGAGCCTCATGCTCGGGAGCGTCGCGGGGTGCGACGACGCTGACGTGGGGAGCCCGTGAGATTGCGGTGCGCTGGGCTTCGAGCGCCCAAGGGGTAGCGAACGCGAGCAGCGTGGTAAAAAACGGCGCGAGCAACGCGCCCTTCCAAGCCGTATGTCGCATCGCGGCCGAAAGCGACTGCCACTTCGAAGTCAGCGACGCGGCGATGGCCCAGACCGCGGCGTGAATCGAGTAGGTGAGCAGCCATGCGAGCCCGCGCAGCTCCGGACCGAGTAGCGTGGCGATAGTGTTGGAGATCTGCAATTCCAAGGCTCAGTCTCCCTTCTTTTTCAGCAGCGCCTGCATCTC
>Ga0307508_10001196_pt1 | contig 29795 bp, 34 predicted proteins | sample 9_EM_MG_FD_203089 | JGI IMG/M metagenome (GOLD analysis project Ga0307508, IMG submission 203089) | Populus trichocarpa ectomycorrhiza microbial communities from riparian zone in the Pacific Northwest, United States - 9_EM | ecosystem: Host-associated > Plants > Roots > Unclassified | place...
AAAAAGTTTGCTCCAGTGTGGGAGGCGCGTTTCGTAGCAGACTCCATATGAAGTTGATCGACTTATCATCAACTTCACGTTGATCGATTTGTCATCAACAGTATCGGAGGCTGACATCGGGAGACTAGCCAATCAGGAACTTTGAACTTTGGCGGCCATCAAAAGTCGGTCCTTTATTGTTCAACACAAACTGACGGATTCCCTTCGCTCCGGGAACATCTCTGAACAGTGGATCACCCGGAGAATTCACTCAAGCATAGAGGCTAGTTTTTCGTCCTTTTTGAAATACAGGGCTGCCCACGAGGGCGGACATTGCCACGTTGTGTGGCAACTGAAGAATAAGGTCGTCGACTCGTGGGCTTAGGTCCATCCTTGGAAAATGGCCACGCTCGATGAAGCGTCGCTATTCATGAATTTGCCTTTTTATTTTAGCGATCTTCTTCCATACACGTGGGGCCAATTGGATATGAAGGTGGCTCTTTCCACTCTCAATGAAAATGAGTCTATCTGATTTGAGTTTTCTAGATACAATGTTGCCCGAATTAGGACCACAACATATTTACGCACACTTGCATGTGCCCACTATCGCGGGCTTGAATTGGCCTTGACCAACTTCGAATAAGCGTCCGTACTATGGGCCACGAGACCACGATACCAGATCTTTGCATATCCTTCTGAAAGTTCTTTGGAATCTACTAGCCAGTCACACGTGTCGTTCTAGAAAACCTTATAACTTCGACGATGAACGTTGAGTTGTCGCATCGAATTTCCCCCTCGTCATTCAATCGTTTTGAGCTCTGGTGACCGATATCATGCCTCATTCCACGAACCCTGAGACCTTTAACCACGTTCAACGACATAGCGAATATTATATAGAAGGTGGCGACCTCTTCCTGCTCGTATGTCCTTGGCTTTCAGCGATATCTTGTGCTAACGATGCATTTCTTCAGGTTGACAACACTTTCTTCCGTGTCCATTCCTACTTTCTCAAACGCGATTCCACCAAATTTCGTGAAGAACTCGAGGCCGCTCCTGAGCCCGGCAAGAAACGAAAAGGTTCTGAGGAGAGCAGTGCGATCCAGATTCGCGAGACGACCCCCGATGAATTTGCAAAATTCCTTTGGGTGTATTATAACAGGTGCAACAATTCCATATTCCCATTGCTCCATGCTAACTGTAAGCTTCCATCTTAGAAAATACGACCTGTACCGAGCAACTCTAGAAGAGTGGACGTCGATCTTGAAAATCGCTTGTACGCACGATTTTCCTGCTGTGAAGGATTTTACAGTTCGTTGCCTGGAATCGTGCGACATCGCCATCGCCCAGCGCATCAAGTTATATCGAACATTCGATGTTGATGCGAAGTATACCATCCCCTGGTTTGTACAGCTATGTTTGAGGGAGGAAGGTCCTACGGATGGCGAAACCGAAATCATGGGGACGAAAGTCTCCCTTATCGTGTACCGGGCTCGCGAACGGCTCCGGAGTAGTCTCGTTGCTCCAAACGCTGGGGCGCCGTCTCCGCTTTCTGAGTCTGCTGCAATCGAGGCAATCTGCTCCATTCTCGGATACAACTCACCCCTTTCTGGTCCCGGTTCGGTATCTTTTATCTAGATACTTGCGTCGCTTATACTGAATAATGTTACTACCAGCTTCGCCGCTGGGCCCCAATATCCCAAAATCAGACAAGAAGCAGAAATCGAGTGACAGCGAGCCTTCCTCCAAGAGGCCAAGCGGAAACTCCTCTAAGGCGAATAAGTCTTGAGGAACGGTCAAGTCAGGAGGCATATGTTATCGACAACACCATTTTTAACGGACAAGAGACTTTTTGTACATATGCACCCGGTAATGTAATTCAATCCAAGGGGCGAAAAGTTTACCACCACTGACAATCGTCCTCGTTAGCCGAAGCGATCGATTTCTTTGAAGGAAAGGATGAAAAATATATTCAATCTTGGGAACAGGGGCTGAGGGCATTGTCAGTAGGTGGAATCAACGTTGTGACTCAAACACAGCGGCCTTCTGTCACTTTTGCATATAAATCCGCTGCGGACGGAAACATTGCATTGTTCATCGTGGCTCCCACTAGACTCATCCTCGTAATGATTTCAATTTTTTGAACCTTCATTACTTTCCAATTCTTGCGCTACTCATTCTCTAATATTTGACCACCTCTGCCATTCAACCGTTCTTGCTTTTAATTTATAACGTTTTGTCATTTACAAACAGTCGAATCAGAAAAATCTGCGGCTCCACGAAGCCGAATGCGAAAATGAGTCATGTCGGGGTTCATAAGATCTGAGTGTTACCAGTTGCCATCAAGGAACCTGCCTTTCATCAAGCATTCATGAATCCCATTAAAGCTACGAAAAACAAGACGAAAAGCCACAAGAACGGAGGCCGAAACGTTGGTTCAAGGCCTGTGTCTGCAGCTGCAGGTGCCAGTGGATCCCGGACTTCCCTTACGGATATTGCCTCATCGACTCTGGAGAAAATAGAACAGGGCAGCTACAACATACATGACAAGACCTACAATTTATCGAAAGCTGTCCAGGAGATGAAAGACAAAACCCTATTCTTCGCAGAGAATTCTAGTTTGTCCAAGTGGCGGCAGAGTCCGACGGTGTTGAACGCGGTTGACTCCGAAATTTCCCAACGTTCCGTCGTTCGAACAACCATCTCGGAATGCTCAACGCTTGCCGGCTCTCGAGCGCTGACCGAAGAGCTGAACGCCAGAGATTCCAAGGAAAGAATCGGTGTACTTAACTTTGCCTCGGCGAAAAATCCTGGAGGCGGATTTCTGACTGGCGCTCAAGCACAGGTTCGTACTCACATTCTGAAACTTTGCATCCGACCTTTGCTCACTATGAGGGCTGTTTAATACTAGGAAGAATCCATTGCACGGTCGTCGACTATCTATCCTAGTCTTATGACTGATATAGCTCAAAGATTCTACCAATCGCACAGAAAGAATCCAAAGCAAGGATACTACAGCCATGCAATGATTTATTCGCCCCGCGTGCTTTTCATACGTTCTGATGACGGTTCATGGCACGAACCCATCGAAGTCGACATTGTGACAAGCTGTGCGGTCAACGCAGGTGTTGTTCGCCGGTACCTCCGTCAATCCCAGAGCAACGATGAAAATGATTTGGACGCAGCGATGAAAGAACGAATGGCTCGTATTCTATACTTATTCGAACAACAAGGCGTGCGGAATCTTGTGTTGGGCAGCTTTGGGACGGGCGTATTCAGAAATCGGGTGGAACTCGTCGCGGAAGTGTGGAAGGATCTCTTGGTATCAGAAAATGCTAGGTTCAAGCATTCTTTCGATCACGTCGTGTTTGCTATCCTCGGAAATGCTCCGTACACGACTTTCAAGCAGATCCTTTCCGATCCTTCGACGATAGAAGGCCATGGGCGGGATTCGTAAAACTATTGATAAATTTGAGGTGCCGGACGATTATTCCTTACGTTTGGACCTCTCAATAGTGAAACGAGGAGTACCTTAACCGCACCCATATGACCAAAGATAGACAAAAAAGGCTGCCATCCTTCTTTTTGAACATCTAAGCGCCCGTGAAGCATGACCTTGCGGCCGCACTACATCCGTAGAGAAAAAATTTGCGTTCAACACGTGTAGACGGCCATTTCTCGATTCAACCACGAGGCAAGGCTCAAGACCCTTGATATACATATCTTTCCATTCCAGAAGTACTCTTCCCACTTACTCTTGCTAGACGGTCCGTCGATTTCCTCTCGTCGCTTTCAAACGATCAAAGCTTTTCTACACTATATTTCCCCGCTCAAGTCGTCATGACGGGACCACCGAACAACAATCAGAGTGGTAACCATACGAATGGGCCGAAATTTACAAGTCGACACCCAAAATTTTACATAGAGGGTGCAGACTTGTATATAATCGTTTGTTCTACTTTCTCCATAGCCTTTGCCTGACTGACAATTTATATCCAGGCAGATAAGACGCTCTTTAGGGTACATAGTTACTTTTTTGTGAGGGAGTCGACGGCATTTCATCGCAAGATATATCCAGCATCCCCAGGAAACACTGCAATCGGAACCGACAAGGACCCGGTTCTCCTAGACAATGTGACCCCAGAGGAGCTCGAGACCTTCATATCTGTGTTCTATAATCCGTGCGTTGTTCCGCGTAGGGTTTTGTCTTCCTAATTAAATGCTAATAGCCGACTTCACCATACAGGAGGTACTCCATCTACGACAAGCCCATCGAGCAATGGCAAATAATTCTCCGACTCGCAACTGAGTGGGAGTTCAACGAAGTGAAGGAACTTGCCGTAAGGGAGCTACACAAGAAACCCGAACTTCCACTGGTTGAACGATTGGCCTTGTACGAGAAGTACAGAGTCGACCCTCGTCATCTTATTCCACTCTACGCCACCCTCTGTGCACAGGATACACCTTTGACGCTCGCAGAATCTAAGATTCTTGGTTTAGAAACTACAGTCAACATTTCGAGGATGAGAGAGAAACTGCGTGCCCTGCCCTCCAACGAAGGGCGGAGCCCACTTCCGCCTGACCTGGAGATGGAGGACGTCTTCCGTGCCTTGGAGATTGAAATTAAGATCACACCAGGCTCGACGCTGGCGCTCCAGCAAGAACTTGGCCTTTCCTCACCCACTACTGGTATGACTCGGATTCTCTCGAGGTTCTTCGTGATCTTAAACTGATGATTGCACGACACAGTGCCATATAAGAATGCAAATATCGGCCATAGCGGCAAACCAGGCGGTAAACAGTCCACTGGCACTGGCAAAGGTGGAAAAACGTCACGAAACGGCCAATCACCACTGTAACTTAATTCGACTGTGCACCTCACTTCATTTTGTTCGAAATCATGTAAATGCGATTTAAAAAATTCTTGACACGGATCATTCAACTCGCCAGTGGAAATTCTATAACGCCCACGGGAATTTATATGGGGGGCGATGTGGCTTGTGCATTCACGTTACCACATCACATATATGGCCACTCCGGACAACGACTTTTCTTCGTCCTGCTCTGTTCTAGCTCACCCTGGCGTCACCACAATTGTCAGTGTCACTATGTCGGTTCGTTATTACCGTGACTGACATGATAGGACGATTGTGGTTATTATTAGAAGATGCCGTTCAAGTTCCTATGGATCTTGCCATCCTCTTGACCCATCAACGTTTCAACAGTGAAAAGGGGGTACCTTAATCGCATCCACATGACGAAAAATAAACAAGAAAAGGCTGCCATCGAATATTCAATGACAGATAGGCGCCCATGAAACAAGATCCTTTCAGCCGCACAGGCCGCACTATATTCGTAGAGAGCAAATGCATTCAACACGTGTGGTCAACGGCTTGAATATATTGCAATTACATAAAGCCAAGGGGTCTCGACCATATCCTTTATCTGCATTCCACTCACCTCTTCTGTTCTTAGCTTGTGTGACAGAGCCTGAGGCATTTCGTTACTCCACCATTCGCGCGTGCTATATTCCAAACGTTACAATATGTCTTGTTCAAGCAGAATGACTACTAGTGCTTCTAGTACTACCTCCACATCGACAGCTCCAAGCCGTAGCAATACACCCAACTTTTTTGTTCGACATCCAAAATATTACATCGATGGCGGAAACTTGCATATCGTCGTATGTTATACTTGTTTGGAAAAAAGAACGATTAACAAATGGTCTCCTTGCGTTTTTAGGCGGGTGGAATGCTCTTCTGTGTTCATAGCTACTTTTTTACCAGAGAGTCAACAACCTTCCACCTTAAATTTTACCCTCAGGCTGCGTTTCCTGGTACTACCGGAGAAGGGTTGACTGATGTGGACCCTGTCATTCTACCAAATGCCATCACAGCTGAAGACTTCGAGACGTTTCTATGGGTGTTTTACAATCCGTGCGTTTTGCTAGTAGTATCTTGTGTTCCAAATCTAAAAGCAGTACAGGAGATATTCCGTCTATGACGATTTCTCAGTCGAACAATGGACAGTGGTCCTTCGCCTCGCCCAAGAATGGGACTTTAAGCAAGTCAAAGAACTTGCTACGCGAGAGTCGAACAAGCTCTATCTGCTTGACCGGCTAGCCTTGTATGAGGAAAATCAGGTTGACCCTCGTCACCTCGTTCCGTTATATGCCGAACTCTGCGCTAAGAACACAAGGCCTCTAACCCTTACCGAGTCCACCATTCCTTCCCAACCACGTCGGAGAAGAGCGGAAATTAAACGATTCTTCGAGGCTCTCGCTTTGGCCGTGTCGTTCCTCATTCTTGTCAGGGCGTTTTTCTGGGGCTCGGACTATGCTTTTTCGCATGTGATGCATAGAGGACCAAGTTATCCACATGTGGATCCAAAGGAGAGAGTATGTTTAAAGCCTCGTGCAACAGACGCTGTTTTCACTTCTTTCTCTAGGACTGGTTCTCAGTAGTTCCTCCAGATCAAAAAGTCATGGACTCGAGCGACCCAAGATGCAAGCTTCCTGGAATTGACGGTCCGGGTTGTCCATGCACGTCGCGTCGTGTCCTACCCTTTGGATATCCTCCAGACATCTCATCGACTCGGGATCAGAAAACTTGGACAGACCATGGGCATCTCGATTGTGTTAATTCACCTGGCAGTCACTGATCAAGTTCAAAACGTTCAGTATATTGGTTTACCGTACGTGAGCAATGTATATCGCCTCGTAATTTTATAAATCGACAGGATTAGCTCCAGCGCTCGAGTCAGTGGATGGCTGTCCCGGCGTTGGCGAAAGGCCGCACCTCATTGAATATACTTTGTAAAGTCCTACATTCTTTAAGTCTTGTGTTTTTACTTCCTGTCGTAAGTACTGTAAAACCTTTGCGAAACATAAGCTCTCCCCTTCGTGCCGAACTCGTAATGTTTGTCTGAAATTCAGGTTTTGAGAATTCTTGTTATCAGTCGTCTCGTGACACTGATCGGACACGACGGGCGCCAATCGATGGTCAAGTACCTCTACGGTCACCAATTCCCCTTGATTTTCTAAAAGTTTCCCACTTAAACATGTCATCCCCTTCTCAAGAAACAGCCACAAGTGAGTCCCTACCCGTCAGAGACTCGAAATATTTTCTACCACTCGTCATCTTTTTGGCAAGTAACATGATCCGCAGCACCTGCTTGATCTGGAGTCACAAAATTAACAATAAGCCCGACTTTCGGGCTTTCTCAGGTCGAGGGTACACTTTTCCAAGTCCCAAGGCTACATTTTGAACAAAACGAGGTCTTTTCAACCGCCTTCAAATTACCTCCTGCTCCTGGTTCCGAAGTGGAAGGCGAATCAGCGACCCATCCAATCACTCTCGAAAAAATCTCGAAAGAAGACTTCAAAGGGTTTCTTAGCGTGCTATACCCCTTGTGAGTTATTGCATTTGTAAACGCAACCTTCGAAACAATAATGATTCCAAACCTTGAATCACAAACAGGTCTGTTCCATGCAGATACGAGGACATCCCCGTTGAAACATGGAAATCTGCCCTCACCTTATCTTCCATGTGGGAATTCAAGTCAGTCCGCGAACTGACGATCGGAGAACTCACTAAATCCAACTTACTTGACGACGTCTCCAAAATCCTTCTGGGGATAAAATATGGAATACCTCAGTGGTTCCTTTCAGGGTGCAAGCGGTTGGTCACCAGAGATAAAGGGCCAAGGGAAACCGAGGCGCGACTTTTGGGTGAAGACATTACCACCAAAATCTGGGATTTGAGAGAACGGAGGATTAGAACCATGGGATCAGAGTTTTCGACCGGCTTCAATCTGGAAACGACGATCAATTCTCTCTTCAAGGAGTATTCACATATGTAGCATCGATTCTGCTGCACATGCCCTGAATTCTGATGCATCCAAAATAAATGTTCTGTATTATGTATGTAATTATGCGTAGCCGTGCCCAATGTCCAAACAGCCTCATTACAGTGACAACGACTCGGATGGTCCGGTTCATCCGATCAAAATGGCAACTCCTTCCGGAAGCGTTGTTATGTTTTCAAGTCGCTACTTCCAACACGCGTTCTACTCAATAGCATGTCTCTCCATCTCCATCAACTTAGTTGGCATGCGACGTTCCGCAGAAGAAGACAGGGCGCGTGTTGAGGCACGGCTGACCCTTCTCGAATCCATAAGGGAGCAGCTGGGGAAGGGTGACGATCCAAACAATAAGGAAGAGCTGGAGCGGTTGATGCGGCTCTCCAAGAGGACCGTGACGAAAAGGGCTCAAGTGGTGGATGAAGAGGGTGATGTGAGCTGGAGTGATATCTTTTCTGGAAAGACCCCCAAGACCGGAAAGGAGGATGATATGAGTAGATGGGAGAAAGAGGATTTAGAGAAGCGTGCGTTGCCCATGTTTGTCATGTTTCTCTTACATGCTGAAGCGTCTTCAGTGAGGAGAGAAATGAACAAATAGATTCAAAGTCGTTAGTTTTGGTGGCATGCCGCATAAAAGCTTGTTGATCGAGGAAACAATCTGAACCAAGAGATGATGTATTTTGATGCGAAATGATATACAAACGATATTCCAAAACGCCTATGCACTAGATGAGACCCGCTATACACTATTAAACCAAGAAAGAAATTGAAAGGGCCGAGGTCGAGATGTGATGGAGGTTAGATGGTGAAATGTGAACGAGTGGTGATTAAGAAAAGGTAGGCAAATCGTCGAACAAATTGTGCAATGTGGAATCTAAACCACTACTCGCGCTGCCGACCTTTGCTGAAGAATCTGTCCTTATGTGGAGTTTCTCTGCCCCTGTCCCTGCTGTCTCGCTTTTGGTCTCGCCATTGGCCAAATTCGTCATCGTCGTGGGTACACCCCCACCACCCTCGCTCTTCGTCTTCGTCACATCACTTACTTCCGAGTCCTTTTCAGGCTGCTTGTCTGTGGCTGGGGTTGTCTGCGATTGTTTGTTATTTTCCGTTTCGTCGTTTGTACGCACAGCGCTTGTCCCATCTCCAACGGGTTTACCGAATCCAGCGGGAGTCCCCTGTTGCTCAGCAACAGATGGCTGACTCTCTAAGTCTTTATGATTTGCCAGCTTTTTTCTTTTTGATTTTTCTTTTGTTTTGTTGGCGTTGTCCAGCTGCTGACCCTGGTTGTTCATCGCCTGTGTCGTTTTCTTGTTCGTCTTGGTCGTTGTCGTCGGCGTTGTTGCCATTGCCTAAGGCAGTAGAGTCAGTCAACTGTACTGATTGGCAATTAATATCCGATACCGATGCACCTGTGTTTGATCCATTCACAGTATCCTTTGCCGGTGGTGGTGGAGCTTGATCCTGCTTGGGATGCGTCGGCGTAATGGTAGTATCTCCATTGATCGGCGTCACAACAGCTTCAACTGGATAAGGTGGAACCTTGAAGACGTCCCTGACCATTGCGAGTAACCACTGTGGGTTGAGACTACCGTCCGCAAGCCGACTCGAAAGGACAGCCTCACGTCCCCAAGCAACCATCACAGTCGTTTCCATCTCCAGGGTGAGACCCTCGTCGAGGGTCAGGGGTTGCTCGCGCTCGCATAGAGCAACATAATGTGGGATCAGCAAAGTTCGGTCGACGCCGAATTCGTGGTAGAGGGCTATTCGCTTGACATCCGCCATTTCCTGCTTTTGGAGCTCCCTAATCGCAAGCTGTTTCACCTCAGGAAAGAACCATCGGTGTGAAAGGGTGAGAATGGTCTCCCAATCATCGAGCGTGGCTTCGTCGTACAAAGAATACCGACTGCAGAGTTTTCAATGATAAGAAGAGAGAAATAGAGAGCAACGTACGGGTTGTAAAAAACCCAGAGGAATCTGGCAAATTGAGATGGTGTCACCTCTTCCAGGATGATAGCGTTGCTATCGTCAGAACCTGGCAAGTGACCATCGAGTGACGCCGAAGGTAACAGCCGTGCTCTAAAGAAACCTGATTCTCTCTCGAAGAAATATCGGTGAACGCGGAATTGTATGTTCTCGACCTAAGAGATGAGATCAACTCCTCAGGGTTCTCGGTGAAGATGGGAGAAAATCGTACGACGAAAGACAAGTCAGCAGTGGGAATGTAATAGGTTTCATGCCTCTGCAAAGACTTTATGACGAGAGGTGAAGTCATAATGGGCAACTAGAACGTCGATTACGAGGTATAGGCCAAGGGGGGCAGACACTCAACAGACACTGCTTCGTCGCTGAAGATGAGGGAATCGATTGAAAGATGGCTGTCACCTTCCAGCTATTTGAATGGGAAAATCTACGAACACGTGTATGCAACGCGTTTGTTCGATTTTTCTTGCACAATGCTTTTGTATTGCACTGTTCCGATCTACATGAGGCACGTTAGCTTGTCGAATCGGCGGTAGAGGGAAGGGCTGACCCAATGTATGGCTCATCCGGCCCGACTTCTTCGGTTAATTGCGATGACTTATGAAACTCAAAGTTGGCCGAATTCAGAGCCAAGCAGAATTACAATCACTACGTCGTACAACTTGAAAATATCAAACATTACACATTATACACGAGAAAAGCCGCCAACATGCACTTTGCAACTGCGAAACCTCAAAAGGTATTTTCCGGGGATGATCATCACGATTGACCATTACGTCCACTGGCACCCCGTCCCCCAACAGGGTGCTTACCGCGCGTAGTATTCCCGCTCCCTGTGGGTTGCCTGTTATTACGGCCGAGGTTCGTATCTGTCACGCAATTTAGTTCAAGAGGGCACTCAGACTTTGAGAGAATCGTACCAGTGATTGGCGATAAAGAGCTGAGTTGATGGAAAGCAGTGGTCGATCCGGGTGTCAGGTTGAGTTGGGCCTCGAGGGCTCGGAAAATGTCGTCCATTTCCATCCCGGGTCGAATTGGGTTCCGTCCCTCGTTCGAAGGTGAAGCACGGAGCATCTCTCGTGCGGCTGCGATGAATACTGTGGTTTGTAGTCCCAAAATAGTGGCCTCAGCAAACGTCAAAGGTGTGTCTCTTGAGCAGAGTTCGGCATATAACGGAACGAGGTGATGAGGGTCAACTTGATGCATATGATACAAGGCTAGCCGGTCAACAAGAGAGAGCTCCGAGTCGGGTTTCTTGTTCAACTCGCGCACAGCGAGTTCTTTAACTTCCTTGAACTCCCATTGGTGGGCGAAACGAAGGACCGTTGTCCATTGTTCGACTGAGTTGTCATAGACAGAGTATCTCCTGTATAAGGGACCGACCTTTTAGATTCTGAATATAATATGGTAATAACAAACGCACGGGTTGTAAAACACCCCTAGGAATGTCTCAAAGTCTTGAGCTGTGACAGGACTCGGCAAGATGACAGGATCCTGGTCAGTCGACCCTTCTCTCTTGGTAGTGGGTGACGAAGGATGAAGGAACGCTGTTGACTCTCTTGTAAAGAAATAACTATGAACACGGAATAGCATTCCACCAGCCTAAACACGCAACGAAGTTAATCAATCCCTTTTTTTCAAACAGGCGTAACATACGACGATATGAAAGTCCCCGCCGTCGATATAATATTTAGGGTGTCGAGAGGGAAAGTTGGGTGCATTGCTACCACTTGCAGCCGTTGCCGATGTTGGTGTAGGCATTTTGGACATTAAAGTGTGAGAATTGTCAATCTGGCACGCCAACAGAGTTATGTGAAAGCTAAGAAGAGAGGAAGCGAGGAAAATGTGTGAGAGCAAAGATAAAGTATATCAAGGGTCTCGACTCGGACCCCTTGACCCCAATTGCATCGTGTTCGAATCAATATTCCCTCCATTCGCCTAACAAGAATTGCCGTCTACACGTGTTGGACGCATTTGTTCTCTACGAATACAGTGCGGCCGGAAGATCATTGTCCACGGGCGCTTATTTGTGATAAGAAGAATGAATGGCAGCCTTTTTTGTCTATCTTTGGTCATGTGGGTGCCCCCAAAGCACCTCGTGTCGCTATCTGAATGTCCAAACGTAAGGGAAGGGCATCTTCTAACAATAATCGTCCTATCGTAATATTTAAGCTTCCGAATTGCGCCTCCAATTGAATTGGAAGCTATGCAATACGGCGAAGAAACGAATATCCAGGATAGATATTCATTTGATCGATTAGATGGTTAACCTAATAGATTTACCAATCTTGCCCTTGACCCTCTGCCGTCGAAGAATCCGCTTGAAGGTCGTGTACGTAGCATTTCCGAATGTGATTGAAAGAATGCTTGAACCTTGCATTTCGTGATATCGAAAGATCCTTCCATCTGAATACACAGACAAAGATTCCGCACATCGGAATACGAGCCATCTTTCATCACTGCGCCCAAATCACTTTTCGTCGTCGCTCTGGCATTGACCACGAACACCGCAGTGCATTGATCGCACAGCCTGTCACGATGTTGTGTTGTCATCCGAACGTAGGAAGACTCCACGAGGGAATATGGCTGCCGTACCCTGGATTTTAGATTCTTTCTGTGCGAATTATAGAATCATCGAGCTATATCAGTCATGATAGTCGGCAATAGATTGTTCCTGAAGGATTACAAAGGACACCGAGTCATAGTAACCAAAAGTGGAACGCAAAGCTTCCGAATGTGACTACGAACCTATGCGTGGGGGCTAGTTAGCAATCCTACTGGCATTTTTCGCCGAGGCAGAGTTAAGTAAAAAAGTAGGCAGGGAAGCAGGGGAAGTGATCGCAAAAGGGAAAGGGAAAGGAAAATGGTGATGCCGATGCTAATGGAACCCAGCGGCTCTTCGACCCGCCGGGAAAATCCGCTCGTTCTGACACTTACATCAAGCTGCAGTTTCATCATTCATGAACCTACTGCCTACTTATGACTCTGGGCCATCAGAAGTTCTTCACGTGTACCAGAGTAGTATACTTCAAGTAGTTCTAGATCCGCAGTAGAGGTGAATGAATGAAAGCACGGCTCGAAGCATGGCAGTGGATGAAGTGACTGTCAAGGAAAACGGGGAGATTACTTGCTTGAGAATTGAAGCCCGGACGCAAACACTAAAAAAGTAGACAAATGGAGGGTGAACTAAAGGGCAAGCCAGAGTAGATGTGTGGGTAACTGCACAGAAGGATCTTGATGGTATTTGGGAGCACAACGATATGTTGGGTGAACGGAATGCGGAATTGGAGGCCGGAAAAGGGTTGATGCACAGAGTAGCGGAACGGATGAAGTCAAGGGGATGGTTCGACAAACGACAGCAGACTTTCAGGCTATGCAGCGTGTCGATTGGATTATAGAAAAGTTACGAGGGGCGGCGTTCAATTGGACAACGCCACACTGGCGAGATGAGAACAGGACGGTGACAGTACGGATTGCAGGAGGGATGGAGCATCAGACTGCCCTAGAAGACGAGTTGAAACAGGTGCAAGAAGAACTGGGCGATGTCCAACAGAAATGGGTCAATCAAAACATGCTGCTCGAGCTCAGGGCACACAGGCTGGGGCATGGAGAAACGGAAAGGGGGACCTTCTAGGAAGGTGAAAGAGCCAGCAATCACCAAACGCCTGCGTGTAATTCATATATTACATGAATCGGAATTTAGGGCCCAATGTGCAGCAGAATTGATGCTACGTATGCGAATAATAGTCTTTGAAACTAACATTGATTTCCGTTTCTAGATCGAATGGCGAATACGTGGTCCCATAGACAGCCTTAATCCTCCGTACTCTCAAATCCCAGATTTTGGAGGTGATGTCTAGACCTAGATATCGCGCCTCCGTGTCCGTTGGTCCATTATTTCTGGTTACGAGCCCCTTGCATCCTGAAAGGAGCCAGCGAGGTATTCCATATTTTGTGCCCAGATAGACTTTGGAGATGTCGTCAAGTAAGTCGGGTTGGCTGAGTCCTCCGATGGCCAGTTCGCGGACTGTACTGAATTCCCACATGGAGGATAATTGGAGGGCAGACTTCCATGTTTCAACGGGGATGTCCCTGTATCTGAATGGAACAGACCTAAGTATTGTGATTCAACGTTTGGAATCATTATTTGTCGCAGATAAATGCAGTAACGCACAGAGGATATAGCACGCTAAGAAACCCTTTGAAGTCTTCTTTCGAGATTCCGTCAAGAGTGATTGGATTGGCCTCTGATGAACCTTCCACTTCGGAACCGGGAGCAGGAGGTAATTTGAAGGCAGTTGAAAAGACCTCGTTTTGTTCAAAGTGCAGCCTTGGAACTTGGAAAAGCGTATCCTCAACCTGAGAGAGCCCGAAAGTAGGAATTAATCAACTCCAGATCAAGTAGATCATACTTGAAAGATGACGAAAGGTAGAAAATATTTTGCGTCTCTGATGGGTCCTAGGGACTGAGTTGTGGCTATCTCTTCAGTAGGTGACATGTTTAAATGGGGGACTTTTAGAAAATCAAGGGGTTGACCAACAGTCTTACCCGTGCTCCAGTGTCACGAGACGATTGATAACAATGGTTCGTAACTGAGACAAAACCACGATAGGACTTTTCACGAGGAGAGCCTATATTTCGCAAAGGTTTTACAGTACTTACAACAGGAAATGAAAATTAAAAGAGGGTAGAGCTTGTACAAAATTTTGTCAGCCAGCCAGCCCGCTAGAATAGGTAACCCCGTCAAATTGATAGTATCAACGAGGTGATGGACATTACTCACCTGTGGTAAAGCAATACAACCGAGTGAATTAGCACAATCGGGATGCCCATGGGTTCTCTTCTGATCCTGGGATATCGGGAGGATATCCAGCAGATAGGACGCGACGGGGCTCTGAACCGTCACTTCCAGTAAGTTGCTTGCATCTGGAGTCACTCGGATCCATGGCTTTTCGATGCAGTGGAACTAAGGACCAGTCCTAGAGAAAGAAGTAAAAACGGCGTTCATTGAACAAGACCTTGAACATACTTTCTCCGTTGGTAAACCTGGACTCGTATGTGGATGACGTCCTCTATTCCAAGAAGCATCGGCCAAGCTCCAGAAAAACATCCTGATGAGAAAGAGGATCAACAGGGCCAAAGCGAAAGCCTTGAAGAATCGCTTAAGTGCCGATCTTCTCTGTGGTTGGGAAGGAACGGGCTGGTGAATATTCGCTGGATAGCTTGGTACCAGTGGATGTTCGGATAGAGGAACATAAGGAGGAGGGAGAACAACGGGTGTGGGCGTGTCCGCGTCTGTTTCTCCCTCTTTATTGGGAGAGGCGGGAAGTGCTCGCTCACGGTCCGCAACTTGGTCCTCTAGAATAATCATTCACGGACGGTCCTGAGAAGCCGGTTTATACTTTGAAGCTATCGTCTGGGAAAGACACTATGTGGGCACAGGGAGCTTCGACAATGCGTCAGAGAAAGAGAAAATAGTTCATCCGACTGGGTGAAATATGAGACTCCACATGATCACCCCTATTTAACCAGAGAACCGTGTGGGTGCTGCGGGATTAAACATTGCTAAATAATAGGGAAGCGGCAACATCTCAGGAGCTGCGCATGGGTTTCCGCAGTCACAGTAGGCGGACATCTGTGTGAACCAGTCATGATAGTAAATCGTCAAGGAATGGTCGCCAGGTCGTGATGGAAAACCTCTGATTGATCCCACGACTTGGGAGCAAATTGGTACGTTCGTTTCGCTGAAGGTCATTCTGATAAATAGAATGGATATAGACATGCAGAAATAGTTACGGAATCAGCTTCAGATATCAAGAATCTTTAATCCTGAGGGAAGAACAACCTTCGGTTTGACCAAGACGGATACCTTCCGTTGCCCTTCTGCCTCAGACGACTTTTCCGAACGCAACAGCCCGAGATCGGTAGTGCAAATTACCGACTCTGCATCAGTTCCGAATCCAACCTTGAACCCGTCTTCCATATCGGACGGGTTGTACGCTGTATTCGGCGCGACATGCAGGAATTCAAGATCGCAAGACGTAACGCCTTCACCTGCCTTCTTGTTAAGGCTCTGTGCTAGCCTTATAATCGTGTTTATGCGACGACCGAAATGTTTTCTGATTTGCGGCACCACCACTTCTGGTACTGTCGCGTAGTTTGCAAGAACCATGATATTTGCCGCCGTCTCCACTAGACTTGGTTGGAGATCCTGAGGTTGTTTAGGCAATCTGGATTGGAGATGACTTCGTGTCAGCTGTCTCCAGCGACCAGCCACTGCTTGTCCTTCTATCCTTGGTGTGGGCAACAATTTCCAAGCAGGAGAAGACTTGGGGAACTTACCGGCATTTCTGACACTGTCGTATATTTCGTTGATCTGCTCGTTCTTCTTTCTATCTTCGAAGAACCATGCAGAAAGGATCCAATGTGCGTGGGCGACAATCGCGGCTTGGAAGGCTGTCTGGATCACAATTCTGGCTTCACGACCCTTTGGACTTCTAAGAAGCTCAACCAGGCGAGTCCCTATTATCTTCTTGACGGTTTCAAATATTTCTGTGTCCTGCCTGTCACCTTTCGTCTTCTGTTCGCTGAATGCTTCTGCCATCTCTGCCATCTCGCATGCTAGCTGTACAATCTCCGCATTTAATTGATCCAAATCCCTGATCAAATCGGCTCCGGAAAACTCATCAGCTGTGCCCAAGAACCTCTGAACACCCCTCAATTCTCGTGTCCGCGCCGCAACCAAGGCCTGAGAGTGATTGAAGTTGGTTGTCACCCTCTGCAGCTTTTGTTTGTACCCCTCGATCTGACCTAGTTCCTTCCTCGCGATGTCGAGTTGCATCTCCAGTTGCCTGGCGTGTGTAATGAGATTTTGGCGTTCCCTTTTGGCAACCTCGGCATTCAACGCCGCATCCTGCCTCTCCTTTTCTAGTTGCCTAATTCTGGAAAGTAGAGGTCGGTTATCCCCCTGAACAATGCTAAATGTTGAGCGTGTGCTACTCGACTGCCGATTCTGTATGGCGAAAGCTTGGTTTTGTTTCTTCAGGGAATCTCGTTCCTTCTCCGCACCCCTCACTCGTTCTTCCAGCTGCCTAAGAAGGGACTCTTTTGCTGTCGTCCTCTCCTCGCCTCGATAATCCCGTATCGTCTTCTGCTCCGTCTCCAGCTGTCTGCGCAGGGTCTGATTTTGATTTCGAATGAGGTTAAGTTCCTTCTGTGACTGTTGATACAGCTCCTCCATCCTCATAACGTCGTATTTTGTGGAGGCCATTGCTTTGATCCAATCCTCTATCTCGGATTGATGCGTTTTCTTTGCCGCTACCAGCTCGCTGTGTAGCTTTTGGTATCGTGCTGCACACTCCCGATTGCATTCCTGTTGCATCTTTCGCAACTCATCTTCGTGTTCCATCTTTGGCTTGTGTCCGCTCTCGGCCTGCATGTGATACACAATCATTGTTCCATTCGTTTGTAGCTTGACAAACCCTCACCCCTGCTTCTCGCAGTCGCAGTTGCGCCTCCATTTCATCAACGTTCATCAATTCCGCTTCTCCCTTTCCGTCCTGCACCTCGGTCTGACGTTCTAGTATCATCCTAGCCATCGCTTGTTCCATTTTCTTGATCCGCTCCTCCATCTTTTGGTTTGCCCTTCGTGCTTCATCCCTCTCCATTTGGATTCCTTCTTCCAAGGAGACAACATACTTTCTGAAGGATGTCACTTCCATACCATCTTCAACCTCACTCGGGCGTTGGGAAAACGAATGATCAGTGGGTTTTCTAACCTGACTCGCGAGAGACATGGAATACAGTGACGAACGAGTTGGCTGCGAATGCTTAGGGAGGTGACCATGAGGACGGAAATGTGCAACGTGCAAAGGCGCAGCAACACTGCGCATTTTTTAATGGGCATGTGCATTTTTCATGGTGGTAACCCTCATTCGGATCTTATGGACCACTCAACCTGTTACTCTGTAACTTGCTTCAAGTTCAATTAAATGTTACAACGGTTCTGTGGCCATCACTGGCTTGTAAACTGTAGACATTGAAAGGCTTTGGGGCCATGTCCGAATGAGGGTTGTGTCGACTTCATATTATCGTTCAGGATCCAGCATTTAACTGAGGCGGCTAAGTTAGTTCCGTATCCAGTGAACTAATACAACGCTGTTAGCCAGCGGCAAAGGTTTGACCGTGTGGTTTATGAAATTTTTTTGGGGTTTTCTTACTCGAGCTATACCTGTATTACTGTACAGGGGGCAGTCGAGCGGTGAAATCAGTGAATGCGTTGCGAATGGAACACCTTCGAGGAATTTTAGTGATGAGAATACATAAGATCGCAACGTTTTGGCCGTAAACTTCAACTTGTTCGAGCTCACTTGGTGAGCCGTGCTTGCTTATGACCTACTCTACAGTTTAGTAAGGTGTTCAACGTTCAAGTTTCAATTTTAACCCCAACATTTGCTCTGCAACGCAACGGCACGTCCCGGGCATGCAAAAAGACGATTTCATCCTCATACGTATTTCTTTGAGTATTGCGACGCGCATCAGCTTCATTTCTTGGTTTTGAATAGCCACTATAGGTCTACGATGCAATCATCAGGGAAACCTACACCGGGGTACATTTTGGCCCATGATAGCCTGCTATCCACCCATGATTCGCAGCTCTCATCTGACCAAGCACCAACCTGGAATGGGAGTCGATCAACCAACAACCGAAAAGGACGCCCTTTGGTATGTGCCCGACGCCATTCTCCACTCCTATCGAGACGACTTATAACCTCTATAAAGTATATGTGTAATCCCTCCTTCGCATCTTCAGGCAGCCCATCACCAGATGATTCCTGTAAATTTGAGGGCAAAATCCAACGGGGTACCATAGCACACTGCCAAAGAGGGGCGATAGTTGCGCCCTCGAAATCAATGAGAGCGATAACTTTTCCAGAATCCTTGTCGATCTAAAGGAGACAGAAACTGTAGTTTTCTCAAAATCGAAAGGTTGTTGCGAGCTTACCATAATATTGGAGAGTCGAAAATCACAGAGCGCCAGCGAGAAACGCTGCATTGGCGTTGTTGCACCTTCATAGACACTCGTGTTACCAGGATATATTTCACAGAGCTCCTTTAGTCTCTCTAGAATTCGCTGGCCTCGTTGTAGGCGCTCATGGCTTCCACCGAGTTCAGAAAGGACAATCGAAGGATCCTGGGATATGATATATAATTCAGCTTTAACCCAACTCAAAAGATAGTCTGAGACTGTGCTAAATGGGCCTCGCAAACCATTCAAAGCTGACAACAGAGAGGGGTCGTCGATGCGAACGGAGCCTTCCAAGGCGCGATAAAATGGGAAAGAGATAATTGGCCCGACATAGAATTTTTCGGGTGCAGAGGAGTGATAAAGAGAGCCGGCTTGTTCAAAGCGGAGTGAAAACATCTCGAGCTGGTAAGCCGCTACTTCCGCGATGAGGCGCTTTACTGCATCATCAGAAAGGGATTCCAAGACAGAGTCGGCAGGTACTCCAGAAACCTTGCATATTACAACAAGATCAACGACGGGATCAAATTCTCATGGAAAATAAACACCTTCTCCATGATCATGTACTCGATTCCAGCAGGATTGGAAGCATCTGAATTCCATGAATATACTTGAGGGACAGGCACGTTTGTATGTAATGCCAGGTATCTAATTGTGGCGACCTAGAATTGCAATCTTAACTGAGCAGGGAGTAGGGGCTGAAAATCAATTACCTCAGATTCGAGTTTGTCCTTTGGAAATGCGGGACTGGCGACACGGACCACCGCATCAACAATACCATCGCGCACGACATCGTAAACCTGCAGAAAGCTGAACATATGCTGCGAATTAACTTGGACTCTCTTACTTTGTGATAACCACCTTGTGCTAGCCTCACGAGTTGACACGGTGTCTGAAAATACTCTGTCACTGCCGAGGTCAATTGGGACAGACTGAACGAATCGCTTTCTCCCTCGCCGTCATACGAGAATATTGAATCGGTATCGTTTGACATCGCGTTGGCTTATGTGGTGATGTGCTAAGTTAAGATTAATTCAGTCCAAGACCTTTGTTGAACCATTGCGGCTGATGGCGGCATTGGGATAGGCGCCTTGCCCCAAGTGTGGTCGTGTTTGGCATGACTTCCTTCTTCATCTTACACGTCTTGCCTAATATAAGATGAAGAACCTGCCGCGAGTGCACAATGCAAAGGCAGACCTAGACTTTACTGCCCTCGAGCTACCAGGTGTTAGGGCTCATCCGTCACCAACATGTTTACAATGGACTGCAGATGGACAAGTCTGTTTCACCTCAAAAAATGCTGCTTATTTGTTCGTACGTCTTTGGTCAGAGGTTTCCAGTTGTTTTGATTAAAAATATTCGTAGTAGACTCCTGACCATGGAATCAACTTCGATACTGGGATTGTTCCTAAATCTACCCTCGCGAAAGATGCGTTGCGTCTCGAGTGGCTTAGAACGATGATCGAGACAGAAAAAACTCAGCCTACCAAGTGGCCAGAATTCTCCCAATGTGCGCCGCGGCATTCATGAGTGAGGAATGAATGAGAGACTAAAAGATATGTTTTGTATGACGATTGTAGCATGGGCTGCCGTATCCTTTGGCTCCATCGACAATGCCGTGCTTTGTGTTGCAATCTCTCCAACTGGATTGTCACCATCTGCAGGGCGAGTCACTTTATGCTTCGTCAACTACTTTGAGTCAACTAACCTCGCTGTAGGTGTGTTGTAACGACACTGACCGCTAACATGGACGCCGTTTGTTGGGTGGCTGGGAAGAACTATCTTACGGGTGAATGGGTTAAGGTAAATCAGCCAGAGTTTTGCGAAGGGAGAACCGATTCTAATCCTGAATCAGGTATCGGAATTAACATCGTTTATGCTGCAAAATGTCAGCGTGACAGTTGACGACGAACAAACCCTCGGTTCTATACTGCAGGCTCAAATTACTTGTCGGTTTATTTCCTCGAAAGAAGACTTTTACCAACTAAGGCATTTCACAGGCCTGGAATGGACCCCTCAAGTAGATTTCGGCATATCACCAACACTTCAGCTTGATGGTTCCCTTCTAATCCTAGGAAGTCGTGCAGGTTATATTACGTTACTGAGGTACGTTCTAGTTTACCAAACTGCTTCATTACAACTTGTTCAAAGGCTTTGAAGGTACCATAACGGCATTCCTATGGAATTAATACAAACATTCTCCGTTTCTGATCAATGGATATCGCGCCTGACCTTCGATGTTTGGCGAAAGACTGCACCAGGTCAATGTACGTTCCATTTACATGGTGCTCTTCTACTATTCTAACCTGATTTAAGACGAAGGAACACTTGCATATGCGGCGTCAGACGGTACCATCGGGTTGGTTAAAATCATACAGACACTTACGGCAAGAAAGCAAGCTTCGTTTACTCAAAGATACGACATCGAAGTCAAAGTCGAGTTTGATTCTCACCGTATATATGAACCCGACAACAATGCTGGAGTTACCTCATTGAAGTGGCTGAATATCTCTGGAAGAAGCGTAAGTTTTCATCTAGGTGGCGTTTGATGTCCTCATCCCTCATCGCCGCTTCCAGTCTGTTCTTGTCTCATCCAATCCGGGACTTCTCAAGCTCTACTCGAAACCGAATTCCTCCGCAACATATTGGACTGGACACCGTGTGCTGCGGCTACAGACCTTGAAGATCTCACGAGAGTCCTCAGCCCTCCATCCCGTTTCTGGAATCAATTACCTCACTGAGCTAGACGCGTTGATAGTGACCCTTTTCGATGGGTCTTTTCACATCGTCCAGAATCTAAGCAGTTCTCCCACTTTCACCCAGGTTTCTTCATCCGAGTTGATTCACCATACGGACGGTGGGCTCAATTCCCAGGCATTGTCTTTAATGTCCCGAAAGATGTTTGAGCTGTCGGAGAAAGGAAACGTGAATAAGAATGACATGAACAGAGTCCACGGAGCTATTTCTTACGATGCCGACGCAGTCTTTATGTGGGCTTATGAGTGTGTTATGCTTCGACTTCTAGGAAAAGTCTTCGCTGCTGATCTAGCTCAAATCAAGGTCGTCCCGTCCCTCAGACTTCAGTTACAAGCAAGATTCGAGGCAAAGCAGCACACTTGTCGTAGCCCCGCTGTGGTATGCAAGTGATAATGCCGCTTTTTTCCTCGGACGTCTTTCCCTGCTTCTTGCATCAGCAAAAGCTTGTACGTATGTCCTGTTATCTTCTGTGAGATTTCACTTTACTGAAAAATGTTCAATGTGCGCAGCTTCGGGTCTTTCGCCATTTTACTTGCTCCGGCCCTATTACTTCCATCTCCGCGACAACGAACGGTTGAACGACTGTTACAAGGATTTGCTGCATACGATACTTCCCTCGTTGCATGAAGACCATTCGTTGAGGATCGTTGTTCCACCATGGCCTTCGAAAGAAATAACGGACGAAATGAAAGAACAATTTCGGGTCAGCCTTTCGACACACTTTTTCGGCTGGGATGAACTTTTGTCCTTGAGGATGAGACTTTCGTTGGCGGATTTTGCTTGGGTAATTATTTTTACTCTCTACGACATCTTTTAGTCACACTGTCCCCAGAAACTGTCAAAAACTGAAGCAATTCGGGAACAGTGTGGTGCTGTCGCCCAGACTATTTTGGATGCTATTTCACAGCGGGCCTCTCGAACAATTATACGGCATCTAAGGGCCGTGGTAGAGTTGTTGACTGGTACGATATTGGTGATTTCTATTGCATTTTTCTGCTATACTTACTATTCTCCATCTGCGGCTATAGCAAATGACCTGCCCTTCGCTTCCCGCGTTATAGTGCAATCGATGCTTCATGGAACAACACGAGATTTCAATGAAGAAGGACAACACCTTTCTACACTTCTACAGCCTCTCATCAATTCCGCCAGCGATGCTGAGTCTCTACCGTCATCGGACCCTATATTAGGCCCGATTGTCGGGGCAAGGACAGAGTTACCGGCAGCAATCGGGAACTTGGCAAGTGTTCTCCATGAGATATGCCCCGCTTGCGGTGCGGCCATCCCATTCCAGGACATTACTCGTGCACAATGCACAAATGGGCACTCTTGGCCGAGATGTTCGGTGACTGGCTTCATATTGTCAACTCCATGGGTTCGGACGTGTGTTGGGTGTTGTAGGAAAGCTTTCCTGCCTCCATCTGCTTTGGATAAGACACAAGGACAGGAGTTGCCTCGTATTGCTACAAGTTGGGTTGTTGAAGGAGTTTTGGAGGCTGTGAAGAAGTGTTTGTTCTGTGGGAATGGGTTTGTTAGGATTCTTTGAGTTCGCTTGAGGGGATATGGTGCATTCATCCATACATGTAGGCAGCCAATTAGGTGATAAAGAGCTGACAAGATTGTAAAAAATTTCCTCTTTCGGTTCATCGTTTTATTCTCTACAATCCAACTTGTTTATCGAACCCCCTCAAGCACGCTTTCGCCATTCCGTACTTGAAGTTTAGGAGTTGCAATAAGCAATGAACTGCATCCCGGGCTATTACAAGCACATGCAACCAGCCTCAAAGGCCGGAGAAGGTCCCAAGACATGCAGGGGAAGGGGAAGGGAGAGCGCAGCCGCCTGGCTACAATTTCTGTTGAAAAAATATATTCCGATACAAATTTATTATGGGAATACATGAGTGTCACAGGTGAGCATAGCCGAGTTCATCTAGCGTCTCCTGGCGACGAGTGACAGGTACTGGCGCGTTGTACACATAATTAAATAAAAAATTACACCACGACGAGGGGGGAGTCAGCCTCATCACAGACACGACGAGGTGGGGAGTCGAAAATCGTAACCGGACACGACTGGCAAGTTTCCCCACCGAAAGAGAGCAGTTACATACTTGTTAATCCATAGCTATGTCACATAGGCGGGGGGTTTCCCACTTGGTCGCGCAAAAAAAGTGCTCACACTCCTTGACCCAACACGTCGATTCCATAGAAATTACAATTATGACTGCGTGAACAATGTCGCAAATTTCCATCACAACAAAACGCGAGCACCACAAGTCGAAAGCGTTGAGCCGCAATAGGATGCCACATTTTAATCCTCCTGCAACGCGATAGATGGAAAGATGATCTAAGCCCAGATTTAGAAATCAGGCCATAAGATCATGATGCCACTGGTCATATTTTCTAGCGTACAGATAATGAGGTGGAGCGATTGGAACATGGAATTTTTGCACCTAGGCCTGTTATAATACACCCAAAGGAAATTTGCAAATTCATCGGGTGTCGTCTCACGAATCTGGATCGCACTACTCTCCTCGGAACCTTGCCGGCCTCAGGAGCGGCCTCGAGTTCTTCACGAAATTTGAGGGAGTCACGTTTGAGAAAGTAGGAATGAAGACGGAAAAAAGTGTTATCAACCTGAAGAAATGCATCATCAGCACAAGATATCGTTGAAAGCTAAGGAGGAACAGGTCACCACCTTCAATATAGTATTCGCTATGTCGTTGAACGTGGTTAAAGGTCTCAGGGTTCGTGGAATGAGGCATGGTATCGGTCACTGGAGCTCAAAACGATTGAATGACGAGGGGGAAATTCGATGCGACAACTCAACGTTCATCGTCGAGGTTATAAGATTTTTCTTGAACGACACGTGTGACTGGCTAGTAGATTCCAAAGAACTTTAAGAGGGACATGCAAAGATCTGGTATCGTGGTCCAGAGCACGGGGGCTTATTCGAAGTTGTTCAAGGCCAATTCAAGCCCGCGATAGTGGGCACATGTAAGTGTGCGCATATATGTTCTGGTCCTAATTCGGGCAACATTGTATCTATAAAACTCAAATCAGATAGACTCGTTGCATTGAGAGTGGAAAGAGCCACCTTCATGTCCAATTGGCCCCACGTGTATGGGAGAAGATCGCTAAAATAAAAAAGCAAACTCATGAATAACAACCTTCATCGAGCGTGGCCATTTTTCAAAGATGGACAGGAAGTCGACCACGACTCGATCAAGGTTCTCCAAGGATAGCTATGTGAAATCCCTCCGATCTCAGGATCAGTGTCGTATGTTGAAACCCCCATCATTCGAACTAGTCCTGATAGCATAACCGGAGAAAAAAAAGATATTCGCGTCATGGTCACCCCGTTATCACTACCTGTAAGGCTATCAATTCGATCGATGATTGCATGCTTTGTCGCAGCAAAGTCCAGCAAGAGGATAATGTTGTCTGTCTTAGCACCGATGTCTATGAGAGCGTTTCAAAATTCGAGGGCATCGCTACAGAAAAGATTTGAGCGGGGGCGAATCGGAAACTCCAGGGTAGTCGTTTATTCCGACGACAATTGCGTGGATGGAATCTGGGGGGCCGATGACACATTGGTGACTCGAGGCTTTGTGGAAGGGGAACACCAGTTACCTCGATGTGGCCAACTGCATTGGATTCGTCACAAACGCTTACCCACCACTGGTCTACTGGTAGTAACGTCCACAGGACGAATCGAGGCAGCATCACGGGTGCAGATGGATCTGAAGCGGGAAGGGGAGAAGAAGGCGATGTACTGCATGGTCGAGATACGAGTAAAAGATGTATGACAACCAGGACAGAGCATCGTGTGGTCCTCCAAAAACGATCCTAGTTGAATGGAGATGGTGTAAATATTGCAGGCAAAAGTTATGAAAAAAACCTACCTGTGAATGGAATGGCTATAGGACCCGCGGTTTCCGACCATTGTCGGAGGATCGATAGTTGAACAAAAGGACCCTCTTGGTTTGAAGCCGACTCAGAGAGCGGAGGCGGTGCAACATTTGAGCAATCACCACTCCGACACGACAATAAGGAGACCTTCGTCCCCACGATCTCGGTTTCGCTGTCCGTAGAACCCTCCAACATAACCCCACAAACCAGGGAGCGATGTATTTGGCGTCCACCCCGAATGTTCAAATATAATTTGAGACGTTGGACGACGACAGACAACGAACGGTAAACTCCTTCACAGCAGGAAAATCGCGTGCGCAAGTAAGATCGAAGTCCATCTTTCTACAGTCACTCGGTACTGATCATATTTTCTAAGATGACACCGTACAGTCAGCACGAGGTAGAAGCGATTGGAATATGAATTGTTGAACCTATTATAATAGATCCACAGAAATGCGCAAAGTCGTCACCAACTCTTGTCCAAGCTCAGGGACAGCATCTAGTTCTTCACTGAATTTGGCAGAATCGTGGTTGAGAAAATATCAGTGAACGTGGAAGAAAGTGTTATCAACCTGAAGAAATGCAAGCACCACCTGTCCGCTATATGGTTTCAAGTCCAGAGGCATGGTATCGGTAGAACTTAAAATGATTGAACGACGAGATTGTGCCGAACGCAAGCTGAACGTGTATTTTAGTTATATTTATATTTATGTATTTCTAGCCAGAATTGATGATCGATGTCCTTTTCGATCTCCAACCACGGCGACAATGACTAAAGCCACTCTTGACTTGTTTCACCACCGAGGGAGGAATCGCTCCATGTCACCCACTCCCAATTCCAGTACAGAACAATCCAATTCAGCGGATGAACGCACGGTAAGTTGGGTTTCCACTCGCACCTTTGGACATAAAATAAACAGCCGTCGCTCTTAGACGCACCTACCTCGATCGAAATCCAAATTCCTTACAAACATCAAGGGCATTTTTTCCAGCAAGAAGTCACTTCAACATGCTGTTCCAGACAACCAGGCTTCGCCCTTCATCGTTGTAACTGCTCCACAAGATGAAATCTCTTCAATCCAAGAAACCCCACCGACCCAACACAATGCTCCAGACCCTGCAACCGTGGGCGCAGTTCTTGAGACTGCAAGTGGTGCTGTTTCTGAAATGGAAACCCCTACTGGGAAAATCAAAACGGTTGCGTCGACCATCAGCAATGTTGATAATCCGATTGCCCTTGTTGACTCCGTTTCATCGTTCCTCAAAACTTTGTCTAGGTTCAATAACCTCGTGGACAAGATTGCTACAGTATGATACTGTCTTATGCTGCGATACCGAGGCCCATAGACTCATCCAGTGTTCAGATTCACCCCTATGCCAAAGCAGCATGGTCCGTTCTCAGTTCTGTTTCCAAGGTTTGCCTGTCGAACACTTACAGATAATAAAGTCTGATCTCTATTTCTCAGATGATTATCGACCAGACGACTCGTGACGACTCCATTCATGCCCTCCTTTCAAAGATGAATGAGGTATATACGTTTCTCAATCAGCAAGACCTACAGGATATCGCGTTCATGAAGACCGTCGTCGAGCGAATGAGTCAGCAAACACTGGAATGTTCGTATTTCATTCGAGGATACGCACAAAATAAGAGTTTCTGTGAGTTGATTAGGTATTCCGGAATTTGTATGAACCAACTCATATCTGCTGAAGGGATGAGACTGATGAAGAATTTTATTTCCGAAACCAACGAACGCGTGAAGGACTACAACGAAGTGTTTGATAAGCTGTTGCAAGACTTTCGCGACAGGGCTGTACGCGACACTTTGGTGGTAGTGCATAGGATTTGGGAGGGTATGAAAAGCTTGGATGATTTAGGTAAGAGCTTTTCTCAGATGAATTCGTCACGCCCGCTTTGAACATACACTGTAGGTCAAAACACGGACTTAAACAGCATGCCGTATGTTGGGGGCACTGGATTGGACACCCAAAAAGTTTGTTTGGAGGAGACTCGCCATGAAATCCTTGACGAGATCACCACTTGGATCAACAACACCGAAGACAACACGCCCCGTGTTTTCTGGCTCCACGGCAACGCTGGTACCGGCAAATCGTCTATCGCTCACACGATTGCTGATCGTTTCAAAAAACTCGGACGATTGGGGTCTTGCTACTGCTTTGACCGTAATAAGATGGCCGAAGAACGCCACAAGAAGATTTTCACAACGATTGCACGAGATCTTGCCGATCGGGATAAGCAAATGCGGCGCGAATTGGCGAATGTCGTTCACCTGGACAATTCGCTGAAGAATACAACTGATATTTTGCAGCAATGGAAAGAGCTGATCATGAAGCCAGCCAAGACACTTTCCGAGGCAATGGTGGGCCCTATTGTGATTGTCGTCGATGCATTAGACGAGAGCGGCGAGTCGGATACGCGACGAAACCTCCTTCGTATCCTCTCTGGCAAACTGGGTGACGATGAAAGCCACATCGCCAGACTTCCTTCCCATTTACGGATTCTTCTAACCTCTCGACCACTGCCAGATATTTTCAATACCTTGAAGGATGCCGACCATGTCCAACAGAAGCCAATGGATAGCATCGAACCTTCGTTCACTAAACGCGACATTCAACTCTACATTTCGCGCGAACTCTCTAACTTGAACGAGATGGAAAGTTGGAATGCCAGTGTGGTAGATGCTCTGGTCGGTGCATCTGGTGGACTATTTGAGTGGGCACGCCTGGCATGTGCATTCATCGAAGGGGATAACGAGGTCGGATTAACCCTACAAGAGCGATTCGAGGCCGTTATCGATAAGGATGACCGTATCCCACTTCTCGATGGCATGTACAAATTGACATTGGAAACAATGTTTCCCAAGGGACTTCCGAAACGCCGTGCTCGACTTGATCGATTCCGGTCTGTGTTAGCGCAGATAATTGGAACCGCAGAGCCACTCCCCCTGGGTTCTTTGAGGATCATGAGGTGCCATTTCGCTGATAAGGATGATGTGGATGCCATTATCAAGCCCATGGGTGCCTTGCTCAGTGGGACTACTGATCCTTTGGCAACAATACGTCCCCTTCATGCTTCCTTTCCAGATTTTCTGACAGATGAGAGTAGGAGCAGTGAATTCTTCATTGACACCTCCTGCATCCATGACAACCTTGCATTTGCCTCACTTGGAGTGATGGAGGATGAACTACAATTCAACATATGCAAATTGCCAAGTTCCTATCTTCCTAACTCAAAGGTTGTTGATCTTGCTGAGAGAGTCGAAAAGTGTATCTCTCCCACACTGTCATATTCTTGCCAATTTTGGACAGTCCATCTTCAACAGACAGCATTCAACTCATGTCTTGCTGGTGCTGTTCGAGGATTTTTTACTCATGAAAGGCTATTGTTCTGGATAGAAGTACTGAGCCTTCTCAAGAGGGTCAATACATGTGCCAGCTGGTTGTCACTTGTTATTCAATGGGTTATGGTGTGTTTCAAGTCATTTGTAAAGTTTTATATGGATACTGATAAAGACAAGTCTCATGCAGAATACAAAGATATCTCTGATGCTGCAGCAGAGACTCAAAAATTCATCCGTGTGTTTGGTAGAGCAATTTCTTTCAGCACACCTCATCTCTATGTGTCTGCAGTGCCATTTTCACCAAAAAATTCACATATTCAACAGAAGTTTGCAAGAAAATTTAGCAAAGTATTGCAGATTTTTTGTGGACACAACACTACCTGGCCAGTAATTCAGAGTGTGTTACAAGGGCATTCCTATATGGTCACTTCTGTTGCATTCTCACCAGATGGCAAGCAAATTGTGTCAGGGTCATATGACAAGACAATCAGATTGTGGGATGCTGAAACAGGAGAACAGCTGCAACAGCCTTTCAAGGGACATGAGGATTCAGTCTATTCTGTTGCATTCTCACCAGATGGCAAGCAAATTGTGTCAGGATCAGAAGACAAGACAGTCAGATTATGGGATACTGAAACAGGAGAACAGCTGCAACAGCCTTTCAAGGGACATGAGAATTCAGTCTCTTCTGTTGCATTCTCCCCAGATAGCAAGCAAATTGTGTCAGGATCAGATGACAAGACAATCAGATTATGGGGTGCTGGAACAGGAGAACAGCTGCAACATCCTCTCAAGGGACATGAGGATTTGGTCTCTTCTGTTGCATTCTCACCAGATGGCAAGCAAATTGTGTCAGGGTCATATGACAAGACAATCAGATTATGGAATGCTGAAACAGGAGAACAGCTGCAGGAGCCTGTCAAGG
>Ga0307508_10001198_pt1 | contig 29753 bp, 36 predicted proteins | sample 9_EM_MG_FD_203089 | JGI IMG/M metagenome (GOLD analysis project Ga0307508, IMG submission 203089) | Populus trichocarpa ectomycorrhiza microbial communities from riparian zone in the Pacific Northwest, United States - 9_EM | ecosystem: Host-associated > Plants > Roots > Unclassified | place...
TCTTCAGTCCAGCTCCTTGCTTCGCCCCACTTCTTCTCTGCTATTTCCCTCCTCAGATTGGCCAGGGACCTGGGTGGGGGCATCCTTCGTACCCCGTACCGGTCCCCGTATCTCAACCACTCCACTCGCCGGGCGTCCGGCTCCTCTGCTGCTTGCTTCGCCCACTCATCCGCTTTCTCATTGCCCTCAACCCCTTCATGGGCCGGGCACCATCTGATTTCGATGCGCACCTCAGGCCTCGTCTGCTTTAGGGCTGTTACCCACTTTCTGGCCAGCACCGCGTACTTCTGCCCTGGGCCCGGTTCATCGGCCACTATTCTCCTCATTGCTGCCTGTGCGTCTGTGTAGATGGTGACTGCTTCTGGGGCTGATCTCCGTCTTGCCGCCAGCTCCAGCGCACGCGCCAGGGCTGCACATTCTGCGTCGAAGGCACTACCAGCAATGTGCGGTGGAGAGGGCCTTAGCCCAGTGGACCACCGCGTGATGTCTGGTGTCTAAACCATCAGGGTCCGCATTAAATTAAAGCTGCACGTGTATGCCCTAAAGTTATAATATTTGCGGCTAGGCAGTACGTGCAGTACATATTCCATTGAGTACATATGTACGAGCAGCCGGCGAGGCTCCTTCGCGAGGTGATATCCAGTTTTTCCTTTTTTTTCAACATCTCAGCATTCGGCCAATTAAGACTACGGCTGTATACGATACATGCGTTCTCCGCGACTGCTTATGAGCCAAAACAATAACGTCCTCGAGGGGGGCCGTCACATTGTTGCCTCTTTCCATTCTCAACACCTCCAACCACCGACTTTTCTTCCTCCTTGCTATGGCCCCATTTCTTCTGCCGGCTGTGGGCCCGTGCCAAGTTCTCCCTTTCCGAGCCCTCACTGCTCTCCTCTCCTGCTCCCTCCTCTTCCCTCGCGGGCGCCGTCGTGGTTGCTGAGATCAATTTCGCTTCACTGCAACACATCGGCGAAGGATTCCGCGATTGGTGGCCGCGCTCACTACCGCCCACGGCTTCTTCTTCTTCTGTTGTCGCTTCCAAGAAGAGCGGTTTTTGGAGAGATCCTCCCGGGTCTGCCAGGTCCGCCGTTGGCAAATTGGGAGGGTGGCAGTTAATGGTCACTCTTGGGTGGGGAGTCGTGGATTTGACGGGGGGGTGCTGGGAAAGACAGCGCATCCGAGAGCGTTGCTGCTGGGTTTATCGACTCAAGACAGGCCTGGCTGCAATGGATCTTATGTCGAGTGGATAAGGAAGAAAGAGGATGGTCGGTACTGGCGGTGCAGACGAGAGAGCACACACCCAAACCCTGCGCAGGGTTGCGGCCACAGCGAAGGGAATCTTGGGGAGGTGACAGGAGAAACGAGACGAGAGTGGGAATCATATACTGGTTAACTATGGATTACACCCTAGGAACGCGACTACGTGTTGCATGCTTAAAGCTCTGGATGTTTACATGTTGAGCAGAGGCGGGAAGGTTTACCAACAGTGTCCGGTACCTTCATTTGAATTGGCACGCTCCCCGAGGCACGAGTGTAAGCAGAGGCTCGACACTCGATCCGAGACCAGCAAAATCCAGGACGCCCCCTCTGGAATTCTTGCAAAGCCACCTGCTGCCGTATGCTGTTCAGGCTCTGTCACGGCTTTAACACAATCTCTCCTTCACTTAATGGTCCCTCCTGTACCCCAATGATCGAAAATTCACCGAGAATATAGCAAACAACTCTCCCATGAGTAGTAAACAGCACTGGCAGAAATTGTTAGCCAATATACAGAACGAACGCAGAAAAGGTAGTATACTGCGCAAGCATAGAAAAATGCTGGTACCTGATCGGTTCTTTCATACCGTCTCGAATTGGTCCTCAACTGACTGGCTAGCGAAGCATGGCCACTTTGAAAGCAGAGGAACTTGACGATGGGTATGGAGTAGTCGACGTGATAGTGAGACTTGATGGGCCGTCTTTGCTGTTGATGGGGTGTAGACAGGAAGAAAGGAGGGGCGTTGCGACGATAGGTAGCTACTGTATCACTCGTAAGTCACTGGATTGGGGGTATCTCTACCAATGTATCGCCATGATTAGATAATGTAGCATGCGATTAATGGATCATCATCGCCATCATCATTGTATCGAACAAGGACATGGTTCAATTGACGACATAAGATCATATTCTCTCTCAAAACCCGACGGGAGGGTGAGATAGTAGCTAGGTCGAATAGATGGGTAAACGGATGGATTTGTTGCCAGGACTGATACAGGTCCATAATCGACTTGTGCTGGGTTAAAGAGTCCCACAATAGCGGCACAGGATTGGGGCGGTACCGGTTATGCCACGAGCCAGGCAGCCTGCTGCCACTCCATTCAATATGACCCCTCGAGACGGTGGACCCTTCAATTCCCGCGCGCGACCCAGCCTACCTACTGTGCGGGTGATTATCCGCCCACACCGGGAGCACTTTTGCTAATACTTCTTCGGAGATCCGCATGAATCAGCATAATACGAACGCACGATGCCACTGGTGAAAATGCCCTCGCCGACGTCGCAGCCAACAAAGGGAACCGAGCCCACCGACACTGCCGCCGCGTTTTCCTCCTCCCCGCCCGCAAAGGCAGAATCGACGAAGCGCAGCGGCGGGCTCTTCCAGTTCCTTACCGGCTCGAAGAAGGGAAAGGAGAAGGAGAAAGCGAAGGAGAGGTCGGTGTCTCCCGCAGAGTACGAGCCAATCACACTGGAGGACTTGATGGGTACGGAGAAGGAGCGGGCGGTTGTCGGCCAAGGGCGGAGAAGGGAAGAGCACGTGCAGAGAACGCACCCGATCGCAATACCCGGAGCTGGGGCGAGAGGCAGGGCCCGGAGGGGTGACAGTGGGGCGATAGCGGAGCACAGCAGCAGTCGAGGAACCGACTTGCAGCATTTGCAGGTGTCATCGCCGCTTGCGGGGCAATTGTGGTCTTCGGGGGCAGCAGCAGGAGGGTCACTGGCGCAGCGGAGTGACAATCCGATGATGCGGCCTCGGATTGCGTCGCTCGACGAGGTGGTGGCGAGGGGATCGGCTGCTAGACGCGCATACGGGGCGCCGGCGCGAGGGGCGAAGAGTAGAGATGCGCCAACGTCCCCACTGTGGCAGGAGATTGTTCCGGGCGAGCGAGAGGACACAGACAGCGATGTGAGTCCGCAGCCGACCGCGAGACGGGGGAACCGGAATACGCTGACTCCGCCGCTGCAACAGGGGATGGAGGATCTGGCTATCGATGTTAGCCCGCTGTCGTCGCCGCCCCGAGTAGTGACGCAGATGCAGAGGGCGGCTAGCAGTGTGTACAGCCAAATGTCGTATCAGCGGGCTGACGACCTCGCCATCGACGCAGGCTCACTGTCGGCGCTGCAGAATCCGCAGGCAGGTAGAAGCAGTATCCACGACCCGACAGCGCGGCAGAAACAAGCCAGGAATCGCAGCGGCTTGTCCGGGTGGCATCTTGCTAGCGACATACCGGCGCCGCTCAGGTTGGGTCACAGCGGAGGGGCGCGGCCGGCGTTGGAGAAGGGTGGTGGTGTTCAGGGGCTGCCGGGTGACGGCCTGGCGATCGACATGAGCCCGTTGAGACCGCCGGCAGAGCAGGGAAACAACAGAGAGCGACAGCGGGGGGATGGTGTCGGCAGTCGCAGTGGCCGCAACCAGTCAGCGCACTCTTTGCCCCGTATGCCAGCCGACATACCGGCACCGCTCAACATCGAATACAGCAAGAAAACGCGTCCGTTTGAGAACGCGCAGCAGACAGTCCACGAGCGCTCGAACTCGCTGCCGAATACTCCACCTACGCTGCTCCAGCTGCAGCAGTGGGCCAGGCGCGGCAGCATTCCAGCGTTGCAGCAAGACATTAGCAAGCAGCGGTCCGTAAGCTTCAATCTCCCGCAGCGGCTACGGCTGGACAATGCCTCTGGGAATCAGTCGACGGAGCGGCCGCAGACTCTTCACACTGTCAGCAGCAGCGCTAGTGCCACCAGGACGCAGCCAGAGCAGTCCCAGCCCGCAGATATCCCAGAAAAGCAGAGACAACACCACCAGCAGAACAAGTCGCAGGAGCAACCACAGCCTCTCCGCACCGTCAGCAGTAACGCAGATGCCCACCGGCCGCGGCCAGTCCAAAAGCTGCGGGTAGGGAGTGCGCCGCCGTACCCAACAACACCACGGGGGGGACTCCTCGGGCCACCACCGATGAACATCGACCGCAGCACGCTTCCGAAGCCGGGACCGATGACGGTGTACGAAGGCGGGGGCTTAGGGCCGCTTCCGCCGAACCTCGATCCGACGCTGCGGGAGGGCGTGCCGCAGTACATACCGCCGTCCGGCCACCGCCGCAAGCCGTTCTTGGAGGAGCTCAAGGGCCTGCTGGAGGCAGAGATCTCGTTCGACCGTAACGAGATCCCACTGGCGCTCAAGTACTTCAGCGACGCAAAGCAGACGCCACACATCCAGTTCAACATCGGGCAGCTCAACATCTTCTGCAGCGCGCCGGCGCAGGCACAGCAGAACTTTGAGCGCAGCCTCGAGATGGACCACTGGTTCTGCGCGGGCTGGATTCAGCTCGGCGGCATGCTCTTCCAGGATAGACGGTTTAAGGACGCGCTGTTCGCGTACAATGAGGCACTGCGCTGCTTCAGGGATAGACAGCAGATCGACTACGAACAGCTCGGGCTGTGTTATATCGCCAGGTTCGAGGAGGTGCTGTGGAACCGAGCTGCCACGCAGAGAGCGCTCGAACTGGACGAGCTGCCGGGTACGAGGCCGTTCCAGGTGCCAGTTGGTGCTATCTTCAGGGTTCCCGGCAGATGGGCGCGTGCGAGGCTGAAGAATGTCGGTGAGGGAACAGACTGGGGATTTAAGGGGAAGGGTCGAGTCGTGGCGGAATGCGAGAGCGTCTATGAACCTGAGAGGTAGCTGGGGTGTTTTTTTAAACGGGTGCGTAGTTTAAAAGTAATTTTTTTATTGCTATTTATTTTTTTGTCCATTGATCCAAAGAATGCGGCCAATAGAGATGATCCATTTATTGTGTTATTTTCATCACAAACGTAGAGAGGGCGTCGGTAAGTCGGGCACGTCGGTAAGTCGGGCAGTAACGCGCTAAGTGAGCGCTAGTGGACTAGCGTGCTCTAGGCCGCCAGCAATATTTTATGTGTCTGGGGCCACGCATCGTCGTTGCGACGCCCGAAAGCTCAGCATCGCGGTACCCAACAGAAACAAAAATCACTGTTCTCACTTTCGCAGTATCTTTGCGGCTAGGACAGTGACATCCTTCACGCTCAAAGGAAATCCAGCCCTTTGCAGAATATCACAGTACCATACTAGAACACCATCCTCTGCCTGTTCAACAGTTGATGCCCCTTGTTGTATTCTTCTGCCGACCGTCATCCATGAACTCTGCGGAACAAGGCTGACCGTGGCATTTCCGCAGCCGTTGCAGCACCCAGGCCTCGCAGTCGTCGTCGCGTCCGACGGCACTGGTCTAGGTTGGAATGATTCCTGAGCTGTACATATCGAGTGTTTCTTGAAATCAACCGCATTCCGGAAGAGTCTCCTCGTTCATGTTCGGCATGGCTATATGCTGTAGTTACAAGAAAGAAGCTTTCTGTCAGCTCATTTCGTGTTGATTTTACACCTGAAGAAAAAAGGAAAAATTCATAATATATAAGTAAATATCACTCGCGCCAAGAATACACTAGTGTACTAGCGCCCACTTAGCGCGTTAATGCCCGACTTACCGACGTGCCCGACTTACCGACGCCCTCTCTACACTTCGAGTCAGATGAGGTGAGGCGCCATACCACATCTGTCGGGGAGGGTAACGGCTAAAGCGGGAATCACATGCATTTTCTCACTTCTCCTACTATTGTCAATGCCTCAGCCCACCTGTGCTGCTAGCTTTCGTCGACTTCAAACCCACCTGCCGCACCCTCACACACCCTCACCTTCACCCCACTCACAACTACCGATATATCTCCCACATCGTCTACGTACACCTACGATACCTCTCCCAGCCAAGCCAAGAGCTGCTGTTACCTCCAAGTCCCTCTCGAATACTCCGGTGACGATACTGTTGAGCCGGAGAGGGCAGCTTTGTGGTGCGGTATGTGAGAGAAGTTGGAGCGGAAGGGATGTGGAAGAGGAAGGCCGCTTTCCAATAGTCATCAATTTCTACTATCTCAGACGCTGACTGCGAACCGGCGGGCCCAGACCGGAGGTTAGAAGTCGGAGGTGGGAAGGTGTACTACGAACAGGTTGGTCTCGGTTGCGTTGCATGTTCGGGGAGATTCTGCGGGCGTTATTCAGGTGCTCAGTGGAAAGATCGTACTGGGTAGGAGATTGTCTGCAAATTGGAGGGGTATAGAGGCGGGATTTTGAACGATAGGGGGATTGAAGAATGGTTTTATCCAGTGGTTTCGAAGGTCCTTCGAGTGACTGTTAATGATTGCTAGCGTGCTTCCATCACGTGACATAGAGACCGATACAGACCATAGACAGCAGGCACATGCTTCTCTCTACTTTAACCACCAACCTACCATCTTCACTGAAGCTCCTCACTTTCTGCCCCAGTTGGCGCTAGTATGCCCACACTCGTCGCTAAAAGAATATACTAGTGTCTGTGGACATTTCTTCTGCCGATCGACATCCCACCATCCTTCCCCTCCTCTCCTTCCCCTCGTGCCTCCTCCGCTGATCATCTCACCGTCTCTACTCCTCCTTTCTTCTCTATCTCTCCTAGCTTCCCTAGGAGCCATGACAGTTATCCGACTCCTGCGGCTCGTCGGACCATAGCCGCTGCCAATAACCATGGCCAGAGGGGATTTGTTGTGCGCCGCCACTCTAGATGAAGGATCCCGAGCGCCACCTTACAAAGACATCCATCTACATATCGGTCGAGTCCCACCACAGTGCCCATCTGAGGATGGCATTGGTTGCCCACGATCATTGGATACCGGCATTACACGCCATAGGCCAGAGAGTGGTTGGCAATGGAAGGAGCTGGAAGGCCGAAGGAGAAGGAGGCAGAAGTGGAAGAAGCAGGCGCACTCTCCGACGGACAGACGTTGCCAGGAAGAGGGGGGGAAGAGGAGCTGGAATGCTGGCGCCAATTCGGCCACTGGAACGCTCGCGAAGCGCAGTGGTGCCGAGATACCAGTCTGGAAATCAACTGGCTGCAACGCGGCACAAGTCTAACGCCCTTGGAGTGGTGTTCGCAGCTCCACCAAATTCCCCGCTTGCTCTTGTATTCTCCATTCTCCCTACGATGAGGGCGGCGGAAGTTCCTTCCAGCGTTCCATTTATGGCCGACGCCAACGCGGGGGCCCCCTTTCCAAACGGATCCAACTCAGAGTAGAGACGTGTCGATCACTATGCAACGTCGTGTGCGGCTAGCTTTCCTTCTTCAAGTCCAATGAAGAGGAATGAGGAGGGAACGTGGCACTAAGTGGCGGTCCACGGAGGACGAGATGAGGGGGGAGGGAATGCGGCACAATTGTGGCATCGGGGGGCGGGGAGAGGGGGGATGCGGCACGAATGTGCCGGCCCCCGAGTACTTGGTCGGGTGGCGCGGGCACCAGTGCGCCCGTGTGCCCGCGCGGAGGGACAAGTGCGGGGAGCTAAGGTCGCTGGCTGCCGTGGTCTCGTCGGTTTACGCGCGGGATGGACAGTGTTGCACCTTGCCGCCGCGCTTCACTACTCTCAGGAGTTGCTCGCGTGGTTCTGCGGCCAACACCAGCGATATGACGCTCGAGCACCAAAACTTTCTGCGAACCAATCCACAAACGTACGGCGCTGGAATTCTTTCCCCTCCAGAGCGCTGGACCTCGAGACCCAACGCGGCAGAGTTCGTGCGCACAACGACAGCTCGGAACAGCAGCGATGGCGCTTCGTGATGGCCACCGCGGTTGCGTAAGTCACCAGCGACATCCGTCGGCAATCGCCCGGCCCAGTCCCGTCCGCTCCGCGCCAGTCCATACCTTTCTCGCACTCAGCAGCGCATCGCTCCAACCAACCCACTCCTTCAATGGTTGCCCGGCCATCCCATCAACCTCCTCCTTCAACGCCAGCTCCCTCATACCCGCTTCATCAATCCACCGCACCACCAACATGAAGTCCTTGATTACCCTGGCGCAGCTGGCCCAGGCGATGTCTTCGAGCACGCCAACGAGACCGTCTGGCTCGTCGCGGCCCATGGCAAGCTCAGGCCGAACCCTGGTGGTCTCGACCCGTTCAATGCCTTCGACAAAAGTGTGTGTGTGTGACGTCGTCAGGTTCGCCGCTGGAGGCCGGCTGCTGGATATATGGATCGTCCGACGAGGCCTGCCTAGGCCGCTGCGTGCTGATGCGTCCGGAAGGCATGAGGTGGCGCACGTGGCAAATGGCTGCCGGCAGCGTCTGCGGGAGTCGGTGGTCTTGGCGGATGGCGCGTTGGGTGTGCATGTGTGTTGAGAGAGGTTCTCCGGTCTTGTTGGAAGATTAAGCGACAGAATTCCTATCTACCTAATATCTTTGGAAGGCCTACAAGTGGGAGGCCCTCAACCGCTGATTCTGGCAAAGCGCCATGTGTGGTGACCCATCACGCCCGCCCGACTGTCGCTTCTCCGCGCGGCCCCTTTCCCTTGCCATGACGCCGACTGCGTCGGCGATAACGGACTATTGAGATCCGCGATCATGTTTGGCACGCCACAGACGTCACCAAGCACAAGGAAAGGTTCGATTCCTCATACCTCAGGCGCCCAGCCATCCGACGCCTCTCAGCCCCGCTGGGAGTCGGACTCCGCGAGGCCGATCGCGCTTCGTAGCCAGTCACCTCCGCTCTATTGCAAGCGCTCCGAGAGCACGCCGAGGCGGCGTCGATCTCTCCCACGGATTGATGGAAATGCCTGAGGCCGCGGCTTTGGCCAAACGGAGGAATGAGGGTTCACGCCTGGCAGGGTCTCACCGGGGATGCACTAAGCGCATAGCCTGGGCGCCGAGCGCAAGCCGCCCGGTCCCGTCCTAGCACGGCCCCCATGGAACGCGACCGAGAGCTGACTTACAGTACTTATATTTGTCAGGAAACACGCTGGCGCGGATCTCGCGCCCGAAAGATAGTCATTAATGGACGACATGTATCGACGGAGGCCCAAGAACGGGAACATTGGTTCTCTCGCCACTAGCATGCTCGCCTCCGTTCGCGAAGACTGGGAGTGACTCCTCCTGCCGAGTGGCTGATGCTATGCTGGGAATCCGTCCGGCACCAGCCAAGAGTGATCTGAGTGTTCCCAGTGGCGGCAACTTCGCATCCGGTAGGATCTCCGTGAGATTGTGCCGCCGCCACCTTGTCAGTGCCATCAAGAAAGACCTTCGGGTCCTCTACTCTACACATCTATGTACCAAGGAAACGAAGTCTGGTGGATTCACGAAGAGTCGATCGCAGGGGCTTGCAAAGATGGTGGGTACATACTGGCGGTGCGAGCTGGAGCCGCCCTAGCCCCGGCTGTAGCAACGCTGCTGGCCAGGCACCGATTGCCGACGGCGGAGTCCAATGCCGTAGCACATACCATCGATACCCCACGCACCAGGACCTGCGCCCAGTGCTTAGTTAGTGTCAGCGTGGGGAGGGCGCAGGAATATGATTGGCTGGACATATCACTGCCTCTGGGGCTGCATTAGGTGGAGGCGAATGCACGAACAAAGAGAATATACATGTAGATATGTATGCTCGGCGAAGCGTGTGCGCGGGAGCGGGATGGTGGCGAGCGAATTTGCATCACGTGGAGGTCATTACGTGATCGCGGTTGATACCTACTGATAATCGTTTTGCTCGTTGCACACTGATTACCGATGCTCTCTCTCTGGTTCGCGCGAATGGTGGTTTTGTCAGTGGTGATAGCGACGACGAGATTTCAGTAGCTCTTTCACGAGAGCGCGAGCCACGAAGCTTGCTGCGACAGAGACGTCGACTCCGCGGCCCCGCTAAGGCGACCAGCGGGAAGATATAATGTATGCTGCGCGTGGATAACCACTCCCCGCAGAAAGACGCCTATTACTGTGGAGAAGATGGAAACGAACGGAGCCTCCCTGCCGGCCCAGCCATCACGGGCCTGGACTGGAATGATTACGAGCTGGCAACCACTGCGGCCAATGCGCGGAGGAGAGATCCGCAGGCGCGTGCAGAGACTTCTCTTCCCACGAAGCTCCGGGGCTTCCACTTCGCAGGTTATCTCCGGGACATCCCGCGTCCAGCTCGGCGACTCCGCAAGCAGCCGTACATTTCGACGTCACCCCCTTCCGCAACTCCGTAGTATCTACGGATTTGCAGTAGGCCCACGCACAAGTCGTACCTATAGCCACTCGCCGCCGCTTCCCCACAACCTCGTCCGTCTGTCATCCGGCTCTGCTGCACAAAACCGTGCCCATCTTACCGAACTAGTTCTCGTCGGCAACCCACTGCAGCACCCCGCGTTAGAACCCCGACAGCGCTATCTCCATATCTAGATATCTAGATATCCGTGCACGTCGGCGGAGCGTGGAGATAGTGGATGACCATCTGGATGGGAGACGGACATATCTATATTGCTACACAATCCACTCTATTGCGAAGAAGAACGCGGGTAGGAAAAACAACGGAATGAGGAACAAAGTCAGCCTGCATCGCGATCCCCCTGCCCGAGCGAGCGAGCGAAGGGCCGGGCAGCCAATGCCCTGCATCGCATCTCTGCGCGTCCATTGCTTCCGCCGTATCTGGCGCTCGCTCTCCTCTCGTCCCGCAACCGCGTTCCAATCACCACTCCCTGCCCACCTTCTCCCGATCTGCTGCTTCCCCTTGCGTGCCGAAACATGGACGCAGGGCGGATCACTGCTGGCCGATGCAAAATTCTGCTTCGTGTGGTTCCTTTTTCCCCGCCCTCATCCCATCGCGGATCTCGCCTCGTTTCGTTTCTTTTGCCGCCATCGGTTGTTCCCCCCATCGTCGCGGTCGCCGCACCGTGTAGCTGCGGGGCAACCACCTCCCTTTCCCGCCCCCGTTCCACACCGTCGCATTGACACCAGCCACCACCGCCACCGCCGCCATTTGGTATGCAGATAGATAGTTAAATTCTGATCATAAGCGATGACCGCAGCGACAATATGTGCCCGGATGCAAGAACAAATATGATAGTGTTCTCGCATCTTCGAATTCTTCCTTCCCTGCGCGAACGAACGACCGCGGTTGGCTGGCGGGGGGGTGTGCTATCCGACGTCGGTTCCGATTGGCCCAGCCACTAGCCCCCACCCGCGGGAGGGGAAACGTCCAACGAAAGCAAACATATTATTTGCGGAAGTGCGAGATTTTTTTTTTTTCTTCTTCTTCTCCGTGAGGCGCAGATCCCGAACTGAACTGATGCTGGCTGACGGGGTCCTTGTAGTGAGCGCGCATGGCGGCCATCTAGTTACCCCGCTTCGCGACGGTGAGGGTTGGCTTCTTAACCCCCTTCGCTTCTCGATAGTTCTGCGTCAATCGACATCCCCCTCCATCCATCCTCCATCCATCCTCCATCAATCCATCCACCAACACCTCACTCCGTCCGCCGTCCAAAAAAAAAGCCACAGAAATGCCCAAGATCACGCACCTCCTCTTCGACTGCGACAACACCCTCGTGCTGTCGGAGGAGCTCGCGTTCGAGGCGTGCGCCGAGGTGCTGAACCGCGTCCTCGCCGCGAACAACATCCCCGACCGGTACACGGGCGAGCAGCTGATCACGGACTTCGTGGGCATGAACTTCCGCGGCATGCTCCACACGCTCACCACTAAGTTCGAGCTCGTGATCTCTCCCGAGGACGAGGAACGCTACGTCAAGGACGAGGAGGACCAGGTGATCGCGACACTGCTGAAGAAGGCCGAGCCGTGCGTCAACTGCTCCCCCGTGCTCGCCGAGCTGCACAAGGAAGGCAAGTACGGCCTCGCCGTCGTCAGCTCCAGTGCGCTCCGCCGCGTCCAGGCGTCCATCAAGAAGGTCGGCCAGGACATCTACTTCCCCGCCGAACACGTCTACTCCGCCGCCACGTCCCTCCCCAAGCCCACCAGCAAGCCCAACCCCGCCGTCTACCTCTTCGCGTGCGAGAAGCTCGGAAAGGACGTCAAGGAGTGCGTCGCCGTCGAGGACTCCAAGAGCGGCACCCTCGCCGCCGTCCGCGCCGGTATCCCCGTCATGGGCTACGTCGGCTCCTACAACGGCAAGGAGAAGCAGGAGGAGATGCGCAAGGCGCTGCTCAACGAGGGTGCCTTCAGCGTCATGACCGACTGGACCGAGTTCCGGACGCTGCTATCCGAGTTCGAGAAGACGGAGTAGCTGTAGAGCGCCAGCTTTTCTTTCTTCGTCTTCTTCGTCTTCTTTTCCTCCCTTCTGTGCTGGATCTGTCTCTTTCTTTGTTCTCTTTGCCCGTGTCAGTGGGGGTACAGTCTAGACGGAATATACTGAATACAAGTTGTAACGCACCGTGAAGCCGTGACATCCCACTTCCGCCACGCGTAACTATTTTGTGATATGAGCGGCAACTGCCGCGCGGAACTTCCCAGCAGCCCTGGTCCATGGTTACAAGCCACTTGGGAGTGTAGCGGCGCTGGCGTTGCTACTTCTATGTACTTCTTCGTCTTCGTCGCGTTGAGTGGGATTGCGGACCGAGCAGCCCTGAGAGATCCCTCCGGAGTCGGTATTAGCCCCTACCACCGTGTCCATCTCTCGACTTGACAGCGGATGGTGCGCTAATTACGTGGGCGCTGCGGCGCGTAGTGCCAAAGGTTTCTCGACTTCCTAGCCGTCTCTCGGGATCTGCGTAGTCCACGTCGATCAGTACTGCACATCTCTTCACTCTGATTTGGGCAACATACCTGCCTCTGCCGCTAACGTACGGCACGACCTCACTTTCGAACCGGCACTTTTCCCGCCACGCCGCGTTCTCCTCGTCCGAGGCTTCGCTGCCACCGTCGCTTTCGTTCTCCTCCTTCTCCTCTTCGTCGTAGCCCTCCTCACCGGCATCGTAGCCGGCGTCTTCCATGGCCTCCTCGGCGACGATGCGCATCTCGTCTGGCCACGGGCGGAGGAGCTCGTACCCGGGCGCGAGCTCGAGCGTGACGGCGATGGTCCCGAACCCGTCCGTCAGCGGCTGTTCACGGTCATCCAGCGCCACACGAAATTCTCGCGATCCGCCAGCCGCGTCCGCAGCCACGACCGCCGCAGCTTGAACACCTCGTCCGGGCGGAGCACGTACGTATGGGTCACCGCCCCGCTCGTCTCTTGCGACGGCGCGGGGGCGTTGTACTGCTTCTCCTGGAGCGAGCCAAACGTCAGCACCGGCTTCGGCGGCGGCGGGGGCGGCGGTGCCTGCGACCGCGACTGCGACCGCGTCATCGTCCTGTGCGTTCCGCGGCGCAGCACGGGCTTCGGCAGGGGTGCGGCGGCGGCGGCCGGAGTCTCTGGCACTGTGGTTGCTTTCTTTGGGCGGGTGGCTGCCTTCGCGGTGCCCCCGCCGGCTTGCTTTGTGCTCGTGGGGGCTTTCCTCGTCCTCGTGGAAGCGTTGCTTTTGCGCGTGGCAGCCATCTAGATGGCGATTGCAGGTGTATGTTCTTTGCGTATGCGTGTGTGGAGAGCGGGCCAGAGAGTTGTGTGCAGTTGCGGTGGTTGGAGGAGAAGCAGTTCGAAAAGTAGTTACCGGAGAGCGGTGCGAGCGTTGCCTGGCCGAGACGCGGCGGCCAGTGTCTGGTGAGGCCCAATGGCGCCTGAGACGTCTGGAGTGTCCTGGCATGGCGAGTGACAAGGGATGTCACCCCCAATGCACACCGTACGGCGCGGCAACGCCACATGACTGGGAAAGAGGACAGCCATATCCCCAGGTTATCCTTTGCGGGCACTACTCGGCTCACCACTTGCTCAGCTTGAGGTAAGAAAAGACTTTACAATTGGCCACTTCTGTCTACGTTCCGGAGTGAACGGCTTCGAAGGGAATCACCGGCAGGCGGCCGCCGACATGCCCTGGCGCTGCCCTCGTGCGACTCGAACACACTGCCGCGCCGCCGAGATGAGCTGAGCCTGCCGCAGGGCAACCTGGCGCAGGAGGTCGTCGGTGCCCCGACTGCGATTGGACGGAGACTCACGAACGCCCCCGCCGACACTGAAAGGACGGAGAGCACAGTTTTTCTAGAGGAGCCAGCGACCATCGACGCGGAGCTGCTACAAGAGGAGGAGGCCGAGGCAAAGGCGGAGGCAGAGCAGGATCGGCCGGGACTCACCATATTCACCGACGGGTCACGGCTCGACAGCGGTGCGGTAGGGTATTCGGTGGTGTGGAAGAGGGACCAGACCTGGGTGCTACAACCAGGGGGCTACGACGCAGAGTGTGCCGCGCTGGCAAGGGCGCCGGAATCGGCTTCGCGAAGGCAGACAACGCCGGAGCGGATCACAATCTTCACCGACGCCCAAGCCGCCATCAGACGAATAGCATCGGAGGAGCCTGGCCCCGGTCAACGTACGCGCTCCAGGCTAGGAAGAATATTGCTGCACTGCGGCGCGCTAGGCCGGGAATCATCATTGAGATCAGATGGTGCCCGGCTCACAAAGGGGTGGAAGGCAACGAGAAGGCGGATGAGTGGGCGAAAATTGCGGCGGGGGAGCCAGACGCCCGCGGGGTGGAATGGCTGAGTTACTCGGACCGGACGGGAGCACGTGCGCTGCCTCTCCCACGATCTCTTGCCAACCTCAAGCGGGAGATCTCCGAGAAGAAGTGGGCAGAAGCGCGCCAGTGGGCTGGGTGCCGGACCTCCAAGGCAAAGCACCGGATGCCGAAAAGGCAAAAGCCGGACGGCACGGTAGCCGGGAGCACCAAGAGGCTTGCCTCGCGGTTCTACCAGCTCAAGACGGGGCACTGTCTGACCGGGCAGTACCTCAATTGACCGAAGAATCGGCCGACCCCGCAATGCTGGTGGTGCCGGTGCCCGAACCAGACTCGGGAGCGCTTCTTCATTGTTTGCCCGGAGTGGAAGGAACAGCAGAAAACCCTGTGGGCAGAGGTGTGGAAGGAGACTGGGAGGTGGAAGGGCCGGTGGGGGGGGGGTCCGGGACCGCCTTGCGGGTGAGGTGTGCGGGCGGACGGTACTGGACATCCTCTCCACCACGGATGTGGGAAAGCGGGTGCCAGCCGAGCAAGACGCGGTTAGCAAGGTGTTGGAGGCGGAGCTACGGGAGTGGGAGGAGGAGTAGGGCCGGAGAGGGACCATCACTATTCCTGCCCACGCCCGACTTCATGGCATCCGCGGAAGTGGAGTAGAGGGGGGCGGCCACGGTTTCCTTTGTTTCCTTTTCTTTGTCCTTGCTTTTGTCCTTTCTTTTGTGATTTTCTTGGTGTGCTTCTACTGTCTTGGGACAGGCTTGGGTGAAGTGCAACGCGGAGCTTGCAACGTGCCGCCCCCGCGCGGTCAGCGGACAGGAAACGGGCTGCACATAATCTCGCCATGATCTAGATAGGTCGCATGCGAGTAATGATTAAACCAAAGAAAAATCGCCGAGAAGAGCCAGTTCCTCCCATGGCGCGTCGGTAAGTTCGCCCACAACACCAGCCACCGCTGGCCACATGCCGCGGGCCGAACCAGGAGACACCAGACGCGGATAGGCAGGTGGCCGCGTGGCATGGAGGAAAGCGGCCGTTATCGCAGCAAAGCCCGACAGGTGGGCGCTAATGTGGCTAGGCTTTGCGTCTGTTTCCCTGGCACCCACAGCTTCTCGAGTGGAATTGGGAATGGCTTTATTTTTCACAACAATTTGCGTATGTACTGCTTTGACGCCGCACACCATGCGGCACCGTGCACAACCATCGCGCCAGATAACCGACGCCCAGTCGACCAGGCGGTGGAGACGAAAACCACAGGACTGCTACTCAGTTGATGCCTGCACTGAGTCTACCGTCTACTAACGGTCGCAGCCGGTATCGTGGCGTGCCTGGGCCACTTCCTTCGGAGCGCACCGAGTTATGGCATCATGTGTATCCAGACGAGTCGAGAGTGGCAACAATTGCTCCATTGAATCCGCCGCATTCGACGCGATTCCCGCCCCCGCTGCCGGCGATCACCCTATTGACTTTAGAGCTTCATCTACCTTACGAGGTGCGAGTGACTACAGTGGCGATTGAGGGCTTCTGGTCCATGGGGGGAGGGACCTCGATCGCTCTCCCTTTGCTAGCCGGTGCCAACGCTGACCTTAAGACAACTGGTACATATCTGCGGTTTCGTCACCTTTCTTGCGTGCTCTTTAAAATCGCTCTTTTCTGACGTTTCTTTCAGCGCTTCCACCAGCCAATTTGCTTACACTTGTGCGCGCCGTTCGATAACTACGTCGAGGAGCCTTCACAACGATAGGAAGAAGAAGGGTGAGGTAAGCGAACAGGCGGATACTTAGTCATCCCAGCGCACGTGGCAGCCAGGCGGCAAACCAAAATTTTCTACTGGTTAGCGCCGTGTCTAGTAGCTGGCCAATCATAGAGCAGCAGTGACAACATTCGAACACCGACTATAAACAGCCCTGCAAAATTGAGGTAGACGGATATCAACAGGATCCTCCTGATGTTCGCTCGTTCCTCCTTTTGCAACCTCGCCACCCTCCTGTCGCCACGCACGGAAGCTGCAATACGAGCCATGAGCTCCGCCTCCTCCTCGGTCGCAACCACGCCCGACGTCGATCCCTACGACGACCCGACCGTCGACGCCGTCTACCGTCCGTTCCTGCTGCCACCTGACATCCGCAGCACCGACTGGGTGTCGCAGCTCGAGCTGGACTCGGTCGCGGCGCTCGCGGCAACGACGACGCAGCACCGCCTGCGGTTCCTGGTGCTGTACGGCTCGCTGCGGAAGCGCTCGTTCTCGCGGCTGATGGCGTTCGAAGCGGCGCGGATCCTGCACCGTCTCGGCGCGGACGTGCGCGTGTTCAACCCGGCCGGCCTGCCCGTCAAGGACGACGACCAGCACGGGCACGCGAAGGTGCAGGAGCTGCGCGCGCTCTCGGCTTGGTCCGACGGCCACGTCTGGGTCTCGCCCGAGCAGCACGGCAACCTGACCGCCGTGTTCAAGAACCAGATCGACTGGATCCCGCTTCTGACGGGCAGCGTGCGCCCCACCCAGGGCCGCACCCTCGCCCTCGTCCAGGTCTCCGGCGGCTCCCAGAGCTTCAACACCGTCAATGCCCTCCGCGTCCTCGGCCGCTGGATGCGCATGTGGACCGTCCCAAATCAGAGCTCGCTGCCCATGGCCTGGACGCAGTTCGCTGCCGAGGACGCGCCCGAGGATGGCGGCAGCCGCCTAATGCCCAGCGGCAACAGGGACCGTCTCGTCGACGTCATGGAGGAGCTGTTTCGGTTCACGCTCGCGTTCCGGCCGCTGAGTGAGGGCATGGGCGACCGATTCAGCGAGCGAAAGGAGAGGCGGGAGAAGGAAGCGAAAGCCAGGGCAGCCAAGGAGGCGGCGGCGGCGAACAGCTAGTGCGAGTATTTGTAGAGGAATCACCAGTGACCGGCAGAGACGATACGTCACCGCTGCTACCATGAAATCGCTCCCATGATGGCGGCCAACGTTTGCCCAAGCAAGGTGTCACGCGTCAATTCGAACCCACGCATTATGATCTCGCATTTTCGTGCCCCGCGCCGTGCATTGTGACGGCCGTGGTGCTTCGATTCCACGGCTGGGCCCATTCGAGCGCGTCTGTATCGGTAGGTGAGCTGGGAGCCACCGTCAGGATGAGCGGCCGCCTCGGAAATACGGAAGGCCGCCGGCAATGAGTTCGGCTTCGTAGGCCGGGTTCATATGTCTCTCGGATCCGCACGATGGCCTGCGCATGGTGGTCAAGACACCGTTCTCCCTGGCACTCGCCATGAGAGCTTGCCGGCGCGGAATTTTATGGGAGGTTAGCGATGCTTACCAAGGTGCTGGGATCGTTTATAAATTTTATCCTGATGGAGTGGAAATAATCGGCTTTCACCGTTACACGTCACCTGGGTTTTATCTGGTGTCAATTTTACCTCGTATCTCGTTCATAGATCCACGCCTAGACACCTCCACACGTCGCGTGACTCCAGCGCGCCCGGTGATCGACTTTGTCCTCCAGGCCTTATGCAGAACTCCGTTTGGTTCCACTTTCCTAATTTTTAGGTCCTTCAAATACAAGATATCAGACTTTTTGAACTGATTAACCGCGACCACCCGGAAAAACTGTCTTGAGTTGTGACAGCGTTTCAGCGACAACACATCGTATGTGACAGCCTACAGAAACCGTTTGTGAGACCGGTTTCAAGACTGATTTCTCTACAGCCTTCAACCGAATGCACTGAGCTAGTTTCGCTGGTCCGAGCGGCACTCTGCCGCCAAATAGCGCATGCGCCATGCGGTTGCCGACGCTAGACATGATACTGTGACACCGCCTGTCCATAGAAAAGCCGAAGGGAAAGCACTTGGGGGCAGTGCTCTTACGTGTCGTTTCGACCTGGAAAAAGACGGGTTTCCCGACTACGCCCGGTGCACACCGCACTAGCCCTGGCCAGCTACTGGCTCCGTAGTCCCGTGTGACTTGTTCGTCCGTGGCGAAGGAACTGGGCGTTCTTCTACCGCAACACGGTCATTGGACATCACTCACAAACGCTGACGCAACAAGAAAACCAGTGCTTGAGGCCATTCTCCATGAACAGAGCGCCTTGGGATATCGGCGGAGCTGGCAGCAGTAGGGGTTTTCGTGGCTGCGCTGCGCCGAACGACACGGGGGTGGTGGCCAATGCCCCTGCCCAGCTCCCTCGAGAGCCTCCGGAGGAAGGTCCCAGAGGGAAAGCGGACCGAACCCCGGCGCTGGGCGGAAGGAGGGATCACTGCAAGGAAGTACAGGATACCACTCAAGAAACTATCAATGCACCCTCGCGGGGCAGTTGGCGTGGTTGTTGGAGGCCTATGGACCACCAGCAGTCACTCACCCGCGCACCGAGGCCGTTCTGGCAGTTCGCCCACGCCGACCCCATCGGCAGGCGACGCCGACGTACTTCGCGGATCCAGGTACCCGGACCAGGGCAGGCCACAGACGAGGGGTGACGTTGTGAAGCGTCCGCGTCTATTTCCTCGACTTCTGCTCATCGGCCGTCAGCCAGCACTACAGACGAGCCTATCACGGCCGTCACTGACCCTACTCCGCCACGGCCAGATCCCCTCCAACTACACGGTCGGCGTCGCTGTAATCAACGAACCCAACCGCACATCACAGGGCAATCCTTGGGAGAGGCGGGATGTTCTTACGGCATATTCGTCTTGACAGAGGCCCCGGTGGAGGGAGCTAGTGCAGGGCCGAGATTTAGAGAAGTCTATCGCCGCTGCCAAGAAACAGTCACATACTGACTCCCAGCTCCTCCTTGACCCATTGAGGGCTGGGTTCGCGATCGAATACCTCCGCCGCGAGACTGGCTGGCGAATCACCTTGCCACGTAACAAGCGGGCTGGCCGCGTCCCGTCGACCGCGAGGAGGCAGGTCTCGAGGGAGCCAATGACCACGTTCTCGAGGCTGTTGTCGGTGGCCGACAAGAGGTGGGGATTGGGGCTGTCGCCTCTTGGAATTCGGAGAACTCAGAAAGCTGGTGCGATCTACGTATGTACCTTTAGTTATTAATCCAATCGAAGCAGTGTGGTCTTGTTGAGTAATACGGCGTCCCTGAAATCAAAACCTATGCAGGTGTCCCCGGCGAAACCGTCCCAAGCAATTACTACTGCACTCGCGGCGTGACACTCGTAGCCACAGTAGGGAACGATGTGTCATCGGTGTGCTCAGTCAGAGAACGTGCACGTGCCGTGCCACCAGCATACCTAGAGCAGTGGCGTCAGTCCTAGAATAGACAACCATCACATCGACATATCACTCGCCGAAATTGTTGGGCAACTCAGTGGCGAGTGATCAGATATGCTTCCGGATCTGCCGATGCCGAACCGAGTTATTCATGGAGCGTACCTGTGCTGACTGTGCGATCAATTGGTTCGCAGTTTCTAACTTAGTTCTTGCAGAGTTTGTCGTGAGAGCAGCTACGTCTATTGTTGATATGGGTGTTTCCATAATTACGGCTGCCTTGCTCATGGGAGCGGAGGGGGCCTGCTTCTCCGCCACTAAGTTCCGGCGTCGATCTGGGCAGGCTGGGGATTCGAAAGTTGGACTGGTTTTCACAGCGAGGGTAGCAGCAAAGGTGGGCTCGCTGCGCGCATTGTGGCTTTTGCGGACAAGCACTGATGCCTACAGGTATGCCGTGCCATCATCGCGGGAAGCAATCAATGAGCAATCGCAATGAAGATTACGGACCACTCTGGTGGCCGCCAAGATGGCCGCGATGCAGGCACCCTTGCCATCCACCGCGAGTACATATCAAAGGTGCCTTGCGATCCCCGCGCTATTTCTTGGTCGTTCTGAAGAACCTATGTATTCCTGCGGCTTCAGCGGATGCGCGGTATATAACCACACCCTGGCGCTGCGGCGTGGCTCGTAGCCCATGCGTACGATTCTTTTGCCATCCCCCGCGAGTACATATCAAAGGTGCCTTGCGATCCCCGCGCTATTTCTTGGTCGTTCTGAAGAACCTATGTATTCCTGCGGCTTCAGCGGATGCGCGGTATATAACCACACCCTGGCGCTGCGGCGTGGCTCGTAGCCCATGCGTACTATTCTTTTGCCATCCCCCGCGGCTACATATCAAAGGTGCCTTGCGATCCCCGCGCTATTTCTTCGTCGTTCTGAAGAACCTATGTATTCCTGCGGCTTCAGCGGATGCGCGGTATATAACCACACCCTGGCGCTGCGGCGTGGTTCGAAGTCCATGCGTACTATTCTTTTGCCATCCCCCGCGAGTACATATCAAAGGTGCCTTGCGATCCCCGCGCTATTTCTTCGTCGTTCTGAAGAACCTATGTATTCCTGCGGCTTCAGCGGATGCGCGGTATATAACCACACCCTGGCGCTGCGGCGTGGCTCGTAGCCCATGCGTAAGATTCTTTTGCCATCCCCCGCGACTACATACCAAAGGTGCCTTGCGATCCCCGCGCTATTTCTTGGTCGTTCTGAAGAACCTATGTATTCCTGCGGCTTCAGCGGATGCGCGGTATATAACCACACCCTGGCGCTGCGGCGTGGCTCGAAGTCCATGCGTACTATTCTTCAGCGCAAGTCCGGGCACTCCATGCCGCGCGTGAGTTGTGGATGATCGCGATGCCGGGCGACAGGGTGCGGAATGAAAATCGCGCGAGCGAATTTTTCCGTGAGGTTCCACTGGCGGGACTACAACGACGGCCGCTGAATCTTCGCGGTTCCGATCGTGAGACAAAATTATAAGGGATACCTCCAGGTACGATACACAGCTCTCCCTCTGATTGCCTCGCCGGCGCCGGTATCGCCTCCTGCACGGTGCAAGCGCATGTACGACCTCCTCCGTCTTCGATTGTGCACAGCAACTGACCCACAATACCCCAGTCCGACGACCTTGGGAGCCTGCGGATCTCTGTTACCTTTACCCCCGCTAACAACAGTCCATAACCGATGCGCACGTGGTCGATAGAAGCACGTACGCCAACTGCCACGCGCACTCTGGCGGTGGCACGGCGTGTCTCTCGGCGGACAAGTACGCCATCATGTCCGCCCGCGTCACCGTGGGGCCGTTCGATCTCCTTGGCCTCCGGCTGGCGGTCGAGTTGCGGCCGCCGTCTACCACCGCGATAACGCCGTCGCTCGTCACCGTCGCGTCGACGAGTGCCGGCGATGTCACATCTACCTTTTTCTCTTCTTTTTTCCCCCAATCATTATTCGCATGCGACCTGGGTAGGTCACGGCGAAGATATATGCAGTCCGTGTCCTGTCCGCAGTCCGCGCGTGGCGGCTCGCCGCAAGCTCCCCTTTACCCTCCGCCCAGGCCTGTCCCAAAAAAATGGCTGCGCACCAAAGAAATCACAAAGGAAAAGAGTCTGTGCCAAAGAAAGAACATAGGGGAAAGAGACCAGTCCCCTAGGATCTCCCGCAGATGCCATGAAGGAGGCCCGGGAAGGAAAGGCGGTTGCTCTTCCTTGACCCCCAGCTCTTCCACAGTACCCCGCACCTCCTCCTCCACATGCGCTCCCACTCCAACAATTTGTTCCCCACGTTTTCCTCAGCCGGGACATTCTTCCCACATCCGCAGCCCGATGACCCCCTTGTGTGCGCGGCACCACCTGATCTCAATGGTGATGTCCGGTCCGGCCCTCCTCAACGCCGCTATTGCTTTCGCGCCTGAAGCGCGCAGGTCTGGCCAGAGCTGGCTCCCCAGACGCCATTCGCCTGATTGCAGCTTGGGCGTCCGTGAAGGTCATGACCCGCTCCAGGATTGGCTGTCTTCGCGCCGCCGTCTCCAGCGCCCTTACCAGGGTCACACACTCCACGTCATAGGCTTCCTGGTTGTAGCCCGTGTGTGTCTTGACGCCTACGAAGGATAGGTCTCTCCTCCACACTACCGCATAGCCGGCGGCTCCGTCGCCCAATCGTGACCCATCCGGGAATATGGTGAGTCCGGGCCGTGCCTTCTCCGCTTCCGCCTTGGCCTCGGCCTCCTCTTCCTGCACTAGACGTCGCAGCTACCTTTACCTGGACTACATCGCGGCGTACGGTGTGCAATTCCTTGACCAGCCGGTTACGGAGGTATATGGCGATGGCATTGAGACCGAGTATTGGGGGAATTGGGGATGGGAGAGGTGAGCGACGGTGTGAAAGGACGCCGTCGGGAAAAACGACTCGAGGATAGAAAAGCGAGAGCCTTTCATCTATCGATAAGGTTTGCCTCCACGCTGGAGATCAAGCGTACCGGCGACAGTTGTACTGGAGGGTGGTTGGACGGCGCGAAAAGTGGGATCCCAGCGACTCTCCAGGTGATCTCCAGCGATATCGATCTGGCACCTCCGAGCAGTGTGGAGAGTGTGGATAGGGGCACGGAGAGGCAATCTCTCAGTGCAGTCGCAGCGGGGATCTTTGCGGGGTAGTCACCGAGAAGCCTGGCTCATTTCCCGCAACCATCGAGTTTTAGTCAGCACCAGCTGGAGGGAGACATGGCAGCAGCCAGGAGAACACAACGCCAAGCCTCGCCACACACCCGCCCCGGCCTCCATAGCCTTGCGTACCTACATACCTAGGCTGCACGCGAGTATCTATGAATAAAACCAAAAAAAGAGTCGCAAACACAAGGCCTGCGGGAGAGATGTGTATCTGTTACGGCCGCCACTCGAAAACGCCACAGATGTTAGCGTGTCAAGGTACCTGCCCCGCATAATTTCTCTTTGGGTTTCGGTTGGGATGCAGGATGGTGGGCTAATTACGAGCTTCCGATCACGTACTAACTGCGCAATTCTGCTAGATACATACCCGGCACGATTCGGATGGAGCACATCGCCAATAGGCAATCTAACTACTGGTCACTGCGCTCCATCGTCAGCGTGCGAACAACCCTAACCCTGCTGGCAACCGTCCTTCCTCGACCGCCGCGATACTATTTCCAGCTTAAGAAACAGGCATCCGGAATCCCAGCGACAGCACGCCGATGCCGCAGGCAGTGCGTTCGAAGTTAATACCGGACAGGCTTCTAGGTCTCACCAAGGACCCCCAAGGTGCGCCCGCCCCCTCCGCCGGGTGGAGTTACTGTCCACTGTTACTCGCGCAAAATCGCGGAAAAACGGCCGGTGGCGCCGTTTCGCCTTCTGTACCGATGATCGCGGCATCGGGATGGCGGACTATATAGCCGTCTCACTCAATCTATCTGGCGCAAGCACTGCGCGGTCGACTGCCAGCGGCGGGGGAACCGAGCGCCATGATATTGATATTGATATGGTTATGGATCCAGATCTGGATCTAGATCTCGACGATGCAGCGAGTATAATCTCGCCTGCTCTCCCCGTCATTATCTCTTTCGACAGACACAGACTCTGAGCCGTTGACCGTCTTTCCTTCGAAGCGTCAATTGTGCTTCATCCCCTCTTGATAGCCCTTCCCCCCCCCTTCGCTCGTTTCTCAGTGTTCGCCGGGCCGATCGTTTTTTCTCGCCAACCATGCGCTTCTCTTCCGTTCTCTTCTCGCTGGCCTGTCTGGCCGGCACCTCGCTCGCCGCCTTCGGCGTCTCCTCCTCCTCGGGCCGCTTCGTCGTCGACACCAACGGTGGCCTCGTCTTCTCCGTCAGCCAGACCAATGGCGACATCCTCTCGCTCGTCTACCGAGGCACCGAAGCACAGGACAGCTCCAAGAGGTCGCACATAGGGTCCGGTCTCGGGAGCGCCACCGTCAGCGCGACCACCATCGGCTCCTACATCAAGATCACCGCCGTGACCAGCACCCTGACCCACTACTACATCGCCAAGGTGAGTGCTTTGTACCGCACGCTTCCGGCCGTCCTCCCGCCCTGACGATTCCCCTCCCTTCTGACGTGTCGACAGAACGGCGATCCCACCCTCTACATGGGCACGTACATCACGGCCGAGCCCTCCATCGGCGAGCTCCGCTTCATCGCCCGACTGAAGAAGTCGGTCATGACCACCGGCGTAACGGCGGCGCAGATCAACGGCGGGCAGGTGATCGAGGGGTCGGACGTGTTTCGCGTCGACGGCCAGACGCGCAGCAAGTTCTACTCGAGCGTGCCCTTCATCGACGACTCGGTGCACTGCGTCAAGGGCAGCGGCATCGGCGCGTGCATGGCGATTGGAAACTACGAGTCGTCGTCGGGCGGGCCCTTCTTCCGTGACATCGACAACCAGGGCTCGGCCCAGCAGGAGATTTACTTCTACATGAACTCGGGCCACGTCCAGACCGAGGCCTACCGCATGGGCTTCCACGGGCCGTACGCGCTCATCTTCAACAACGGCGACACCGCCGCGCTGCCCAACTTCGACTTTTACTCGTCACTGTCGCTAACGGGCTACGTCTCCGCGTCCGGCCGCGGAACAGTCTCCGGCTCCGTCTCGGGCGTTACCAACGGCGTCGTGCACTGGTACAACAGCGCGGCCCAGTACTGGGTCAAGTCTGGCGGCGCGTTCACCTCGCCGCCGATGAAGCCTGGAACCTACACGATGGTACTGTACAATGGCGAGCTCAAAGTAGCCGAGTCGTCGGTGACCGTCACCGCCGGCGGCACCACCAGCAAGAGCATCGCCTCGGCGCAGACCATCCCGTCGAGCGTGATTTTCCGCATCGGCGATGTCGACGGCCGACCGACGGGCTTCAAGAACGCCGCCAACCAGCTCGTCATGCACCCATCGGACTCGCGCATGTCGTCGTGGGCGGCGACAACGTTCACGTCGGGCCAGTCGTCGATCGCCGACTTCCCGATGGCGCAGATCAAGTCCGTCAACGACCCGACCACGATCGCCGTCACGCTCACGAGCGCCCAAGCCGCCGTCGCGCGTACCATCAGGATCTACACCACGCTCTCGTTCACCGGTGGCCGCCCCAGCGTGAAGGTTAACAGCTACTCGCCCACCACCCCCGCCGCCCCCAGAAAGATCGACTCCCGCGGCTTCACCCGCGGCGCCTACCGCGGCTACGGCGAGGTTTACACCTTCACCATCCCCGCCGACAAGCTCGTCGCCGGCGCCAACAGCATCCAGATCAGCTGTGCCAGCGGCAGCACAGGCACCACCTTCCTCAACCCCAACTTCATTTACGACGCGGTGGAGTTCTACTGAGTGGTTCACGGATTGAGAGCGTTGTACGTGGAGAGCGGGCGGGTGGAGGGTGTAGGCAGCCGTGTGGAAAGTTTGGTTCTCTAGTGTGATATTGGAACTTGCGGCGTAATAGATTTTTTCGTCGTGAGCACAGGCTAATCGGTGACATCGCCACGCGACAAAGCCGTGACTGATATGGCTGCTTTACATTAATGCGACTCTACGATGCAGCTGGCAGAAGGCGTATGCCCGTGTAGGGTTGGCTAGCTCGCGCCGCGAAACTTTACCCGTGTCGAGAGTCGAGAGTTTGGTATTTGAATTTGGGGGCTTATTGGTGGCTGCGTTCGCGCGTGCTCCCATGCCGGGTGTTGCCGTTCACCGCGGGGTTAATCCGGAAAGCACGTGTGTTTTTGATGGCAGCCTGAGTTAAGATAGCGCTGTCCTGTCACACCTATTTCCTATGCTAAAAGAGGAGAGAAGTATCTGTTGATGTCTAACACGAAGAAGAAAGTGGCTGCTCCTAGTATACATATAGCAAACATCCTCCCAAAGCCAAGCGCCAAGTCGCCAAGATACCAAGCCCCCAGGTCTTGGCTTCCCCACCTGACACGGTCCCTTGTATGTTGGACGTAGACTACTAACCCCTCGTGCCGCTACAGTCGCCTCGCTCTTTGCGAGAAAATCCATCCCACGCGAACGCCAATACCCCACCACCATGTTCAGACCCGCTGCGAAGATCTGGGTGTGTCACGCCTGCGACAATGAGGGGAACCGGGGAGCTTCCATGCTCGTCGATGTGCAAATTCAATGCGAACAGTGCCAACACGTTCGCTGCAATTATTGTCCCTGCTACCCCGTCGGCGGGTATGGCGAGAGTTTCCTTCCGAGGGAACTTGTGGGAGACCGGGAGATGCGCCGAGTGGTGGGAATGGGGGATAGTGGGAGTGAGTTCAGTGAGCTTGAGAGCGAGGTGGCGGGAAAGGAGGCGGGAAGATCAAAGTTCGTTCGCACCACGGCCGGAGCGGGCAAGAGAGTGGAGGAGAGCACTGAGGATTTCTTTCGGCGCGGCGACAAGAACCGCAGCATGCACACAGGCGAGAGCGGCAAAGGTGGCAACGACGATATTTTCGCGGCACCCAGCAACCCGGCCTCGAAGGGAGCACTCGCCCGCTCCCTCTCGGCGGCAGCGAGCAGCCCACAGCAGGTGGGAACGGAGCAGACCCCGAGCTCTGCCGAGACTTCGAAAGGAGGAGTGGGAAGCAAGGGGGTGGAGAAAGACCTGGCAGAGGATTTGGCAACGGTCGCCGCGCTGCAAGTGAGGCTCAATGCTAAGTTCGCCGCCCTGGCCATTGCCAGGGAGGCGGCAGAAAAATCAATTAGTGGGAAGGTCGCCGAGGTCAGCGCCGCCATGGAGCGAAAGATGGATGATAAGCTCGCTGTCATGGCAGCCACAGCGGAGGGAACGGAGAATCGGAAACATGAGATGTTCGCGGCCGTTGGCCTCATAGTGTCACGAGCCTGGCACGACAGTCTCCTTGTCGCTGCCGCCGGCGCCATCCTAACCATAGCGGGCCTATGGTGCCTCCTCGTCACCATCGCGGCTGCCTCCCTCGTCCTCTGCGGCTAAGCTAATCGCCACACGGACGCGCTCGCGCTACAATGCTACTCTGGTAGCCGGCATCTGGAATTCCGCTGTCCGAATGCTCGCCGCTGTCCGCTCGTGTTTCTCTTACATACGTTGGGGTATCACGTTCTTACTTTATGTGTTTCTCTTATGTTGCGATGACACGTCTTTACTTTTGTCGGAGTATCGTTGACTCATTGTATTGTTGGGAGGAATTGTGTCAGACTCGTGGGCGAGCTGTGATGATCTACGAAAGGAGGGAAACGGGTACAATGGAAGGGCACGGTAGCTAGTCTGCAGATTCTTCTCCACGCAATATATCATCTCTATACACAGACCTACCTTCACACATCCGTCAGCAGCGGAGGTAGAAGAGACCTGCGATGGGATCTCAGATCACTCACGAATCTCCTGCCCTGCTGCTGTGATCCATATATGGCGGAAAAATACACCTATCTACGCGTGTTGGAGCAGTACCTATAGGAAGTACATAATCGCCGTCTATTAATCGTTTATAACCAAATCATGAGGCCATTTGTTTTTACTGCCAAAGATGAAATAACTGTCAACTTCCTTCCGGGCGATATCGACAGAGCCTTGGGAAGCGACAGCAGGAACAAGCAGTTGTAGGCCAACACGCCTCGCGGGTAATAGGGAGAAGGAAGTAGAACTGTGGGGTACGGAGGTACGGAGGTACGGAGATACGGCGGCCTATAGCGACACGAAGGATCAAAAGCCCTACAATTACATTTCGACATTTTGCAATTTCTCAACTTGTAAGCGCCCATCGGCGACACATCAAAAACCGAAATGTCTAAGTACCCCAACAAATAAAAGAGAGAGCGCGCCACATTAAATAAGAGAGAGAGAGAGAGAGAGCGCAAAATTAAATAAGAGAGAGAGAGCCACATTAAATAAAAGAGCCAGCGCGCCACATCATTGCCGGTTGAGCCATGGTTGCTGCCCTGGGTAGACAATATCCTCCTCTGTAGGACTCACGTACAGTAGGGGTAGAATCGTGACATACAAGAGTCTTAGTCTCTATTCGCCGCGAGCTCTCGCCTCTAATACTACACGTCGGCACTTAACCCTATTGGTTGTTGCCCAGCCTTACTCTTACACGTGCCTCTAGCTATTTACATAGTATCTTACATAGACTCCTACATCACCCTCTCTTCTTACTCTAACTCTCTCTTCTGTAGTCGCGCCTTCTCGGTTGGTCGGGTACGTCCGCCTGATCTCCGAATAGGTACAGTGAGGTTGTCCGGTGGTGCGGTTGTGTCCGCTGGATTCGGCGCCAACAATCGGGTTGTTCGTGGTGTTGGCCAACTTGGTGCCGGTAATCCTTGAGCTTGGTGGTATGCTTCGACAACGTCTTTTGCATGATTCAGTCGTCCCAAAGGCATCCATTCGTCTTCATCTTCGGGTAGTCCCATAAACCGTACACGATACTGGCGTCTGCTTCGGTTCGTACCTGACTCGGCATGATCGACAATCCGCTCCACTTCCATTACTGCTTCAGTGGTTCCTTTAACTTGTCTGAGCGGTGGGGGAGGTGCCTGTATCCGGTCGTCTGGATCGTGGTGGTATTCCTTCAGAGTGCTGACGTTGTGTACTGCTTCGATACCCATCGAACGAGGTATATCGAGTTCGACGGTGTTTGTTCCCACCATACGAACTATCACCCAGGGTCCAGACCAACGGTGTCGTAACTTTGTTGATCCTTGTTGACATACGTTTGCATATGACAGTGGTAGGTGTTCTGTACTGAGCTATACCTTGTGGCCTACAGCCACCTTCACCTCCCTTCTCTTCTCGTTGGCCCATTTGGTCTGGCTGTCCTGTGCGATTTGTAGTCGTAATCTGGAGGCATTGAGAATGGCTTTCATTCTGTCTGCGAACTGTTCTCCAGAAAGGTGTCGTGCTGATCCTTTCTGTAGTGCTGTGACCATCGAATCCGTAGGAGCCCGGGGCGAATACCCCAGAACCGCGAAGAAGGGACTGTACTGAGTCGACTTTTGCTTAAACGAGTTGTATGCAAACTCCGCTAGGGAAAGTAGGGACGTCCAATCGTTGTGTGTCGTTGCGAAAGCTTTTAGGTAATTGGCCAATATACCGTTAATCTTCTCGGTGGCGCTCTCTGTCTGTGGGTGGAAAGGTGTGCTAGGCTTCAATCCTGTGCCACTGTCACGCACCTCGTGCGACAGGCTCCTAAGCGCCACGGCCGGGGCCGCCATCACCCTTGCAGCCCTATGGCTCGCCCTCATCACATCTGCCGCGGCCACGGTCATCCTTCGCGCTTAGCGTGCCTCGGCCGATCTCCGACATATCGCGCCGGTAGCGATATTCCCCGACCGCTGGCCGGTCCAGACCTCTTCCTTTGTTTCTTCTATGTTGCCTACGCATCATTCTCGTCTTTGCCGTTTCCTATTGA
>Ga0307508_10001199_pt1 | contig 29748 bp, 23 predicted proteins | sample 9_EM_MG_FD_203089 | JGI IMG/M metagenome (GOLD analysis project Ga0307508, IMG submission 203089) | Populus trichocarpa ectomycorrhiza microbial communities from riparian zone in the Pacific Northwest, United States - 9_EM | ecosystem: Host-associated > Plants > Roots > Unclassified | place...
ATAATAATAATAATAATAATAATAAGACAAAAAAAATACTTGGAACCAACCTTAGATTTTATTTTATTTTAAGAACAGTTTGATCAATTCATTGTTTAAAAACAAATGAAAAGATGAAAATCTCTCTCGATGCATGTTATTTTTTTTTTTTAATGTATCAACTTAATTTTACTGTGCAAAAAATATTGAAAAGACAAAAAATAACCTTAATAGAAAGTTATACAATTTTTTTTTTCTTTTGAGTGCAACAAAGGCATTCCATTGTGGTTTAAAAAAGGGGCATGGTATCCCCAATCAATTACAAATCTTGTAATGTATAATAAATCCCTTGAAAATATATTATTTTAATTGTAATCAGGCATTCACGCTTGAATTGTAAGATGATTTTGGAGTAAAATAATATCAATCCAGAACATGGTCACGAGGCAAGCAATATGTGTTTGTGTGTCAGTGGATTGTAAGATTATATATATGCATTGCCCTGTAACCTAGCCAAGCCATGGTTGTTGCAGTTTGGTCTTCCATGTCACACGACATCTCGTGAGGGATTTATTTTTCATGCTAGAAACCTTAATGGGATTTGTTTTTCAAAATGGGATCTGATTTTGTTGGTGGTTGCAGTGTCATTTTGTTAATAATATATGGATTTGATTTTTTATACGAGCATGCTTTTGAAAAAAACTGTTTTCTATGATGGATCATGTCACAGATCGATCCCTTTTTCTGCCAATATATTTCTCTAACTCTGGTTTAGATCTGAATCTCATCTCTTTCTGTTCTTAATATTGTTAATAATATGCGTTACTGTTCAAGACCCAATCTCTCTCTCTCTCTCTCTCTCTCTCTCTGTAGCACTGCAATTTAACCTTCACCAGATTATTTTTACATGGAGCTTTTTATTTTTTTCCCTGCAGCTTTTAAATGGGCTTTACAGTGAGAATCTGGGGAAAAGAGGGGCCTTTTGCAGATAATATGTTTGAATTCATGATGAAAAGAGAAAAAAAACAATCAAAATTCTAAGAATATATATTAGCGGTGTATAAATTATGAGTTCAACTAACAGATGATGCCACTTCGAGCAACCAGCTCGAAGAAGTTTGTCAATCATTTTCATCCCAATATTTTGTGCCTACTTGGGTAATGATCTTCTTTTCACATTCAAGCTACAAGTCATCTGCAGAAAATGCAAGAGTTGAGTGTGTCATCTGCAGAAAATACTGATGTTTTTTTTTATTTTTTATTTTTAAATCGTTTGTTGGTATTAAAAATAAAATTTTAAAAATAAAAAAAATATTATTTTAATATATTTTTAAATAAAAAATAATTTAAAACACAATTATTACCACGGCTGATACTAAATAAACTGCCAATAAATCTAGTTTTTATTTTTTTTTATTTTTTTGTAATTGTGTTATGAAAAAACACAAGAGAGAGAAATCTGTAGAAGGGCAGATGAAAAAGATTACACTAAAAAAGGTGTAAGACAAAGTCAGTTAACCCACCACCCATTGAAATTAAAAAACAGTTATGTCTTCTCTTCCCCCCTAACCTATTCTCTAACTCTGCTGTAAAGAAAAAAGAAATACTAAAAAAACCCATCTAAATTCCATTTCTTTGTGCAGAAAACATAGTGGCCTAGCTGTTTCTTGGATCCAGAGATTCTGGTCTTGGTTTCTTTCAATTAGTTTAATGCTATTACACATCTACTACTGTTTTTACTAATCTTCTAACAAAAGAACATTAGCCCGCAGGACATGATATGGTTCCTCCCATTGTCCCTCCTCCCTAGGCTCAAACCTCTTCCTTTCTGCAGCTGTAATGCCTGTAAATCCATGGACCCTCTTTTCCTTCTTATTCCTCTCCTCTACCCTTGTATCTCTCTTTCCTTTTACAGCTTCTGCTCTCAACCAACAAGGAGAAACTCTTCTTTCATGGAAGAGAAGCTTGAATGGATCACCTGAGGGGTTGGATAATTGGGATTCAAGCAATGAAACTCCATGTGGATGGTTTGGAATCACTTGCAATCTCAACAATGAAATTGTATCGTTGGAGTTTAGGTATGTTGATTTGTTTGGAAAACTACCCTCCAATTTTACCTCACTGTTTTCCTTAAACAAGCTTATTCTGTCTGGAACCAATCTCACTGGTTCAATCCCAAAAGAGATTGGCACTGCTCTTCCTCGGTTGACTCACTTAGACTTGAGTGACAATGCCTTAACCGGCGAAATCCCAAGTGAGCTTTGTGTCTTGATCACGCTTGAAGAACTCCTTCTCAACTCAAATCAACTTGAGGGCTCCATTCCAATCGAAATCGGAAACCTCACTAGCTTGAAAAGGTTAATCCTCTACGACAATCAACTTAGTGGTTCCATGCCTAACACCATAGGCAAGTTGAGGCATCTCGAAGTGATTAGAGCTGGCGGCAACAAGAATCTCGAAGGCTCGTTACCTCAAGAAATTGGCAACTGCAGCAACTTGTTGATACTAGGCCTAGCAGAGACGAGCATCTCAGGTTTTCTCCCACCAAGCCTCGGCCTCCTTAAAAAACTCCAAACCATTGCCATTTACACTTCCCTCCTTTCCGGCCAAATCCCTCCAGAACTTGGTGATTGCACCGAGCTCCAGGACATATACCTTTATGAAAACTCACTCACTGGATCAATCCCGAAAACATTAGGCCAACTCCAAAACCTTAAAAACCTCTTGCTCTGGCAAAACAACTTGGTTGGTGTCATCCCTCCAGAGCTCGGAAACTGCAACCAAATGTTGGTCATTGACATATCAATGAATTCCTTAACCGGAAGCATTCCTCAATCATTTGGCAATCTAACTGAACTTCAAGAATTCCAGCTTAGCCTCAATCAAATCTCCGGAGTAATCCCTGCGCAACTTGGAAATTGCCGGAAGCTCACTCACATCGAACTCGACAACAATCAAATCAGTGGCTCAATCCCACCTGAAATAGGTAACTTATCAAACCTCACACTCTTTTACTTATGGCAGAACAGACTCGAAGGCAACATACCGCCTTCCATTTCCAACTGTCAAAATCTAGAAGCCATAGATTTATCCCAAAATGGCCTGGTGGGACCTATTCCAAAAGGAGTTTTTCAGCTGAAGAAACTCAACAAGCTCTTGCTTCTTTCCAACAATCTCTCTGGTGAAATACCACCCGAGATTGGAAACTGCTCGTCTTTGATTCGTTTTCGAGCTAATAACAACAAGGTTGCCGGAACAATTCCACCCCAGATTGGAAATTTGAAGAATTTGAACTTCTTGGATCTCGGATCGAACCGGATTGCCGGAGACATCCCGGAAGAAATCTCGGGTTGTCAGAATCTCACATTTTTGGATTTGCATTCAAATGCTATATCTGGGAACTTGCCACAGAGTTTTAACAAGCTTGTTTCACTCCAGTTTGTTGATTTCTCCAATAACTTGATTGAAGGAACTTTGAGTGCAGGTCTTGGTTCGCTGAGTTCACTCACGAAGCTCATTCTTGCTAAGAACAAGCTCTCAGGTTCCATTCCGAATCAACTCGGTTCCTGCTCCAAGTTACAGTTGTTGGACCTGAGTGGAAATCAGTTATCAGGGAACATTCCGTCGAGTGTTGGAAAGATTCCGTCACTGGAAATCGCTCTGAATCTCAGCTTGAATCAACTTAACGGAGAGATTCCGTCAGAGTTCACTGGGCTAACGAAGCTTGCCATTTTGGATTTTTCTTATAATCATCTATCTGGCGATCTTCAACATCTCGCAGCATTGCCAAATCTCGTCGTGCTTAATGTCTCGCACAACAATTTCTCGGGTCACGTGCCTGACACACCCTTCTTCTCCAAGCTTCCTCTCAGTGTTCTTACCGGTAATCCCGCTCTTTGCTTCTCCGATAGCCAGTGTGATGGCGATGACAAGCGCGTGAAGCGAGGGACGGCAGCACGTGTGGCAATGGTGGTGCTGTTGTGCACGGCGTGTGCTCTTCTTTTGGCAGCGCTCTACAATATCCTACGAAGCAAAAAACATGGCCGTGGGGCCCAAGAGTGCGATAGTGATGATGACTTGGAGATGAGGCCGCCTTGGCAAGTGACTTTATACCAGAAGCTAGACTTGTCAATTGCTGATGTGGCACGATCGCTGACAGCTGGCAATGTGATCGGGCGAGGCCGGTCCGGGGTGGTGTATAAGGTTGCCATCCCGTCAGGGCTGATGGTGGCAGTTAAGAGGTTTAAGTCAGCAGAGAAGATTTCAGCAGCATCATTTTCATCCGAGATTGGTACGTTGGCGATAATTCGGCACCGGAATATCGTCCGGTTACTCGGGTGGGGAGCAAACCAAAAAACAAAGCTGTTGTTTTATGATTACATGGCTAATGGCACGTTAGGGACATTGTTACATGAAGCGAATGATGTTGGGTTGGTGGAGTGGGAGATGAGGATCAAGATCGCATTAGGGGTGGCAGAGGGGCTAGCTTATTTGCACCATGATTGCGTGCCACCGATTTTGCACCGAGATGTGAAATCTCATAATATCTTGCTTGGGGACCGGTATGAGGCATGTTTAGCCGATTTCGGGCTCGCTAGGGAGGTTGAAGACGAGCATGGATCATTCTCTGCAAGTCCACAATTTGCAGGGTCCTATGGATACATTGCACCAGGTGAGTTTTCATTTTTCACTCTCACTCGATTGTGATAATTGGCATTTTTTTTAAGTTCTCTTGAGTGATTATTGGACAGTTAATTGGAATAGGATGAGACAAATCTTCGATTATGAGAGAAGCCAGTTTGGGATTAGTGATGATGGAGACTTAAAGCAAGGTTAGGAGATGGGTTTAGCATGTGTAACCATCACAAGGCCTTAATTGGTTGTAATTAGGTAGCAAAATCACATCAGGCATGCCACCAAGCTGTTTAATTTGTTTTGTTCGTGACTTGTTATTTTCATAGGCAACCGGCAGAAGGTTTGCATGCACAAAGAATACTACTTTTAGCAAAAAGTTTCTGCTTCGAGTGCAATGTCATTCACCCTGCATGAATACCTGTGAACTTGCTGCAGTATTGCCCTGTTTCCATTGCGCACTTCTGTTAATCTTGCAAACACGATAATTTGTCTTTCAATGCTTTTGCAGAGTACGCTTGCATGCTTAAAATCACTGAAAAGAGTGATGTGTATAGCTATGGAGTAGTCCTTTTAGAGATAATAACGGGGAAGAAGCCGGTGGATCCATCATTCCCGGATGGCCAACATGTTGTCCAATGGGTCAGAGACCACCTGAAGTGCAAGAAGGACCCAGTTGAAATACTTGATCCTAAACTGCAAGGCCACCCAGACACACAGATACAGGAAATGCTTCAAGCTCTTGGAATCTCTCTTCTTTGTACAAGCAATCGCGCTGAAGATCGCCCGACAATGAAAGATGTGGCAGTATTATTAAGGGAGATTCGACAAGAACCGACTGTAGGAAGCGACGCCCACAAGCCGACTAACAAATCATCGAAAATGATGGGAACCAATCCATCGTACTCATCATCCTCGGTGACCCCAGCTCAATTGTTGATGCTTCAACAAGGGTCTTCTCGTTGCTCGCTCGCTTACTCATCTTCATCAGCTAGCATCGCGTCAAGCGCTAATCAATAACGAACTCCTTGTGTAGTATCGAGATTTATTCTAGCATCAGTATTGTTTTTTAGAATAGGGAAATGCATAAGGTGTTAGCACCACAAGGGTGTTATTGCATTGAGGTACCAAGATGATAAACTTGAGTACATAGAAATTTGCATTTATTGTCTCTACTCTCTCGTAAATGGTGTTAATTATTGTGATTAACCTGTTATACAGACAATATTTTAAACAATGAAAGATACAAACAAGCATTGACAAAGAAGTGACAGGGAGAGAAGAGGGGGGTACAAGCTACACATCTTGCTTCAATGTGAAGTCATTTTCCATAATTTATGTGGGGAGGAGGATGTGGATGTATTGATTAATATGTGTGTGGTGTGGTGTTGTTTCTGTGAGGTTTTCGAAGCGTTTTCGAGGATGATTTTGCTTTAGGGATGCGAAATACAGAGACAGATATGTGTATGTATGGGCATAGGGAAATGTGGGGTAATCATTGAGGGTGTCATCTCGAAGTAGCCTCTCTCTCTCTCTGTCGACCATCAAGGATAAGAGAGCTTCTTCCTTGGTTTCATGCATCTGTCAAGGTCCCTACCACGTGAAGATGATATAATAGAATTATAGGAAAGTACTAACTGGACATACAGAGACAAGGCATAAAAAGTAGTAGTTCTCGGTATCAACCAATACCAAGGTGGCTGCCTGCCTCGTGAAAATAAAAAAAATTACTGAATCTATTGTAAGACTATGAGGAATGGTATACCACAGAAACTGGTAGGGAGTGGAAAGTACGTGACCCCTTCTCTTTTAGTTTCCTTAGGTGGGGCGAAGCAAGATGTCTCTAGAAATCTCCCCGTCCCTGTGTTTTTCAGAGTGAAGAATTCCAGGCAAGGGAGGCATTGGCAGGAGGAGTGACGGTGAATCCACCACATACCAACAATGTAACGCCACAAAGGTGGGTTCTGGCGAGGAAAGATACCACTGCGGTTGTGTTTTTCTCTGTGCTCACATGCGCGCATGCAAGTTGACACAAAATGCAGAAGCTTGAAACCCATTTAGCAGAGGCTTCTTTCAAATTTTCTAAACTTTTCGTCTCCTTTTTTTTATTTTTTTTGTTATGTAAGATTCCCAAAGGAGATGATGAGACTAATATTTTTGTAAGGCTGCAAGGTCCATCCACATGCATTGGGGGATCCCACAAGACACTCTGGTTTTTAAAATAATGGTCGGTGATAAAGATCACTCTCAATACGCTTTGCCATTTCGACGCTCGGTTTGGGCTACGTAAAGAAATGATGATGAATTTGGAATCGGCACCTTCTGCTTGAATTCGGAGGAAGGAAAATCCTCTGCTTGGAATTTAGTTCGACTAAAAATTCGGACTGGTCCAAACTCTGATAAGTTAAATCTCAATAATTGCTCTGCAGACCGGAAAGAGAACACTTGAACACCCTTTAAATTAATTAAAATAAATAAATAAAAAACACTATAACAGAGCCTGCTTTTACTCGTGAATTTGTCTTCGTATACTGGAGGGTTTTTTCTGTTTTTTATTTTTTATTTTTGAATATGTGACTTTATAAGCTATCTTGTTTTTTTAATTAAATTATGCCTTTCTTTCTCTCCTCAAACTTTACATCTTTGTTATTTTTATCATTACTCTTGATGTTTGCATTGATTTATTTGTCATCATTAGTTCTTATTTGCATTATCTCGTATGTGTGAGGTCTTTGAGAGTCTTCGTGGAAGTTTTTCTCTATTAGAATATGTTGGTCGTAGATATGCTGTATTTTTTAAAAAAAGTAATTTTTTCTTGGTGTTAGTGGATTATTTTGATATATTTCTAAATAAAAAACACTTTAAAAAATAATTATTACTACAATATTAAACACTACCTTAATCAACCATTGGTTTTATGCAAGAAAAAAAAAATATTGTTGTTAGGAAAAAAAAACATGGACAAAAATTGAGAAAAAAAAAAATAAACATTTCATTTTAATGTTCAATGGGTGCAAAAAACTACAATTTAGTCCTTGAAGTTTCTTTTTATTTTTATTTTTTGTGTTTCAATTCATGTATAGAGGGAGGAGAGATAAAGTTGTTGGAAAAATGACAAGGAAAAAGAGAAAATGTTAGGTGGTTGTTTATATTCCAACAATAAAAAAAATTAATCTTGATGCCTGGAAAATGCCTGGAAAATAAAGTTCATGGAGGCAGTTCAGAATTTTTATCTTACAAAAAAAAATACCTGGAAAATATTTTTTGAATCATTTTATATATATATATATTATGGTGTTTTATGATTACAAATAAATTTATATTAATTTTTATATTTTTTTTAAGATGAAAACAAGTTTTAAATCCAATAATTCAAAAGTTGAACTATTAGAGATTGTCAGAATTTAAACTGGGTGACAACACGCCATCTTTCCAGGCAAATGACACGATGCCCATTAAATTATTATTTTTTAAAAAATTAAACAAATGACACATTATTTATCCATTTAAAATAAATATAAAATACACTTGGGCTTTTATTTTGGGCCAAGTGCTCCTAGTCTTTTATTTTTCTGGCTAGGCATGTGTGCTGAAAAATTATTTTCATGAGCTTAACACTTGAACTCTTTCTATATTGTTTTTTATTTTTTAAAATTAAATTAATTATGATTAAAAAAATTTTTAAATATTATCCAATTTTGTCATAATTTTCAAATAAAATTATATTTTTTATAATAATATTAACAAGTACTTTGTGAATTATTATATATCACCTAATATGAAGAATTTATATATAAAAAATATGCTCATGAATTTTAATTGAAAATAAAATATCTATTTTATTAATTTTTATTATTAAATTTTTACATGATTTTCTTAGATCAATTATTCTTTTTAACCTTCTCTTTTATTGCTTCCAAGTTATTGAATCATAATTTTACTATTATTATTATTATTATTATTATTATTATTATTGAACCTTGTTTTTGCAATCATGATAATGTTTTGAAAAACAATGATTATGATAAAATATATATATATATATTCATGAAGAAGAAAAAATAGTTTTAATTAAAGAGATATTTTCTATCCTTCATTTGAATAATTGAGATTTTTATGATTATTTATTTTAATGATATATAGTTTTTTCTTAAAAAACATAATGCTAATAAATAAAGTCTTCGTAAAAACAAAAAACATGCTTTAATAAAAAGGTAAAAGAAATCATCTATTTTTCATCCACACGACGTCGTCAGGCAGACAAAGAAGAGCTAGTCATCAAGTAAAGATGATCTGAATAATTTTACTGGCATTGAGGAGAAAAAGATGGAAAGAAAAGATGATATATCCAACGACACCGTTCTGAATGGGTTTTGTTAGGAATTGACAAGTGTTTTGGAATCAAAATTGTTTTAATCCCAGGGGTTAACTGCATATTGAAATAAAAGGGGGAGAATGTTGAGCACATCTCTTACAATTCTCGGGGGGCAGAACTCCCTAGTTCGCAAAAACTTGAGCGAAAAAAAAGGAAGAAATTAAGCAGAACGCAGAGGGTCCATTTTTTTTCCACCTCATGTGAGGATCCAACCCGTGATGGGCTGATTATCATCAAATTCTGACATAATCCGCAGGGTGCACGAAACATAAAACTTCAATTCCTTTGCGAATAAAAAGCAAATTGATATGGCAATATGTATTGCCGTGCTGTGTTAGATGTTACACAAGCGAAATGGCCAAGAACTTGCACTGGTTTCAGTTCAGCTGTATAGATCATCCTCATCGGCAGCGGTAGTTGCTGAAGCAAAAGGATCTGCAGCTCCTCCATCTGCAGCATTCTCAGGACGGTCTGGAAACCGGAACTCAGTACCAAATCCGCGAGATTGCTGCAAGGTCTGAGCAAAAGATTGGTACTTCCTGATGTCTGCATCACTGACACTTCGTCGTGCATATTTCATTGACTCCTCAAAATGTGCTGCCTTTATTTCTGGGACCTCATCAACATCATCCTCTTCCATTGCTTCGGGATTCTCTTGCTTCCTTTTCTCCTTCTCAATATCCTGCCATCCCCAAAAGGTTCATGAAGAACAAAAATACAAGTAGCGACTACAAGTCTTTGTCAAAGCCTTTTTCATTGACTATCTTCCCATTTTTCAGGTTAGTTATGAACAATCAGGCCCACTAACAAAAATACTCAACACAAAAAATTTTAACGAAATAAAAGCAAAATTTAGGGAAGGCCAACCAAAATGAGAAACATATTGTTTAAAAAGCCACAAGGATTAAAACATATAAATAGACTCAACTTCAGACACCAGTTCACACACGCCTGAGTGCAGTACAGGCTCACAAATCGATTAGACAAAATAAGAACAGAACTTCAATGCAGGTGTGCTCGTTCAACTTAAGGATGAAAAATAAGAATTCAAATGAGACTCTTACCTTCTCAATATTTTCTCTAATGGCATATTTGCAGGCACGTTGACAAATTTCAGTGATATCAGCACCACTAAAACCATTAGTATATCGTGCAAGAGCTGTCAGGTCAACATCCTTAGAAACAGGTGACTTCCGCAAACATGCTTTAAATATCTGAAGACGGGAAGCCTCGTCCGGAAGAGGAATATAAATCAACTGGTCCAGACGCCCGGGCCTAAGCAATGCTGGGTCGATAATATCTGGCCTGTTTGTTGCTCCAATGATAAAAACTGTTTTCTTTGCTGTCATGCCATCCATTTCCGTCAGAAGTTGATTCAAGACTCTATCAGCAGCACCCCCAGCATCTCCTACAGAGCTGCCACGCTGTAAGCAGGAAGAAGGGAAAAATAAATTAATAAGATACAGATAGTGTACTGGACAAAAGGAGGCACTGGTGAAGGAAGTAGGAGAATATTTTTACAAGTATACAAGTTTCTAAGTACAAGTAGGAGCATTTTTCACTGAAGGTTAAAAGCATGCATACCTGAGTAGCAATGGAATCAAGTTCGTCAAAGAAAAGTACACATGGGGCTGACTGCCGTGCTTTGTCGAATATCTCCCGCACATTTGCTTCACTTTCTCCAAACCACATGGTTAGAAGCTCAGGACCCTTGACACTAATGAAGTTGGCCTGGCATTCATTAGCAATTGCCTTTGCAAGTAGGGTTTTACCACAGCCAGGAGGTCCATAAAAGAGAACACCTTTAGAAGGTGACATGCCAAATTTCTCAAACTTCTCAGGATGCTCCACTGGATATTGGACAGTCTGCCATCAGCCAGAAACAAGAATTTATATAAATAAAACCCAAGAAATAAGGAAGATGAAAAACTGAAGTACGTCTAAAATATATTTCACGTGCAAAATATTAAATCGAGATAAGATGGCAAACCTCTTGAAGCTCTCTTTTAACATTCTCCAATCCACCAATATCCTCCCATGAGACATTAGGAACCTCCACAACCTATCAACCAGGAACATATTTATGTCATTCTCAGGAAGCATATAGAAAACCCATCACACACACACATACATGTTTGTCATTCTCAGCAATTTATGACAAACATCAGTAAGTTAATCTAAGAAAATACAAGAAGAATTTTCCAGTAAGGATTGAGCGGAAACCAAAAAAGATAAAATTACAGCTAGGGCATCCATATGCTCCACTACTATTCTGGTCAAAGCATTCAATTATTTCATTCAAATTTCCTCAAAACAATTGATAATTAGCATGTTTAAAAGCTTGATTTGTTCAGAATTGGGCTAAGGGACCACTTCCTCGGCTGCTTGGGAGGGCTATAACCTCTTGTTTTTTACTTTTAAATGGAAGTTGTGCATTTAAAAAAAAACATGTAGAATGTGTGGAAGCATTGTTCAGAAAAAATCTCTTAAGAGACAAGACACATAGTAGGAAACCAAATAAGAAAACCAGACTGAAAAATTGTATTGTAAAAGACTCACTGTTTCACGCAAGGCTGATGGATTTGAAGTTCCCAATGCAGTTTGGAAGTGCTCATTAGTCACAGCCATTGAGTTTAACACCTCGGCATCAATTGTGTCATCCTCCAAATCAATAACATCCATTTTCTCCCTAATACACTGAAGAGCTGCCTCAGTACAAAGAGCTGCAAGATCTGCACCAACATAACCATGGGTGTCCTTTGCAACTTTTTCAAGATCAACCTGGAATTAAACGTTAATTCCACAAAACCATGAGTTCACATTGTTATGCAGAATAGAATTTAGCACGAGAAGCAGTAGTTAAGAGACTCACCTCTTCAGCAAGTTTCATATTTTTAGTATGAATTCTGAGGACCTCCAACCGTCCAACTTCATCTGGCACACCAATGTCAATCTCTCGATCAAATCTCCCAAATCTCCTCAAAGCTGGATCAATGCTATTGGGCCTATTGGTAGCCCCCATAACAATCACATGTGCCCGTGACTTAAGGCCATCCATTAAAGTCAAAAGTTGTGAAACTATACGCCTCTCCACTTCACCATGAGTCTTTTCCCTCTTAGGAGCAATAGAATCTATCTCATCGATAAAAATTATGGATGGTGCATTCTTTTCAGCTTCTTCAAACGCCTTCCTCAGGTTGCTTTCACTCTCACCAGCCAGCTTTGACATTATCTCAGGACCATTAATCAAAAAGAAGAATGCCCCTGTCTCATTAGCAACAGCTCTTGCAATCAGAGTTTTACCGGACCCAGGTGGTCCATACAGCAATATACCTTTTGGTGGTTTCACACCAATTGATTTGAAAAGCTGTGGGTGTCTAAGAGGAAGCTCAACTAGCTCACGAATCTGAGCCATTTGTTTCCTAACACCCCCAACATCATCATAGCCCACTTCATTCAATCTCTCTTCATCCTCGCGTTTGATGGGCTCTCCTTCACAAAAGATCTCGGTATCTGGTGCCACAACACAGTATTCACCAGGGTCTGTCTCAATTACTTTGAACTCGACACTGCGCATGCCACCCCTGACAAGGAAAAGGTCATCTTTCCTAACAGGGCGGTAAGATTCCAAGAAATATGCTGTTGAAACACAAGGAGAGAGAAAAGATCATTAGAATAAAACATAACATTGTAGAATCACCTGCAACACAAGACGGGGTGATTGCCAGGGGAAAAAAAGGTGCAAACTTACGCTTCAAATATGCATCAAAAAGATTGCCAGTAACACCCTCAATAGTGTCATCAATAGGAAGGATATGAACCCGCTTCCCATACTTCACATCAGGACATTGATGGACAGACACAACATCACCAAGACGGACTCTAAGATTAGCCCTGACAACTTTGTTCATTCTGATTTTTGGTTCCTCACATTGTTCCTCAGCAAGAACAATGCAAACAGTGTCTCTACGCTTCTTTCCCTACATTACAACAAACATATTTTACAAATTCTCCAGAGTAAAACACAACACCTTATAAACCCACTGAAAGCCAAAGTTACCTTAATTAGCACAGTGTCACCACGAAAAAACTGAAGCTTCTCCATTGTAGCAGGATGCATAGCAACCACAGAGTTATCATCATTGATCGCCTCGTCAACAACAAGACGATTGGGAGACTTCTTTCGCTCTAAAATCGCAGTCGAAAAATCTTTCTTACCACTTTTCCTATAATTATTTACGCATAAACAAGTTTGGTTACCGCACAGTAAAGACACTAAATCAAAACCCAGTAACCAAAAACTCAATGATCATCTAGTGCAACGAATTCATTCTCGATTCTTTCAAAACACAGTCAAGGCAAATAAGCTCATAAGAATAAACCAAACAAGTCACAACAATCATTCTTCGAAAAAAGAAACAAAAAACCTCATATATTACAAAAGTTATGGATTTTTCTGATTACTTGTAAACAAACTAACAATTACATCATAAACAAAAGAAAAATGTAGAGGAAACATACGGGTCAGTGGAAGAGGAGGGCTGGCTAGAGCTTGGATCCTCCATTGATTTTGAGATTTTGCTAGGGTTAATGAAATTGAGAGTGGTCGTCTTAATTCAAATGTTCGATTTGCCTGAATTCTTCTCTCCTTGGGGGGGTGAATATTTATATTATATATTTGCAGTGTTGGAGGTGGACTGGAAATCCAATCACATTCGACCATCTAGTCATGAAACCTATCATATTCCTCCACGTAATATAGACATGCCTTGCGCGTTTGGGCAAGTCCAAATTTCATTGGTAAATAAAAAATAAAAATGTTAAATTAAACTCTTAATTAAAAAGTAAATTAAAAACTGTTTATTTGAACTTGTTTTGTACCCTTTTCTGTATTTGGTTTTGTTTTTTTTAAATCAACAATTATTTTATTGTTGTTGTTTTTCTAAATTTATTTTTTAATGTGCAAAAATGTAATGGTTACAATATTATTTCCCTATAAATATATTATTTTTATTCCTAACAAAGCAACAAAAATCAAATTTACTCTTTTTTTTAGTTTAACGTGGGTGTTCGGGCCAACTTACGTGTACCTCGACTAATCACACGGGTCCTGAAGTTAACGACCATGTAAGCTTCTAGTGGTCATCATATGAGCAACCACAAGGCTTGAATCTGAGACCAAAGAAAGAGCAAACCTCTTGATCTCAAATTCTTATCACTAGGCCACCACCTAAATAATTAAATCAAATTTACTTTTATATTAGAGACATGTAGCATCTTATTCAAAGTTACTATCTTGCTCGAAGTTAATTTTATAAGGATTTTGTTTTTATCAAGAATATTTGTAGTTCTCGAGTTTCAAAAATAAATTGAAACCATTTCTTCTCCAATCTCAAAAAATGTATAAATGAAGAATAATTATTTATTTATATATATGTGTCTAGTGGCACTAGATCTCCCACCCAATTTTTCTCATAACTCATTATATTAACCTGAGAAACAACCACGATAATGATGTCTTCTTCCTCAACCATCTATATCTTAGTTTTAGAAGGATTGTTATTTCTCACTCTATCTCATAAGTTAATTAGATTTCTTTTCCAGTTGTTTGTTAATTTTTTTTTGTTCATATGATTTGTTTACAAGTTAATTAGTTTTTTTTTTCTTATAGTTATAATATAATTGGAATTGAAACAATAACACGTTCTTCAAAAGAACACACTATCGATGGTGAAACAACTGAGACTGGGATCTAAATGAAATATTCTTAATACTATAAGGGTTTAAAATGCACTTTACCCATGGTTTTAAGACCTTTAAAATCTAGTCGTGGTCTAATTTTTGGTTTAATTAAGCAATACAAGAATGCAGTTCAGGGTTTTGGGGCTCTGAATCAATGAAACACAGGGTGTGAAACTCTGGGGCCAAACTGAAAGAGAAAGGAAAATTAAAGAAATGGGTATCGAAATTGGAGGGTCAATAGAGAAGGTGAATGGGAAAGAAATAAGTTATAATGAGTTTGTGGAGAGATATTTAGCGAAGAACCAACCAGTTGTTTTAACAGGTTTAATGGATGATTGGAAGGCTTGCAAAGATTGGGTCTTTGATAGTGGAAAACCCAATTTGAAGTTCTTCTCGACTCACTTTGGCAATTCCAAAGTTCAGGTAATTTACCTTCTCAAATTTCACTTATTCTTTTACATATGTTGTTATCATACTGGAATAAGAATTCTGTGAATTTTTGAAGTTTCATTTTTTATTGGTTTTGTTTTGTATGTTTTATTGGGTTGGTTTCTTTGGGCTTTTTAGTTGATATGTTAATGTAATGGGAATGTTGAAGCTATTCTTTTAATGGTTTTTTTTTGCTTGATTCTGCTAAAAAGTGCTATATTGGTTTTGTTATTGCTCTTAGGTTGCTGATTGTGGGACTAGAGAATTTACGGATCAGAAGAGAGTAGAAATGACTGTTTCTGAGTTTATTGACCATTGGATTGATGCCAAAGAGTGTGGTGGTGCATCAAATTCATTTCAAGAGGGTAATGACAAGTTAGTGCTATATTTAAAGGACTGGCATTTTGTAACGGTACAAGTTCTTAAGTTTAGTTTCTCTATATGTTTGTTTATTTATTTATTTGCATTTGGGATTTTAGTGTTTATTATGTACTTGACAGAGTTACCACGTCTGCAAGGATTCTGAGTGTCAAATGCATGAATTTCCATGAGTAGAGGCATAGATGAATGTTTTAGTGAATTCTTAACGTATATTATTAGCATCAATAAGCCACAAACCCTTTGTGATTGCTCTTTCAAATGACCAGTTTTGATTCTATGATTGACACATACATTTTAATTATGAGTGAAAGCTTTGAAGCCTTTACTCCAGTAGGGTTCATAGCACAGAAGCAACTTCTAAAATGGGAGACTCTACAGAGAATGGATAAGTAAGCAACGATGGTAAAGATTAGCCTGTTTGTGGCACTTGCTTAGTTGTTTGAAGGCTAAGGAAGCTTCAGAAGATAGTCTGTTGTCAGATTGACTCATGGGGTATTATAGGGTTGTAACGAGCAATCATTTTGGGCATCTATCACATTGGTAACTGTCTCATTCTAGAATATGACTTTTTTTTTTCTTGTCAATCAGAATACAATCAAATATAGAACCGACCAATCAAGGAATGTGGAACCAATTGGTTTGTGGTGAAAAAATAATAACTTAAAGGAATATAGTAGTCATTATATATACTACAAAAAACTCAATGCATGTATTTGGGTGAGTATTTTGCCATTTCCAACTCCAAGTTTACTTGGCTCTCCCCATTCCCTCTATTCATGGTTTAAAGTTTTTCTTTTGCTTAGCAAGGCAAATAATTGTACATCATGTCAACTTTATATGTTAAGAGTCACTCCAAGGTGCATATATTGAAGCATTAGTAGTGTGAATATCTCACTTGTTCTCTGCTCGTCTTTGCTGTTGATTCTCAGGAGTACCCAGAATATGTAGCATACAGAACTCCTCTGTTTTTTTGCGATGATTGGCTCAATCTGTATCTCGACCATTATCGCATGCATAATGATTCTGATACTTGTCAAGAGAATGATGGAATAAGTTGCTCTGATTATCGGTTTGTTTATATGGGAGCAAAAGGTCATTCATTGATGTCATGAATCCTCTACCTTTTCTTGTTAGATTAAATATCATTGTAAACATATTTTTATCTCTGGTCAGCACATACATTTACTTTCCTTTTTTTTTTGGTTGAATGTTAACCTAGACATTTTCTTTCCTTTTCATTTTTTCAGGATCCTGGACTCCACTTCATGCTGATGTTTTCAGGTCATATAGTTGGTCAGCGAATGTGTGTGGGAAGAAGAAATGGCTTTTTCTACCTCCTTCTCAATGTCATCTTGTTTTTGACAGGTATGCATAGACATCCTATTTATGGATTTGAAAAACATGCTATTAAAAGAGCACACCATGCTTAGCTCTGGTTGTGGATTGGAATCAGGACCTCTGTCTTTCAAATACTGTCTCTTGAAATGGAACTGTCAGTTATGGTACTAGATGAAATTAAAACACAACAACAGCATCCATCTTCTTTAGTTATATGGGGCTTCGATGGTTGATGGATTGGTTCTTGTCCACATGTAGGCTGTAGCCTAGAGTAAACAATAACATTGACCTTAGCAATTATACACCTGTGTGCCACAGCAAATTGCAAGTGGCAACTATCTGGCTTGCATGATCTTTTCTAACAATTTCTTACCTGGGAAACTCTTTTTTAATTATAGAGCCCTGCAACTTAACACTACAGAACAGAGCATCTAAGTATGTATGTATTGTATGAATATGTGAATGATTACAAGGAACTTTTAATTTCTACCTATTTTGTTTCATAACTTCTTTTCTCTTGAACCTCCGTTCGTATTTTGATTCAGGGGCTTTAAAAGCTGTGTTTATGATATTTTTGATGATGCTAGTGAAACAAACTTTCCAGGTTTTAAGAAAGTAAGTCGCTGGTCTCAATCTTCAGATTGTTAGCTCCCTAAAAGACACTCTGTACTTATGTTGCCTGTGTTTTCATGTCATGGGTGTAGGCTCTCTGGTTGGAGTGCTCTCAAGAACAGAATGAAATTATCTTTGTACCTAGTGGATGGTATCATCAAGTTCATAATATGGTACCTTACTTTCTCTTTTATGTTTCAGCTAATTATTGATGATATGGATATATAAACATGATTTCTTCATGCTTAATTCCCTTCTCACAGCAAAAAGCTTTTGATATTCTAGAAACATCAGACTGCTTCTTGATCCAAATCATATGGCTTGTGAGCACAACTCCAGCACGTTTCTATTTGCATTTTTGCCTTATTTTTACACTATAGCAAGTTAGGCTGGAGCAGTGTGAAACTTGCTTGCTGTAATGTTAAGAGTCGTGGGCTTGCAACCACAAGGTTGCATGTTTAAGTCTATAACAACACTTTTTGACAATTTCAGAAAGGTGGGACTGCCTCCAAATCCCCTGAGGACACTTCAGTACAGTCATGACCGGTTATTGTCTTGTTTATTTAGTCTTCAATGGATGTCAAATGTGACTTAATCATTCAGATTTGATGGACACTGCATTTTAACATAGGACTATTGTTTATTTGTGAGTTTATTAATTGTTTTCTTTATTGAAAAATATTTACAAAAAATGATTTCAGGAAGATACAATTTCAATAAATCACAACTGGTTCAATGCGTATAATCTTTCATGGGTGGTAAGTACAGCAGTAAAGCCAAATTATTCATTTAGGAAAAAATAACTTTGAATAAAATTAGGGAAGCCAACCTTGCCCCACTAATTTCCTCATTCCTTTAGTTGGATTTGCTTTCGAGAGACTACAAGGAAGCTAAGGAGTACATAGAAGACATCCGTGATATCTGTGATGATTTTGAAGGTCTATGCCAACGCAATCTTGCTGCTAACACAGGTAAACTATTTGTAAGAAGAAACATACTAGTACATGCTTGTTGGAGTCCTTTTGACTTTTATAACAGCCTTTCTTCCAATTCAATGGTCAGATCACCTGTGCTATTAGCTTTTTATTTTTTTTTGCAAAATGTTATCAGGTTTATATCTAATCTGCCAATGTGACTAGCTGCTACTGCAATGGGCCAGAGGAAATTATTGATTCAGTTCACTTAAAAAGCAATAGTAAAGTACTCCCGTGAGAAATAAAAAAGGTTTTGGCCAAGTAGGCCTACAACAATAATTAGCAAGTAACAATAATTCCACCGTCTTAGTTGTGATCTGATTTTACGATGAAGATGGTTGAAGAAAATAGGGCTGGAATGAAATTCCTATAGTGCTTTTCAAAACAGGGAAGTAGGTTAGTATTTCATCATAGCGTGGAAATGTTGGCTTCCAAGGAAAAGCTCCTCTACGTTGTCTTTGCTGCTGGAGTCCAAACTTTCTTTTCTTTTCTTTTCTATTGGCATGAAATAAGACCTGCATTATGGGGTATTTTACACGGTGCAAGTCATCAAGTGTCCAAGTGTTGCCAGCTCAATGTAGGCCTGTATAACTTGAAATATACTCTATCCCCAGGTTCGGTAAGTGGGAATCAGGAAATATGGCATCTTCAAAGCATGGTATGAAATTATTCATCTATCCAATGCTTGAACTGGCTCAAAATATTAATTGGCGTAGAAGATGAATTTCTTGCTGCAGCAATGACTTAAAAGAAACATTGCCGAGCCAATGTCTACTACTATTCTTGATTTGATTGGAAATAAATGGCAAGATATCTAGTGGGACATATTTTTTGGATGCAAGATTCAATTGTAAACTTTTATTATGTCCATTGCATGTGATAATGCCAATTGTAGCTGTAGAAGATGCCTGGTGAGGTTATCTAAATCTTACACTGTTTACTAATGGTTGTTTTTAACAGGAATGAATTTTTCTGATTTTTTTATCTTCCTATCTCGCTTCTTCTCGGCCAATATCCTCCAACTCTACTGTCAACTTAGAGAAGAAGGAATTTCAGTCTGGAGTTCGTCTAAAATGGCTAAGCATTTAGTTTTTAATTTAGCATCTATACGGAGGATTGCATTGAAATTGACAAGCATGGATGTTGTAGCTGGAAATCATGGCTTCTTCTTGGATCTGATGGAAACGTTAGATGATCCCAATTTTCTTAAACTGTTCATTGATGTGGGCAGAGCATATGGGAAAATACACGAGCAACAGAATTGTAGTTGTGACACAAAGAAAGCTTGGATGGTTGAGTTTTTAGACTACAGCTCTCATATACGCAATCCTGAAGATTTTGTTAAGTTCATTGACTATTCTGTAGCAAAACTCGGTGCTAGTTTCTGTGAGGAAAATCTTTTGTTGTCTGGATTGAACAACTGGCCGCTCTTTGAAGATCAATGATCAGGCCTGACAATTTTCTCCTCTGGGAAACCAAAGCTAACTATTGGTTCTTAAGACCTATTGAGAGAGGTCCATATTGACCTTATGCTGCATGCCAATATGAAAGACCAGTAGGAAGTGGAAATTCTTGCTTGCAAAATTAGGAGATGAAGACGAGATCATGATAGCCCAATTTGTAAACGAAGAACTGGGATGAATGTACGTATCTTGATACAATGTAGCTAAAGACAGGGAACTCAAAAGCCAAAGCTGGTTATCACTCACGGTCATCAATACTTAGATGTCAGGGGAAAATATTCGTTCTTTTTCAGTTTTTCTTCTTTGCATCTCTGTAATTTTTACGTTTTTGTAATGTTTAACCTCTCAAGACCACAGCTAGAATTAATCAAAGTTTGCTGTAGTACGTCTTAGTGGGAAGCAGAAAGTGAAAGAACTCGATATTTTTCTCTCTACTTTATCTCATAATTTCCTTTTCTCAGTGGTAAATGGTGCATTGTCTTGTAATAGAAGAAAGGCAGGCACGTGAGAGACCAGCTTTTGTCCACCTTTTGCTTTTCTTGGTTTAGCCCCACATAACGCTGGTTTCTTTGCTTTTCATACATTTCCAGTTTAAATCAGCCTTGTCATTGCAATCTTAACAAAGCATCCTATTTCTAGCCAACGCTTGTTTTGCCAAATTCTTCATCACCTTTGATAATTGTAAATAAAAAAAACAGTGCATTAGATTGTTATAGTTGAGGATCGGCAGAGAGAGAATTAAAGAAAGGGGTTGCTAGCTTGACTTTCTAGAGGAAGGACGTCTGTCTAGGAAGGGCTAGGGCCAGAGGTCTTTCCAAGAAATGGCAAGGGACAGAAGATGTAGTAGAAAAATCGAAAATCTTACAATATAGTATTTAATCAATGTTAGCTCAAATCCATGGCTGGAGAAGAGGACAAGCTGCAGTTAACGGTGCTGTCTTTGACTAATTTTATAATGGCTACTCGGTTACATCATACATTGTTGTATTTTATTCCATTCCCCAAAAGATGAATTGCACGTTAGGATATTGTAGTACAAAGAGAAGTCCGTTTGGCCTGAACTTTGCTTTCTTTATTAATGCTCCCACATGCAATGCCCTGAAGAAAGGATGGATGTATTGCCTATAAAAAGGAAAGTGCATCGAAGTTTCCTTGATACAGTGCGGGCTTTCAAATTGCTAGCAGCAATGCCTTGTGGGCAGATGGCCATTAGCGAGCCAATTGCCTCTTGCAAGGTAGTTAAGGGAGTCTCTGCCATTTGAGGGGGCTCCAAGCCTCTTTCCTCCTTTTACCTATGATTTTTAAAATACTTTGTAGGTATTAAAAAAAGAGAGTGCAAGAGTCAACGGACAGCACACAACCTATTGTTATTGACAAATTGTATTTCCCTAAAATATACATAATTCCCAGAAGTCGGATTCTCCTGTTAGGGAAGAAAGAAAAAAAGAAAAGAAAAATCCCCAAAATTGGGCATATATATATTTTTTATATATATATAGAAAAATAGAGTGTAAAATTGCCTGAAATACAACTAATTACTTAAAAAAAACCCAAAATTACTAGCTTTTACTCTCTATCCTATTTCATTATCTTCATGGACACCTTACATTCCTCCCAGGACCTCCATAGTAGAAGTAAGTCCCCCAAACATTGTTTCTGCCTTGCCTTATATTATAACAGTTTGGATGATCAGCCAAGAGATGAAGATTTGTTAGAGGCAGCAAATTATTATCCCAATCCACAACTTGCAAGTTTCTAAAGTAGGATGCTTTTCCAAATCCTTCGTCTGCAAAATGACCACTGCCCATCTGTGTTGATGTGTGGTACCCCGCTGATCTCGAGTTCACAATTTCCCCTCCGAATTGTACCATGCTTGCATGACTTCTCAAGTGACTGAACAAAAATGCTGGCCAATATCCCACCAGGAGTCCTGATCCATATTCCAGCCACCAGTTCCCATGCTTCGGGTCCTACATCAATATATATTTGTCCATGTTAGTACTGTAAATGATTTGTGTGTATCATCACCTCAAGTCCTCTCTCTCTATATATCTCACAATGTGATTGATCACATACTTGGCCAACACGATGAACTTTCCTTGTTAGCCAAATTGTCCTATCATGGAGCGTTAATTACAACACAAGTAGAAATTTGTATACAGTAAACAGAACAATAAGACAGAAAATGCAGATGAAACACAAGAGAAGAAGAAACTCTGTGGCTTTACCCTCTAAGACCCTAAAGCCAGTTGGGGTCGAGCAATTAAAGACACTAATAAAAAAGACATCAAAGAAAAGTTGACCCCCCCCCGTCTAGGTAAAAACCCTTTGACAATTAAAAATAAAAGAAGAGATCATTACAATTTAATAATCAATAGTTACTGTGCCTGATGATGATGCTTTGTTTCTCATTACAAGGAAGCAAAGTATAAAGTTTACCGAGTTAACTGTAAGAACTACCTTCAAGCTGAAAGTTTCATGCTGTAGAATCAACTAAAATAATGCACTACTGTAGGCGATTCTCAACAACCATTCAGCGACCAAGAAAGCTCACCTTCCAAACCGTCAAGCCAATATCAAATTGCCTGCCATTGTAAGATGACCTTGGAGATATTGCAGCTCCAATGGCAATCTTGTTGTTGGTTTGGACAAATCCAGAACACAGCAAGTTATAACATCCAGTAGCTTGGTATGCATCGGTCTGCGAAACCATCAATTCCAGTAGGCACTAGTTCACATTTCCTTAAACTATGGAAGGAACTTAAGGGTTAAAGCCAAATAACAAGACTTACTGTCCAGTACGTGAAGAATCTAGGATAACCGTCTCCATATAAATCTGGGCTAACCTGAAGATACATGAAGATATTCTTAGAAACCCTATGATTGAGACCATTTTTTGAACATGTTCTAGAGTATGAAGAAAATTCTTGCCTGCCAACCGGCTTCTATGGTATTAAGATCATTGCCGAAAGAACCAGAGATGACCCAAATTTGTGACAAGCTGAATTCATATTCACTGGTTACTTGAGGTGACCAAACATTTATGCTTGCCTTTGCTCCAAAATACTGATCCCCATTAACAAAAACAACTGCATGCTGTAGTAACACATAACATTATCAATATCAATACTAGGATAATTCTATAAGCACATGTAGAGCATTTTTCAAGGTCCATTACTTTTTTTGTCCTTTTTCGGTGCAATAAATAAATGTTTGTAACATATGGCAGAGTGCTCTGTAATTTGAAACAATTTCAGCATTTAATGTCCTGCCACTCTTTTATTTTGTTTTTTTTGTTCACCAAGTCATTATTCACTGTTTAATTTGGGAGGAAAATTAGTGGAAATGAAATTAGCCCTTTTAACCAAAAAAAGAAAATAAGTCGTCTTTTTTGGTGGAGAATAACTAGAAATGATAGATTTTCCAGCGAGTAATGACTAAGATTATGGCTCAACAAATCCACAGAAAAAGAAAAAGAAAAATGACCCAGGAAGATGTTCATCGAATGACGAGCTCATCATTTTTTTCTGTTGAACAGTTCCACTAATGATATTGCTTTAAGAATATGCAATTTCTGAACTAACCTCATGACCACTCCCTGTTGAGTCTCGTCTTACATGCCTTCTTAATTTTCTGCCAAATCTGTTAACAGAACTTGCTCTTAAAACATCTTTTACTGTGGTTCTTCTTATTGGAACAGTTCCTTCAGGGCATGATTCACCTGAATCTGTCCATAGCTGGTAGCTCTCTGCCACTGTCTCTCTTGTTTCATTGCTTCTTGGTCTCTCTGGTGGATCCTGAATCAATGTAAATAGATCACAAAGATCAGAATCATGAGATTTTCAAATACCAACAAAACATCAAGAAGGAAAAAAAATCTGGAAAGCAGAAAAATTACCAGGGGTTTCTTTCCTTTAAGCTCTGGATGGTCAAATGCTGGTTGAAGATGAGATAAAACACAATGTATTACGTCACCATCAGGGCTCTAAAGCACAAAAACAAGGAGCCAGATCACTAAAAAGCTTGAACAACAAAACCAGGGAAGCTCAACTAACATTCCAGGGAAAGAAAAAACTGAAAAGTCAAAAGAAAGTAGCACCTGAATTGTCTTGACCGCAGGCTTGTTGATCTTCTTGAGATAAGCATTGGCTCTCCTTAGTCTCAATACCTCTTTACTTGGCCTGAAAGTTTGATTGGCTAATAGCCGGCTACCGGAATCCGACACAAGAGCTGGTAACGACAAGGCAGGAGAAACAGAAGAAGCAAAAACAAGGAGGAAAGCAACAAAAATAGGTATCATTGGGTGAGTGCTAAGAGAAGTAGAAGCAGCCATTTTCTTGGAATGTCTGTGTCGTTGTTGTCTCTGTATTGTTGTTGTTTTTATTGCAGAAACAACTACTGTTTGTATACATTGGGGTTGTCTTGTTGTGTGAAGAATACAAAATGGCTCAAAATTCTCGAGTTTTGTCCAAGGAAATGAATCTAACTTCATGTCAACAAAATCGAATCACTCTTCAAAGTAAGAAAACTGCAGCTGGTTTGTTCACTAGTTCACCATTTTCCAATATATATATATAAATATAAACCCACACCCACTTTCTCTCCTCTATCTCAGATTCTATTGTCTTGGTTTTGTGTGGACTGTCTGACACACAATAAACTTCAGGCAGGCTTGAGCTTATTAAAATAGACCACCTAGTTAGTTGGGCAGACCTGTACTTTAGTAAAAGTTTTAACCATAGCAGGTTGTGGTCAAAGTAAACAACTATCAAACTTTTTTATTAACAAGCCAAGAATTGGTGTATACATGGTAGAGAATATCCATGCATTTCTGAAAAAAAAAAAAAACTTTGAAAAAGAATTACTGCCGTAATATCAAACTAGCAGTAAATCTCATGAGATGGATCTAGCAGCGTGTTATTCCCTGGTATGATTCCGAGGAGGGAAAGAAAAGAGAATCACACATCACCTTTGGTTTCAATCTTGGACCTTCTTTTTTGTTTTCCTCCTTCTATTTTTTTCTTACCAGGTTAAGCAAAGGTTTCCAATTATGTCAAAAGTGGGCATCACACTTCATTCTGTTTTTCTAACCCTGTCTCCCTTTTTTTCTAACCCTGATGAAATGTTCTTAGTCGATCATTCCACTTCCAGGCGGCTTCAAATGTCTGCAAGTAGCTGGTATGATCACTTAGCATTGTCCCAGTAGATTTGTGATCATATTATGCTCTTTTTTGGAATATGAAAGGTGGGGATTCAACCACTGGACTTACTCAAAAAGAAGGAATTACTCATTGTACTGTTAACATTAGGCGTGGGAAAATTAATACAATCATGGTTTATGAAATTTTTTGTATAATTTCAATTAAAAGAACTTGAAATAAAACTCGGTTTGGTTTAATTTCGACTTTAGAAATCAAAACTAAAAAATCCAACTAAACTAAATCAAAGCGGAAAAAAATCACTAAAAACTAAGGACTCATCAAACTGAAACCTGTTAAGAACAGTCCAACTCCATGTTGCTAATTTGATTTTAAAAAAAAATCGGCCAATTCAGTTATTCAATTCAGTTCAAAATTAAAAAAAAAATCAATTTAATTAGGTTTTTTCATCCAAACCGAATTATTTGAACCGATGATAATCCTTCGGTTAACTTTGCCACCAAGCGGGAAAAACATTCACAGCACATCTTTTGTGATTTGGTGGGCCGAATGTTAGAGAACTCATGATGATGGATTATATGGTTCATAACGAGTAATCCCTTTTGACTTGATATCAAATTATGGACAATGAAAGAGGTCGTTGTGATGATTTCATGGTAGACCCGACCAACTACTAATACTTTACAGAACCATATATAAAAGCCAAGTTAATTAGCTTCACTCTCCTACCCTTCTCAGCTACTTCTACAGGCACATCTCTGCTTATTAGTGTTCAAAACTCTGACCTTCGACCACCCTTGCTTTGCAGGAGTGCACCAGTCATGGTAAAATGTCCAAGCAGAAGCTACTCCACCCATCATCTGGTTTGCAAGACCGATTTCTGGTATGAAAAGTACCATTGAACCTGGAATATATGTGTATATGGCACACATTATAGTTAGGTGAAAGAATTTCGGATGTTGCATGCACGGGGGACCTATCTCTTTAATCACCAGGCCAGTCCCCTTGATGGCAATGGCATCACCATCTATGTCATGTGATGTCATGGTCAATTAACCATGGCAGACTGTGATTAACTTCAAATCTCTGTTAAAGGTGAAACAAGGATTGATACTGGCCAGGGAGTATCACACGATAGTGGGGTCGAAGTGCTCTGTTGTCGAGTTGCTCTAAGAAATCCTCCTATACTGTCTCGTTATACTATTTAATCTCAAATTAGCATGACATCCTACATGATTAAAGCTAATAGTTACAGGATTTAGAGGAGTAATCAGAAGATGCTGTACAATTAGTAATTAAGTTAATGTAATGTAGGCATGCAGCTTGAAGTAAAGTGAACAAAACATGATTATTTTACAGCCTTGACATGGAGTATAGGAGCATAAAAGCATGGGCCCTTAGCCTGGTTCTCTTTATAGAGTTCTGGGGTATGGTGCTTCCCACTTTCAAATACTTCGCTTTAATTGCTTACTATCCTATACTTTATTTCTCTCTTCTTTTCACGTACACACACATCCATCCACCCACAGTCACACCCACCTCTGCAAGAAATAAAAGAAAAGAAAAACTGGTGAAGGATATTGGTCCACTGATGGTCACTCTCGTAAGAAACAACTGGCGGTGAGATTATTAAGGTATTTGAGTGGGAGCATGCTCCTTTGTAAAGTTGATCTAAGAGAATAGATTCCATCCCCACAATCCAGAAAGAATGTGCACAAGACTTTTTTTTTCTTAAAAATAAAATAAAATTGAATGGAGCTATAACATGTATTGTGTGGATACATCATCTTCTTAAAACTTGTGTTGGTGGCATCCATAAAAGGGAAAGGTATTTTATGATGTCTATTGATTATTGCTACTAAATAGTAAGGCTGCCAACGCCATGATTTTTTGAAAGGAGAAGAATAATAAATAAATAAATAGAAATTCAAAGCTCACATGAAAGTAAGGCATGAAATGGTGACTTCATGCCTCAAAAACTGCTACTCTCAATACACTGAAGGCTGAAGCAGGAGCTTGCAGTGAAATACCTTTTTTTAAGCTCTCGTTTCGATTTCTTTTTTCATTCCTGTGCTAGTCCCCAAATAGGCTCCAAGTATTAAACAACAAACCAATAATGAACACATAATTGGGTAGTGATGAGGGTTCTAGATACAGCAATAAGCTATTTAATTAGTTCTGTGTTTTTTAGGCCACAATCACCCATTTTGGTAGCACAACTGCAATGTGGTCCTAGTAGAGAAATGTTTGCCTCAGCAATAAGTAATGTGCGAATTGAGCAAGACCACCACATCTTAGAGCCTACTTTTGATGGATGAAGTTGAAGAAATGGGTCATCTGTTGCGGTTGTGGAGACCATGTGTTGTTTTCTCAGTGACATAAAATATACAACTCTTTTCACTGTTTTTGGGGAAGAATTAGCTGAAAATATTGTAGCTTTCTAAAAGGTAAGCTAGAAAACCTTTCTAGCAAGAATGGACATAAGCTTTGGCCTTTGGGAGAGTATCACATGGCTATATAGATATATATCATCAATGATGGTTATAGCCTTGGTATTGTTTATTGGTACACTTTCACAATATGGCTATGTGGGTCAAAAAGTTCTTGTGATAACATTATTCTCAAATGAAATGGATAACTAAGAAACTATACTTGGAAATTTCAGAAACAATCTGCTCAATCAACCAAAGTAGTCATTAATTTCAATAACTTTTGCCACCATATTTGACAATTTAAATGAGGCAGCAATGATGCTTAGGATAATTGAAGGAATTCAAGGCTTTTATTATGAAGCTATTCGACAAGTTCTGTCCTATTGCTCAATCATGGATGGGAAGTCATTTCATTTCACTTAGAAAATGTTCTGAGATAAGACTGTCTTGCAAATAGAAAGAACCAAGAGGAGAAATTAATGCACAGTTGAGGTATAGCCCTTGATAGTCAAGGCACCAATCTAGTGATGAGGACAATAATCTCCACTCTCAGCACCAGCAATCCGTCAGATATAGCCATTTGTGCTGCAAAACTAGCCACTATTATTTAGAATCACGAGTTAGATCATGATGAGCTCAACAAGTTGATGCCTTTTTACAGCTCAACTGTACTTGGTTATAGTTGGTAGGTAGGAGTTCACTTTCTATAACATAAATGATTCATAACAATTCTGCAGGTTCTTAATTTACTTGGATTTCCAAATTAAATTCAGACTAAAAATTTGACCAAAATATGCGATTTCACTCTCCATTTGTTTGTTTGTTTTGGATGGATGTGGTCTGATTTTATTAGAGTTGAATTGTCAAAGGTGGGGATCAAACTTGAGACCTCACCCCTCTTGCTTATGCAAGGGTATCTCATAGAAGTCTTGATGTTGATGCATAGAACAATCCTGAAATTTGGAATGATAAAAAAGAAAAGTAGCAAGAGCAAGAATTTGATTCTTCATCCACCATGGTCTCTATCTATCTTTGAATCCTTTTTAATTACGGTCAATAATAATGCGAATCTCTTCTAAAACCAACGGTGGATTTCATCACAAGCAAGGTATCTTGTTCAAGCTTTGTGGAATTGAAGAATTGGAAGCATCTTCACATTCTTTCGCGATGTTCTTTATGCTACTTTGATTAAAGCTCAATAAAAGAAAGGAATTATGTATGTATTTGTGTAGTCGAATGTCTGAAAGCAATAAATTCTCTTGTCAGCAAGATAAATGCCTGAACCTTCGTCAAGAACTTGACATTCCATTAGTATCTTTAGCAAGTGATCTTACAAATTTCAAAGATACAGTTTCAGAACTCCACATGGAATTAGCCTTGGAAAATTAAAAAGAATCAAGTAGAGTCTAAATTTCCCTCTCTTGTTCCTTCCTTTTCGTTAATTTTTGTTCTTTGAGGAATACTGGTAGATAAAGCAGAATGTCATGGTCAATGAGGGAAAGTTCAAGAGCAACGAGAGAGGTTTCTTTCAATGGAATTGTTCGACGTATGGTGAACCTCCCTAGGAGTATTGCAGGGGGGTTTTATAGAGTTATGGGTCATGGCATAGGTCGCATAGGAATAGGAGGTAGAAGAGATCAAAATCCAATACCAAACTTCCCATTGCAACCTCCTCAAGAGCCCCTCATTGCACCAGAAGAGTGGACCTTTCTATCCGTTTTTGAGCAGCAATATGGCTCAACACATCCTTTCTTTTATGCTTGCCAATTCATGGAAGCCTTAAAGACAGCAGAAGATGAGCACAAGTTTATGTTCATGTATCTTCACTCTCCGCAGCACCCTTTCACTCCCTCTTTCTGTTGGGAGACTCTATGTTCAGAGTTGGTGGTCCAGTTTCTTGATGCTAACTTTGTTTGTTGGGGAGCACTTGCTGATAGAGGAGAGGGTTTGCAAATGGCTGTAACATTGCAGCCCGCAAGCTTTCCATGTTGTGCAGTAATAGCTCCTGCTGCTGGCAATAGCATAGCAGTGCTGCAACAGGTTGGTTGGAATTTGAAGTTAAATTTATGCCCTGAGAACTTTACTAGATTATTCAAATTTAGGTGCATCCTCTTTATATCTTCTCATAGGAATATAGAGAGTTATTGAAAAAGAAAAAAAATAAAAAATATATATATATATAATTGATATCCTAAGTATTAGATGAAATATATAGCTACTAGTACTAAAATT
>Ga0307508_10001201_pt1 | contig 29740 bp, 29 predicted proteins | sample 9_EM_MG_FD_203089 | JGI IMG/M metagenome (GOLD analysis project Ga0307508, IMG submission 203089) | Populus trichocarpa ectomycorrhiza microbial communities from riparian zone in the Pacific Northwest, United States - 9_EM | ecosystem: Host-associated > Plants > Roots > Unclassified | place...
TGTCATCCGGTTGGGCCATGCATCACCTCCATCACGAGGGCCCCGGCGCTGGAAGCGCCGGGGCCCAAGGGTTACGGGTCAGAAACACCATCTACCGACAGGAACGTCGGCTTGTCGTATCCGCACCAGCCCGGTGTTCGGGTTTCGGGTGCGAGGATCGCATAAGCGTGACCGGAGACCACCTCTCGTTCGATGGAAAACCACGGTGTCCGCGCCCAGCCTTCACATACGGCCGGCGGCGGGCGATCCAACGGTGTACAGCCCTCCCTTTCCTCTGACTTCCTGATATCTGCAATCTCGTGCTGGTCCGCCGGTGCCGGAACCCACGCGACTTCATGGCCCCGAACACGTACGACGAACGTTCCTGCGGCGCAGCCCTGATACCTGACATCGGCCCCGCCGCCTGGTACACCCGGGAACCCCCGGGGTCCTGCAACTTCTCTGTCAACTGCGCGATGCGCCTGAGCCGGATCGTTGTCGGTCCAGCTCCTTCGCCTCTGACCGGCGGTACTCGTCTGCGTCTTTGTGTTTCTTCGTTCTCGACCAGAAGAACGTTAGCCGATCAGGACGAGCATGTCTACTAACTCAGACATAGATTTTCTAGGAGACGGTGCCTAGCCTGGTGGGCGGCGGATCGTCTGACGCCGCACCTGTCGGTGGAGCCCGCCCAGGACGACGGCGAGCCCGCGCCGGCCCCGCCGAGCACCTCGGTCACCGCCCGCGTCTGAGGCCCTGAGACGAGGCGAACCGCATCAGCCGCACGCCGGCCTCCCCGCCGGCGCTGCGGCGGACGGCGGCGAGGCCGCTGACGCCCTCGACGGCCACCTCCACCAGATCGGCGTCGACGATCGCGGTGACCTCGCCGCCCGGCGGCAGGTCGAGCAGCACCTCCTCGCCGTCGAGCAGCCGGCCGTCCTGAACCCGCACGGTGGAGCCGCCGTCGACCAGGTAGTGGTCGAGATGCGGGTGCGGGGCCGCGAGCAGCCGGCCGTCGCGCACCGACAGGACCCAGGGCAGGCTGAGCGCTCCCGACCAGGGTGAGCCGGGCGGCGGACGGTCGTCGCGCTCGCGCAGCCACGAGATGGCGCAGCGGCGACCCTCGGCGTCGAGGAAGGTGGTGGTCGCGTAGATCTGGCCGCGACCGAAGTCGCCCCACGTGCCGGCCGTGAACGCGCGGCCGTCGTAGTCGCCCAGCGCGTAGCGAACGCCGTGCCGGGCCGAGACGATCAGGACCCAGGCGCCGTCGAGCTCGAAGAACTGCGGGCACTCCCACATCGTGTCCGGCCCGGTGACCAGGACGCCGTCGTACGCCCAGGCGCGCGTGTCCGCGGAGCTGTACTGCAGCGCCGCCGCCGCGCCGCCGTCGAGCCGGCCGCCGAGCACCATCCGCCAGCCGCCAGCCGCCGGCCCCACCGACGGGTCGCGCATCTCCCCCACTCCGGGCGGCGGCCCGATGATCACCGAGGCCGGCGGGTCGCGCCTCCAGGTCGCGTAGTCGTCGCCGACCGCCCGGGCGGCCTGACCGGTCGCGGGCTCCCCGGCGGCGACCCGGGTGTAGAACAGCGTCGGCCCGTCCGGACCGGCCACCACCGAGCCCGACCAGCAGCCGACCTCGCCCGGCTCGGGCGCGAGAGCCACCGGCTGCTCGACCCACAGGACCAGGTCGTGGGAGGTGGCGTGCCCCCAGACCGCGGCTGGGTCCCAGGCGGTCGAGGCCGGGTTGTGCTGGTAGTACAGGTGGTAGCGGCCACCCGCGGGCACCACGCCGTGCGGGTCGCCGAGCCAGCCGGCGCGCGGGGTGAAGTGCAGGCGTGGCCGCCGGCGGCCCTGCTCGGGTTGGGGCTGCATGCTTCTGACTAGCACGCTGCGTACCGTTTCCGGTACCCCGAGTTCCCCCGCGTCCTACGCTGAACCGACCCAACACGGAAACCGCAACACCGGCATACGCGTCGACCCCCCGCGACACGAAAGGGGAAGACTATGCGCGCGGCAATTCTCAAGGCTTCCGGGGCACTGCTCGTGCTCGCGGCCGCCGTACTGATCCCGGCGAGCCCGGCGCTGGCGTCGACCGGGGCGTACATCAGCAACCACGACGGGCGTTGCCTGGACGCCGACATCTCCAGCCCCACGCACAACGGCACGAAGGTGCAGGTCTGGCAGTGTATCGGCGGCGAACGCAACCAGACCTGGACGTATTACAGCGACCACACCATCCGTACGTCGTGGGACGGGCGCTGCCTCGACGAGGACGTCGCCGGCGGCACCCGCAACGGGACGAAGACGCAGCTGTGGAGTTGCAACGGCTGGGACAACCAGAAGTGGACCGTGTACTCCGACGGGACCATCCGCAACATGCACGACGGGCGCTGCCTCGACGAGGACGTCGCCGGCGGCACCCGCAACGGGACGAAGGTGCAGGTCTGGGACTGCAACGGCTGGGACAACCAGCAATGGCACCGGTGACACACCCGTTCTCGCACCCGTTCTGAAACCGGGACGTCCGACGCTGGGTGACCCCGGCCCTGTTTGGAGTCGCCCATGCCGGACGGCGCGTTCCGCATCATCGCCTACGTCGGCCTGTTGATCCTCGCCGTCGCGGCCGGTTCCGTGCTGGCCCGGTGCGCGTGGCGCGCCCGCCGCGCCCGTCACCCTGCGGGGTCAGGTTCCGGCCTGACCCCGCAGGGGTACGCGGTTGAGCCGCGTCCGGGCGCGCAGGCGCCCATGTCGCCGTGGTCGACCGGCCCGCACCAGCCGGCGGCCGGGCCGGCGGTCTCCGGCCGTGCCGCCGGCCCGCCGTCCGTGCACGCCGAGGCGCAGTTCGCCGCCCAGCCCGGATACGCCGGTTCGCCGCTCGACCGGACGTCCTCGACGCCGCAGCCGATCACGCCGCGGCCGATCGCCCCGCCGCCGGTCGCGCCGGAGCCCGTGGTCGGCCTGCGACCGTTGTATCCCCAACCGATGTACCCGCAAACCGTTCCCCAAGCCGCTCACCCCCAGCCCCTCTACCCACCGCCGGCCGGCCCCGCGCCCGCCAACCGGGAGGTCACCCGCCAGGAAGCCACCGACCGAGTGGCCGCACACCCCGAACTCGCCTACCGGGCCGCCCACCGGCAACCGGCGGCCTGGCAGCCCGGCGCCGAGACGTGGCCCCAACCAGGTGAGCCCGCGACCCACGGCCGCCACCGCGCCCCCGAGCACCCGCCTCCGCCCGACTGGCCTCCGCACCGGCGGTGACGCGCCGGGCGGCGATCGGGCGGCCCGGGGTGGCAGATTGGCAGGCATGAACTACCGCCGCATTTTCCAATCCGCCGCCGTGTCGTTCGCCGATCTCGTGTCGCGCCTGCCCGCCGACCGGTGGGACGGCCCCGGCCTCGGCGACTGGACCCTGCGCGACCTCGTCGGGCACACCGCGAGCTCGGCGCTGCGCCAGGTCCCGGCTCTGCTGGCCATCCACGCCGAGTCGGTCACCGTCGAGTCCGCCGAGGCGTTCTGGTCGTTCGCCCGCACCGTGGCGCCCGAGGTCTACGCGGCGTACACCGCGGCGTCGGGGCGCGACGCCCGGGAGACCGGCCTCTGGCTCGGCGACGACCCCGCCGCGCGGGTGAGCGAGCTGGCCGGCCGGGCCACGCAGGCCCTCGCGGCGGCCGCCGACGACGACGTGATCGCCACGGCGGTGGGCGGCATGCGGGTCCGCGACTGGCTGCCGACCCGCACGTTCGAGCTGGTCGTGCACGGCCAGGACGCGGCGGACGCGGCCGGTGTCGCGTACGTCCTGGCCCCGGGTGTCTTGGCCGAGACGGCGGCGCAGGCCGCTCGGATCGCCGCGGCCGTGGGCGACGGACCGCTGCTGCTGCGCGCGCTGACCGGCCGGGCCACCTGGCCGGAGAAGTACTCGGTCATGTGATCGACCTCGGTCACAATGGGCGGCATGACCTTCGATCTCGACCCACTGCTGGCCAACAGCCGGGCGTATTGGCTGGGCTGGGGACGCGAGGACGCCGACGGCGTGCTGTACCGCAGCGGCATCGGCGACACGCAGCTCAACGGGGTGGTACGCCGCGACTCGCGACCGTTCGAGGAGGCCCTGGCCGACGCGCGCGCCCGCCTGGCCGGGGTCCCGTGGCAGTGGTGGGTCGGGCCGGAAAGCTCGCCGGACACCGCTGAGCTGCTGCTCGGGCACGGCGCCGAACGCTCGCACGGCATGCCCGTCATGGCCGTCGAGCTCGACCGCGTGCGACCGGTCGAGAGCCCGCCCGACCTGGTCGTCGCCGAGGCGGCCGACCTGCGCGAGTGGGTAGCCGCGTACTCGCCGTCGTTCGGGATACCCGAGGGCCACCTCGACGAGGTGGTGGCCGCCGAGGCGGCGATGCCGGGACGGATCACCCGCTTCGAGGGCCGGCTCGACGGCCGGATCGCCGGCACGTCGGCGCTGCTGGAGACCGACGGCGTCGCGGGCGTCTACGTGGTAACCGTGCCCGAGGAGTTCCGCCGGCGGGGCATCGGCTCGGCGCTGACCGCCGCGGCTCTGAGCGCCGGACGCGAGCGCGGCCACCGGGTCGGGACGCTGCAGGCCACGAGCGCCGGCGAGCCGGTGTACGAACGGATGGGCTTCGATGTCCTAGGTCGGTACGACTTCTATCACTTCCCCAGCGATTCATAACATTTTTCACGTTTAACCGTCATCGGGCCGCTCTCGTTCGTACCGTCGGTAACCGTGCCCCGTCGTGCCGCGGCCGCGCTCGCCGCCCTCCTGGTCCTGATCCTCACCCCACCCTGCCGGCCCGCCGCGGCGGCCGTCGCGGCCGTATGGCACGTCGTCGCGTCCGGCGAGACGATGGCCGGCATCGCCGCGCAGTTCGGCCTGCGCACCGAGGACGTCGGCCGGTGGAACCAGATCGTCGCGCCCTACCCCGTGCACGTCGACGAGACGCTGCGGCTGACGCCCCCCTCGGTCCCGTTGCCCGCCTGGCGGACCCGGATCGAGCCGGTCACACCCGCGATGATCGACTGGGATCCGGCGCGGAAATGCCCGGTTCCGCCCGAGGACCTACGCCGGGTCTGGGTGTCATACCTCGACCTGCAGGGCGCGTACCACGACGGCAGCGTGATCGTCCGCGAGGATGTCGCCGAGCCGGCGCAGCGGGCGTTCTTCACGCTCTTCCGCTGGCGGTTCCGGATCATGGCGATGGCGCCGATGTCGGTGAACATGCCCGGCGAGACCGACATGGGGATCGTCACCGCGGGCTACAACTGCCGCCGGATCGGGGGAACGACGACCTGGTCGGAGCACGCGTACGGTACCGCCGTCGACATCAACCCGCTGCAGAACCCGATGATCCGCGGCGTGCAGGCGCGGGCGGCCTCGGTCTATCTGGACCGTTCCCGCTACCTGATCGGCATGCTGCACGCGGACGGCGCGGCGCGCGCCTTCACCCAGAACGGCTTCTACTGGGGCGGCCGCTGGTCGTCCCTGAAGGACTATATGCACTTCAGCACCACAAACCGCTGACCCGTCGGGCGGCATGTTGGGTGGCAACTCTATGCCTCCGGGGCCCAGCTGAGCCACTCGGGGTCGTGACCCCAGCCGTTACGCTCGTAGAACGGCACCGCCCGGGGGCTGGAGTGCACCGTCACATGCTCTAGCCCCAGCCGCTTGGCCTCGTCCAGCACGGCCGACATCAGCAGCGCGCCGACCCGGCGGTCGCGCAGCTCGGGGACGACGAAGACAGACTGCACGTCGCCGCCGCGGCGGGCGTACTTGTTCGCGGTGGGCACCCGGTCGAGGACCGCGAGCCAGGCCATCCCGACGACCTCGCCGGCGGCCTCGGCCACGAACGCCCGGTGCCCGGGGTGCCCGCGCATCCAGTCGCCGAGCGTCGCGACGAACTCGTCCAGGTTGTCGCCCTGGTAACCGCGCTCCTGGGTGGCCCGCCGCCAGCGCAGCCCGGCCAGGGCGGGCGCGTCCGCGTCGGAGGCGAGGCGCACCGTCACATCGATGTCGGTCATGCATTGATCATTCCGCTTGCGGGCATGGCGCGGCCAGACCCCGCAGATCGGCGAGCAGGCGGGCCACCAACGGACGCAACGCGGCCGATCTCGCGCGGCGCCAGGTGGAGATGTTGGGCATGACCGTCGTGTCCGGGACCGTCGCGGCGCGGATGCACCACATCCCGGCCAGCCCGACGACGAAACGCGATGCCTCGGGTGGCAGCGTCCGCAACAGCCCGTACGCCCGGTCCGTCGCCGCTTCTCGGCCGAGGGTGTGCCCGGTGGCGACCACGTCCGCCGCCAACTGGGCGAGGTCGATCCACGGGGCGCCGGCCGAGGCGTACGCCCAGTCGAGCAGCACCGCCGATCCGCCCTCCGCGTCGACCGCGGTGTTGTCGAGGCGGATGTCCCGGTGGACCAGCGCGTCGCCGGCCGTCCAGCGTTCCCAGCCGGCCACCGCATCGGCCGCCGGCCGCGCGTGGGCCGCCTCCCAGGCGTCGCCCGCACCGATCTCGAGCATCCGCGGCCAGCCGTCGAAGTCGAAGATGCGCTGGACGACCGGCGGCAGGACGTCCGGCGCCCGGTGTCCGCTCGCAGCCCGGCACGCCTGCGCGACCGCCGCGATCGACGCATCGGTCCACTGGCCCGCGGTCGCGCCGGCGGCCCAGGTGGTGGCCAGGGCGATCCACGGTCCACGGTCGACGGTGGCGAGGCGTCGAGGCGCCGGCGCCGACGCCGGCAGGACGTCCAGGATCGCGGACTCCTGCAGGAGCATCGCGTGGTTGTGCGCTCGGACCTCGGCGGAGACCGCCTTGACGAAGACCTGCCGCCCGTCGGCCAGCCGCAGGGCCGCCGCCGGACCGGGCGACATGCCGCCGTGCAGATCCGTATGGCCGACGATCGCGGCGCCGAGCGCCTCGGCGACGGCCGTTCGCACCGGCTCCGGCGTGTCGGCCCACGCGGCCCGAGGGGTAAATGTCACCGGGGCATGGTAGGCCCTGCCTCCGGCGCCGAGTTCTAACCATGGCGCCGGGGTCCGCCGCGTTGATCGACGACGACCTCGCGCTCCAGCCAGCCGGTGTCGACCGGCATGCGGCGTGCACCGGCCACATCGTAGGTCACCTCGGCGAGCCGGCCCGGGGCAGCGGCAGGTCCAGCGCGGACGCCGACTCGGCCAGGGTGACGCCCGCCTCGCCGCGGAGTGCCAGCTCGGCGAGGACGGCCAGGCGTGCCGGGCGGGCGAGCTGGGTGAGCATCTCGGCGGCGCGGGCAGCTTCGGCGGACATCCGGCCAGGCTAGGACGGCGTGCCCTTTCTCGCGTCCGCATTGCCTGCGGGCGGGGGGAAGAGGTGGCGGTAGAAGGCCGATCCCCGGAACGCGCGCCCGTGGTGCGGGCTCGACCAGGTCGCCGATCCGCTCGGCATCTCGACCGTCACCGCGTAGTCCGGGTGGATACCGTCGTCGCTGGTGCGCCGGGCGAAATCGACCCGGAGCCGGTCGCCGGCGCGAACCGGAAGGCCGGGCAGCGACACCGGCACGTACACGGGCGCCCACCCGCGGGTGAGGCCGCTCAGCGCGTCGATCTCCGGGGTATGCGACGACGCGGCGACCCTGGTCCAGAGCACGAGGCCGGTCACCCGCCCGGCCGCCGTCGCGCGCAGATCCACCGATGTGGACGCCGACGGCTCGGGAGCCGCGCGGCGGCTGGCGAACACGAGCGACTCCACGGCCGCGGCGCCGGAACGTCCGGCCTCCGCCAGCGGGCCGGCCACGCAGAGACGCAGGTCGAACGGGCGCCCGACGGAGGCGAAAACGCTGCTCAGGTACGGCAGGCTCGCGGTCGCGACGGCATGCTCGCCGGGCAGGTCTACTGCCATCGTCCAGGTCTGCATGCGCAGCGGGATCCAGGCGCAGTCCGGCGTGCAGAGGCGTTCGCGGGCGTCGGCGAGCACGGCGATCGCGCCCTCCGCCGAGGCGATGTTGCCGACGATCTCCGAGACGCAGACCTCGGCGCGCTCGGGCAGCCGCACCCGCGTGGAATCCCCCTCGATCACGGTCACCCAGCCCGCCAGGCCCGCGCGCGCCACCGCCCGCTCCGCCTGTGCCGCCGCGGCGGCGTCGGCCTCGATCGCGTAGACGTGTCGCGCCCCGGACCGGGCCGCCTCGATCGCCCACAACGCGTCCCGGCCCGTACCGATGTCGGCGACGACCCGGCCGGGCGCGGCGCCCATCAGCGCCAGCCGGTAGGCGCGGCGGCGGTCGTCCTCGGCGGCGAAGCCGTCGTAGACCCCGTCGTCGTAGGCGCCGCGGTACTCCCCCATCGACGGGAAGAGGACGGCCCGCCCCTCGGCCGCGGTCCGCACCCGCACCGCGTAGCCCGGACCCGAGAACGTCCTCACCTCGGCCACTCAGGCGGGGGCGGTAGCGAGCCGTGCGCGAGGACATGGTCGTAGATGTTCTCCAGCGCCGACGTCAGCGGCTGCACGAGCTCCGGCGGCAGGCCGCCGAAGAACAACTGCCGCACTAGGGCGAGGTGCCCCGGCGCGGCCCGATGGAGTACGCGGAGACCCGCCGCCGTGCAGGACACCTCGGTGACCCGCCGGTCGGTCGTCGCCTGGGCGCTGGCCACCAGGCCACGGGCCGCCATCCGTTTGACGTGGTGCGACACCCGGCTGCGTTCCCAGCCGATGTGGTTGGCGAGGACGCTGATCGCCATCCGCCCGGCGGCGCTGCCGCTCAACGCGGCCAGCACGTCGTAGTCGGCCGCGGACAGGTCGCTGTCCGCCTGCAACTGCCGGTTGATCTCGTACGACAACCGCAGCTGTACGCGGCTGTACGCGCGCCAGACCCGCCACTGCTCCGCGTCCTCATCCCGCCACCCCGTGTCCCCGTGTGTCGCCATGGCGTCCAGGGTCGCATCTCCGGCGGTGGTCATGGTGCCACCCGGGGTCGCCTTCGCGGGCAGCTCAGGCAAGCCGCACCCGGCCAACGTCATTGATCATTGAAAATGTGCCGGCTCAGTTCGACCGTCCGGGGTGGACGGTGGACCCGGGCCGGCCCGCTGGCCTGCGAGGTCGCGCGGGACGCCGCCGACCCGGGAACGCGACCGGACCAGCGACGTCGTGATCGAGTTGCCGTCCCCGGCCTGGCGAACCGCGGCCGGGCCGGACCGCGCTCCCCTTACGAGGGGCGCGACCCGGCCCGGCCTGCGTCTCGACGTCTTACAGAGTGGCCGTGTCCGTCGGCGACGGGGTGTCCGTCGGCGTGGGCGTGTCGGTCGGCGACGGAGTATCGGTCGGGGTGGGCGAGTCGGTCGGCGTCGGCGAGTCGGTCGGGGTGGGCGTGTCGGTCGGCGACGGGGTATCGGTCGGGGTGGGCGAGTCGGTCGGGGTGGGCGAGTCGGTCGGCGTCGGCGAGTCGGTCGGCGACGGGGAGACGGTGTCCGTCGGGGTGGGGGGGGCGGTGTCCGTCGGGGTCGGCGTCGGCGCGGTCGCGTTCACGTACACCGCGCCACTCTGGGTCACGTCCGTCACCGGCGCGTACTTCGCCGAGAAGTACGCGGTCGACAGGCACAGCGCCGAGCCGGAGACCTTCTGGAACGCCTGGTTCGTGAAGGTGATCGCGTTCGTCGTGTTGTCGGAGACGCCGGAGAGCGAACCGGCGGTCGGCTGGTACACGCAGGTGATCGTGCCGAGGATCGTGGCGATCACCACGGTCGACTGGATGGCCCCCGCACTGCCGGGGCTGACCGTCACCGCGTTGGTGCCGCCGTCCACGCTGACGGTGTAGCTCAGGTGGTTCAGCGTCACGCTGCGGACGCCCGTGGCGCCGAAGATGTTCGTGGTGCACCCGGCGAACGTCTGACCGTCCAGGGTCTCGGTCGCCACCCCGGGCGCGCCGGGGTTGGTGGCGACGGTCGACGAGAAGGTGGACGACGAGCAGCTGACGCCGGTCGTGCCGCTGGTCGTCGAGTAGAAGGTGGAGGCGGTGCCGCTCGCGAGCGACGCGACCAGGCTGTCGCCGGCGGCGACGTTCGTGCCGCCGACCGCGCCGACCGTGAGGACCGCCCCGGTGTCGGCGAACGCGGCGCCCGCCACCAGCGTCGCGCAGACCGCGCCACCGGCGAGAGCGGCCAGATATCGATATTTGCGCATTTTTGCCCCAATTCAGATGCACAGTGATGCCTGATGCCGGACCCCGGAGGCCCGGTACAGTTCCTGATTTCCGGCATGTCCCAGCCAGCCGGACGAGAAATGGCGATTGATCGCCGCCATTGGCGCAATGTTGGCTCTACGTTCAGGAAAAGCGTCGTGCCATGGGCAGGGTCATATGCCTCGTGGGCGCAGAACTCCGCTCGTGGCCGCACCAGGGCGCGGTGGAACGCCGGCAGGCACGGTCATATGTTTTTCGCTGGCGTGAGGCCGCACGAGTGTCTGGCTGCGTACGTCTTGGTGTGGCCCCGTTTCGTCAGCATTACCGGCCGGTTCTTACCGGCCGGTAACTGATCGATTTATATGCCTCGAACGCTCTCGGCGTCAAGAGTGCGAAACAGATCGATCCCTGCCCGCCGCGGGCGTGCCGAACCGGCCGGCGGCGTCCGTGCGCCCGGTGGCCGGCCGCTACCCGCCGTGCTCGACCGACACGGAAATCACGATCGCGGACGTGACGAGGTCGTAGCGGTTCTTGACGGCGTTCCACCCGGTGGAGGCGAGGGTGGCGCGCGGTTTGACCCCGCTGTGCGTGGTCCCGTCGACGGCCGCCACGTCGGCGCCCTTGCCCAGCCTCAGCCGGACCGGCGTCCCGATCGCGGCCTGGACGCTCAACTGGCTCACGGCGCCGGTGAGGGTCAGCAGAACGGTGCCCTTCGGCTTGGGCAGCCGCAGGTCCACGTGGGGGGCGCCGGCGAGTTCGACGGCAGCGAGGCCGCCGGCGCGCATGTCGACGGTCTGCTCGGTCGACCGGCCGTCCAGCCGAATCGTCCAGGACACCCTGGCATTTATCTGGATGTCCGCGCCCACGGTCCCGGGGATGCCGGTGCGCACCAGCTCGAGTCGCGGCCCGCGGGCGGTGTCGACCACCTTCGGCACGGCGCTGGGGTCGAGCGTGGCGATGCTGTAGAGCAGGCGGCCGAGGTCGGCGCTGTGCACGTGCAGCGCCGCCGACGCGCCGGTCACCTCGAGAACCTGCGTCTTGGCGGCGCCGAGCGGCGCGGTGACGCGCTCCCCCGTGACCGCCGACGGACTCGACGCGACCGCCGGGGCGCCGCCGACCGAGGACACCGGGGGCGCCTGAGTGCTCGCCGCCGACCGGGACGACGGCTGATAGGCGACGGCCTGACCGAGCACGACGCCGACGGTCAGCGCGACGAGCACCGCGGTGAACACCCAGAGCCGCCAGGGCTGGCGCGGCTGCTGTTCGTAGACGATCACGGCCCGCGCGGCGACGGCGGACGGTGGCGGCGGCAACAGCGGCTGCGTCCCGACCGGTGGCGAGATCGAAGGCGAGGCTGGCGCCGAGACTGGCGGCGCCCCGGCGGGCGAGGTCGGGCGCTGGGGGGCGACGACCGGAAGGGTCTGGGTCGGCTCGTCGGCGAACCAGCGGAACGCCGAACCGCCGCCGGCCTCCGGCGCGGGTCCGGGTCCGGGTCGGAGTCCGGGTCTGGTCCAGGAGCGCAGCCGCATGAGGACGCCGGCGGGATCGGGGACGGACGGCTCGTCGCCGGACCTGTCGATCACCGTCGCACCTCCGCTCGCACCAGGGCGCGCACCGCCGCCATGCGGACGTACGGACCAGAGTCCGTTAAAGATCGACGACGGTCTGTAATTTCCCGGATGGCGGGAGACGTGCGTCGCCACTCAAACACTTTCCGTGATGCTCCATTCGCCGCCGACCGCGGCGTCCGCGCACACGAACATTGCGGAAAGTGATGCCAGGTCGCTGCCGCGGACCGCCGCCGTTCGAGCGAAATGTCATGCGATGCGCCTGGTTTAGCCCCATTAGTCACCGTTCGAGATGTCCAGGCTCGTCCGTTTGGCCCAGATACTCCAACGGTCCGGCAGTGGACCTTGCATGACGCTGAGTAGCTACCTATTGTCCTATTACGTCCGAGAGCGCGGCACTGCCACGACGGCGGACAACACGAACAGTGACATTCTTGGGGGTGGCAGGTGACCGCTTCACACGGTTGGTTCCTGCTGGTGGCCGGGTACGCGGTCATGCTTTCCTGGCCCGTCTCGACCGTGGCCCTGGTCGCGTTCGCGCTGCGATACGTGGCCTCCCGCCGCCAAGACCTCATCACGAAGTCGCTGCGGCACGGCGACGGCACTCCCGAACACTTCTGGATCATCGTGCCGGCGCTCAACGAAGAAGTCGTCGTCGGAAACACGGTCAACGCGGCGCTGACGCTCGGCGGGCCGGGCGGCACCCTGGCCCGGGTCCTGGTCGTCGACGACAGCTCCGACGACGGCACGCCGGACGTGTTGGCGGCCATCGACCACCCGCGACTACACGTCATGCGCCGGGAACTGCCGGACGCACGAAAGGGCAAGGGCGAGGCGCTCAACGCCGCGTACCGCTTCATCGCCGAACGCACCGCCGGGGCCGGGGTCAGCCCGGACAAGGTCGTGGTCGGCATCATCGACGGCGACGGCCAGGGCAGCCGCAACATCCTGCTCGAGGTTTCCCGGATGCTACGCGACACCGCCGTCGGGGCGGTGCAGGTGCAGGTACGCATCCGCAACCGCAACAAGGTGCTCGGCGCCGTGCAGGACCTGGAGTTCGGCTCGATCGTGAACGCCTGCCAGAGCCTGCGGGACACCCTGGACACCGTCGGGCTCGGCGGCAACGGGCAGTTCACCCGGCTCTCGGCGCTGCTGGCGCTCGGCGACTCGCCCTGGTCCGGCTGCCTGGTCGAGGACCTCGAGCTCGGCCTGCGGCTGCACCTCGGCGGCGCCGGCATCCGGTACACCTCGCGGGCGTCGGTCACGCAGCAGGCCGTGGTGGACATCCGCCGGCTCACCCGGCAACGGACCCGCTGGGCGCAGGGCAACCTGCAGTGCGCCCGGTACCTGCCCCGCCTGATCACCTCCGGGCGGCTCGGACCCGCCGCCCTCGCCGAGGTCCTGCACTACCTGGTGTCGCCCTGGCTCAACGCGCTGTTCACGGTGGTGCTGGCCGGCGTGAGCACGGCGGGGGTAGCCGGGCTGGCCCTCGGGCACCCGATCCCGTTCCTGCGCTCGTGGCAAGAGTTGGCCGGGGGCGCCGGAACCTGGCTCGCCGTCACGTTCTTCCCCGGGCTCGTCTGGGCCCTGGTGCACCGGTACCGGCTCGGCGACGAACGCCTGCGACGGCTGCTGGTGGCCGCGCTCGCCTACCCCGCGTTCCTGCTGCTGGGCCTGGTCGCCACCTACCGCGCCCTCGCCCGGCAGGCCGCCGGGCGCCAGGCCTGGGCCAAGACGGACCGGCTCGCCGAGGAGCCGATCGCCGCCCCGGCACCCGAGGTCGCCGCCCGCGAAGAGACGTCCCACACGGTCGCCCTGGCCGCGTAGTCCCCACCCCGCCCCCACCACCCCCGGAGAAGACATGTCCCTGCCCGAAGTCCACCTGGTCGGCGGCACCCGCCCCGAGGCGGTCAAGCTCGCACCCGTCGCGATCGCCATGCGCCGGCAGGGCGTCCTCGCGCCGGTCCTGCTCGCCAGCGGCCAACATCCGGCGATGGTGTCCCAGGCGCTCGCCGCCTTCGACCTGGCGCCGGACATCACGCTGCGGGTCGACCGAGGCACGGGAAGCCAGGCCGAGCTGCTCACCGAGATGATCCGCCGGCTCGACGAGCTGTGGCAGACGCGTACGCCGTCGGCCGTGATCGTGCAGGGCGACACCACGACGAGCCTGGCCGGCGCGCTGGCCGCCTTCTGGCGACGGATCCCGGTCGTGCACCTCGAGGCCGGCCTGCGCTCCGGGGACCTCGACTCGCCGTTCCCGGAGGAGGCGAACCGGCGCCTGGTCGCCCAGGTGGCCTCGCTACACCTGGCGCCGACCCCGTTGGCCGCGATGAACCTGCTCGACGAGAACATCGCCACCGGCGACGTGGTGATCACCGGGAACACGGTGGTCGACGCGACGCTGATGGTGGCCGGCCGCAAGCTGCCGTACCAGAACCCGGCCGTGGCCGCCGTGCGCCGGTCGAGCGCCAACCGCCTCGTGCTGGTGACCGCGCACCGCCGCGAGTCGTGGGGCGAGCCGCTGGACCGCATCCTGGCCGCCGTCCGCCGGCTGGTACAGCGCTACCCGGACATCGACGTGATCCTGCCCAGCCACCCCAATCCGGCCGTGCGGGCACAGGTCGAGGCCGCCCTGTCCGGCGTGGACCGGGTCACGGTCACCGATCCGCTGCCCTACCCCGACCTGTCGCGGCTGCTCTCCGAGGCGTACCTGGTGCTCACCGACTCGGGCGGCATCCAGGAGGAGGCGCCGAGCTTCGGCGTTCCGGCCCTGGTCCTGCGGGACGTGACCGAGCGGGTGGAGTCGCTGCACGCCGGCTGCGCCGCGCTGGTCGGCTCGGACACGGAGGTGATCGTCGCCGAGGCCGCCGCGCTGCTGGACGACCGGGCCCGCCGCGACGCGATGACCGCGGGCGGCAACCCGTACGGCGACGGCCTCGCCGCCGAGCGCACCGCCCAGGCGACCGCGGCCCTGCTCGGCCTCGCCCGCGCGCCGGAACCCATGCCCGCCCTGCCGAACGCCCTCGTCGCGACTGGAGCCGACCTGTGAAGCGCACCGTGAAGATGACCCGCCGCGCCCTGATCGCCGCCGGCATCGCGGCGACCACGGTGGCCGCCCTCGGCGCCGGCCCGACCGGCGCCGAGGCCGCCACCAGCACCACGCCGCCCACGCTCGCCACGAAGTCCGGCAAGGCCGCGCCGGGCGGCGGCACGGCGAAGACCCTCGTCCTGTACGACACCACCGGCGCGTACGGCTGGCTCGGCGAGGTGTACGCGACCCAGACGGCCAACCTGAGCTCGCACTTCGGCTCCTGGACGGCCGCGCCGGTGGCGAGCTACAAGGCCGGGGACCTCAACGCGTACACCGCGCTGATCTATCTCGGCTCCACCTACGACGAGCCGCTGCCGACCGCGTTCCTGACCGACGTCACGGCGACCACCAAGCCGGTGACCTGGGTCTACGACAACATCTGGCAGCTAACCGCGCGGGACGCCACCTTCGCCGCGAAGCACGGCTTCACCAGCGGCACGTTCGACTTCGCCGACGTGTCCGAGGTGGACTACAAGGGCCGCAAGCTCACCCGGGACACCACCGACAAGTCCGGGATCATGAATCTCACGATCACCGACGCCGCCAAGGTCACCACGCTGGCCACGGCCGTCCGGGCGAACGGCACGAGCTTCGCGTGGGCGGTGCGGTCCGGCTCGTTCACCTACGTCGGGGAGATCCCGTTCGCGTACGTGACTCACGACGACCGCTACCTCGCGTTCGCCGACCTGCTCTTCGACTCGCTCGGCAGCACCGCCGTCGAACGCCACCGCGCGCTCGTGCGCATCGAGGACGTCGGCCCCGACGCGGACCCGGCGCAGCTCATCGCCGTCGCCGACTACCTCTACGCGCAGAAGGCGCCGTTCAGCGTCGCCGTCTACCCGCGTTACCGCGACCCGAAGGGCGTCGACAACGGCGGCAAGGCGCAGGACTACACCCTGGCGCAGAGGCCGAAAGTGGTCGCCGCGCTGAGGTACATGCAGCAGCGGGGCGGCACCCTGATCATGCACGGCTACACCCATCAGTACGGGACCGTCGCCAACCCGTACGACGGGGTCAGCGCCGACGACTTCGAGTTCTACCTGGCACACGTGGACGCCGCGGACACCGTGGTCTACGACGGCCCGGTCGCCGAGGACTCGGTGGCCTGGGCGACGGGCCGGATGACCGCCGGCGCCCTGCTCTTCGCCGCGGCCGGCTTGGGCGTCCCGACCACCTTCGAGTTCCCGCACTACGCGGCCAGCGCGCTCGACTACCAGGCGGCCAACACCCTCTTCGCGAAGCGCTACGACCGCGGCCTGTACTTCCCCGGCGTCCTACGCGGCGGCAAGCTCGACTACACCCGACAGTTCGGCCAGTTCTTCCCCTACACCGTCCGCGACGTGTACGGCACGGTCGTCATCCCGGAGAACCTCGGCAACATCGAGCCCGCGCCGTTCAACAACCACCCCGCGCGCATGCCCAGCGACGTGGTCGCCTCGGCACAGCGCAACCTGGTCGTACGCGACGGCACGGCGAGCTTCTTCTACCACCCGTACCTGGGCACCGACGACCTGAACCAGGTCGTCACGGGTCTGAAGGCCGCCGGCTACACGTTCGTCAGCGCCGACTCGATGCTCACCAACTGAACCTGGCACGCGCGTAGGGCCACTTCCCGGCCCTACGCGCCTGCCGCGCGTGGCGCTGGCAGGCGCCGATCCGCCCACGATGGACATCGTGCCCCAGATGTCACGCTCGGTACCATCGTGGCAACGGAGGGAGACCGGATGACTCACGGCGCCTCGCTCGTCCGGAAGATCGCGTGGACGAACGCCCTACCGGTGGGCCAGACCTACGTCAGGGAGGATGGCACGCCCGTGGTCTCCCGTGCGGAAACCCTCGGACCGGCGTAAGTCGGCGGTGGCGTGGACGACGCGCAGCCACCGGTCGCTGCCGTCGTACCGGGCAGTGAACGGCCGCCGCCCGTGCACGCTGCGCAGGTTGTCAATGATCATGATCTCGCCCGGCGCCAGCGGCACGTCCTGCAGGCCGTGGTCGACGGCCTTGAAAACCGATTCCAAGGCGTCGCCCACCGCCGCATCCTGCGGGCTGCGGGTCATGAACGCGGGATCGAGCCGCACGAACGGACGGCGGGCGTCGCCGCTGAACACCGGCACCGGCACAGGCGGCGCGGCTCGACCCGACAACCGGAGACCTGCGATGTGCCAACCCTCCGGAAAGTACTTGCCTGGCAGGAAAGAGGGTCGTAGCTTTCCTAGTGGGAAAGTACTTTCTTGGGAGGATGTCATGAGCGATGGGGTACGGCCGGACGAGGCGGCGCGGGCGCTCGCGGAGATCGGGCAGCGACAGGAGCAGGTGATCGAGCTGACCGCGATCCCGCTCTGGTACTGGTGGGCGGTCGGCGTGCTGATGGTGGGTTTCTCGGCCGCGATCGATTCGCGGCACACAGTCGCGATCGTCATCGGCACGGTCGGTTTCGCGCTCGGCATCGCGTCCGCGACCATCTACGTCACGTTCGGGGCCTGGCGGCGCGCTCAGGTGCGCAGCGACCTGCTCGGGCCGAGCGGCGTGCTCGCCATCCTCGGCTTCGTGGCGCTGGCCGTCGGCCTGTCGCTGGCCGTGGCGTTCAGCAGCCGGGCTGCAGGGTTCGACCATCCGGGCACGCTGGGCGCCACGGTCGGCGCCGTGCTGATGGTGATCGGCGGTCCGCTGCTCACCCGCCGCCTGCGCGGCGTCATGCTGGCCAACCGCGCGGGCAGCCGGCGATGATCCCGGCGCGCTTCGACGAGCTCATCCACGCGCCGACCCGGCTGTCGATCGTCGCGCTGCTGGCCGCGACCGAGTGGGCCGACTTCAAGTTCATCCGCGACAGCGCCGGCCTCACCGACTCCGCGCTGTCCAAGCAGCTCACGACGCTCGAGGAGGCCGGCTACATCGACGTGCGCAAGGGCTTCGTGGGCAAGCGGCCCCGCACGTCCGCCCGGTTGAACACGATCGGCCGGGCCGCGTTCGAGCAGCACGTCGCCGCCCTGCAGGAGATCGTCGCGAAAGCCGGCGCCTCCGTCGTCGACGCCCGCGGAGCCGGCGACAACGCCGACGTCAAGTAGCAAGCCGAGTAGGACCGAAGCCGTGATGCACGGCCCGGCCGCAGGCGGTCAGGCTCAGCCGGCAGACGCGGCCGGTCCGGGCGAACGCGAAGGCGACCTGTCCAGAACGACTGTGAACACGGCGGAGCCCGCGCTTCGTGGGTAGCGCGGGCTCCTGATCCGGTGGATCCTAGGCGGCGCTGCGCGGCACCTCGATCCGGTCGATGTCCGGCGAGTACGTCGCCGAACTGCTGTCGAACTCGATGGTGTTCCGGCCGGCGTGCAGGTACAGCGGCACGGTCGTGGTGGCCGGGATGTCCCAGCCGCCGCTGGACGGGAACGCCAGGTTCTGCGGGGCCTGGCCGTTCGCGGAGACGGTCGCCGAGCGCGGGTCGCCGCTGACGTAACGGATGTTCACCTCGTACGTGCCGGACCGCGCCACCTTGATCCCGGCGAACTGCACGGCGCCCCCGTTGTAGAGGTTGCCGACCTTCTTGCCGCCGGAGCAGTTCGCGCAGTCCGCCGCCCCCGCGCCGAGCACGATGGCGTTGGCGGGAGACTCGGCCTCGTAGTAGCTGACGCCCGGGTCGTGGCTCTTCGGGCTGACCCGGTACAACTTGGTGCCGTGCGACGGGATGGTCGCCGAGATGCCGCCGTCGTAGTTGCCGATGTTCTTGGCGCCCCAGACGTCGCGGACGGCCGCCTTGCCGGCGAAACCGAAGCTCGTCCAGCTCGCGGAGACCTTCGCCGGGAAGCTGCCCATGTTGAACAGCGCGACCGTGTACGAGCCGTCCTTGTTCCGCATCCCCCAGGTCTGCGCGGTGCCGACCGGGTTGACCGGGCGGGCCGGGACGCCCTGCTGGTCGATCGCGATCACCTCACGGTTGGTCAGCAGCGAGGTGCCGTACGCGTCGAGCTTGGTCAGGTCGTCGCCGGTGTAGAGCGGCGCCGCCGAGATCGCCCAGAGCGTCAGGTAGGCCCGCCGCTCGTCGGGCGTGATGCCGTCCATCACGCCGTTGCCGACGTCCATGGAGTCCAGGTCGTTCCAGCCGCCCGGTCCGGTCCAGGGCGTCCAGGCGATTACGTCGTCCCAGCGGATCTTGACCGAGTTGTTCCAGGTGACCAGCGTCTTGCAGTAGCACTCGACGTCGGTCTCGATGCGCCAGCCGTTGGCGTTGGCCTTCCAGTCGGCGGCGTAGTTGCGGTCCAGCGACCAGGACACCAGGAAGCGGATCGGCCGGCCGGTCTTCGCGATGGCGGCGTGCCAGGCCTGCACGTCGGCGACGTTGTTGTAGTTGTCGCCGCTCTTGAAGGAGCCGGGCCCGACGCCGTCGAGCTTGAGGAAGTCGAATCCCCAGTCGGCGAGCAGCTGCGCCTGCGAGTCGACGTACTTCGTGGCGCACGCGTTGGCGAAGTTGAGCTTGTAGGAGCTGTCCCAGCCGTTCGTGGTGCGCAGGTCCGGGTAGACGATGTCGGCCGTGGTACAGCCGGGCGCGTTCCAGATCGGGACCTTGCCCTCGCCGTACGCCTCCTTGTCGAGGCCCGCCGGCAGGTAGATGCCGGCCTTGAGCCCCTTGGCGTGGATGTAGTCGGCGACCCACTTCATGCCGTGCGGGAAGCGGATCGGGGAGGCGATCTCCCGGGCGTACCCGTCGAAGTGGATGGTGTTCCAGTCGAAGTCGCGCGACCAGCCCGCGTCGATGTTGACCGAGGTGTAGCCGTACTGCTTGAGCTTGGTCGCCATGGCGTCGACCTGCGGGAGCAGCCGGGCTTCGGTGAGCCAGCTGGCGCCGCCGTCGGGGTTGAGGCCGGGGTACTGGGTGGACTGCATGCTCCAGCTGGACCAGCCCATCAGCGGCGTGTCGGCGATGCCGGCGGCCGCCGCGGCAGCGGAGGCGGCCTCGGCGGCGGAACGCTGCGCCGCCGACGGATCCCGGGTGACGGCGTTGGGCAGGACGGCCGTGGACTTGGGCGCCACGACCGTCGGGCCGGGCTTCGGGCTCGAGCCGGTCTTGGCGCCGGCGAGGGCGGGCGTGGCGGCGGTGCTGCAAAGGGCCAGCACTAGGCCGCCGGCCAGCAACGACGCGCCGATGCGGGCGGGTCGGGATCGGATGGTGGACCTCACTGTCGCGCCTCCATGAGGACGGGGGTAAAGCGGAATGTGCGGGAACGGGAATGCGGGGACGGAGATTCAGGGGACGATGCGGGACTGGATGCTGACCGCGGCGGCGCCGCGGGCCCACTGCTCGAACGGCAGCGGGCGGATCGAGAGTGGACAGTCGGCGGCGGCTCCGAACGCCTGGCGCTCGAACCCGGCGCGGATGTGCGGCTCGAACAGGTCGTAGGCCGACAGCCCCTCGCCGGAGACCACGATCCGGGCGGGACCGACGAGGTTGGCGACCGCGGCGATGCCGAGGCCGATCGCGGTGCCGGCCCGCTCGAAGACCGCGCGGGCGTGCTCGTCACCGCCGCGGGCCAGCGCGACGGCGTCGTCGATGGTCAACTGCGCCCGGCCGGTGCGCTCGCGGACCTGGGCGACGATCGCCTGGGTGCCGGCGATGGCCTCGACACAGCCCCGGCTGCCGCAGTGGCATTCCGGTCCGTTCGCGTCGACGCCGAGGTGGCCGATCTCGCCGGCCACGCCGTGCGAGCCGGACACCAGCCGGCCGTTGACCACCAGGCCGCAGCCGATGCCGGAGCCGACGGTGACCAGCGCGAACGACTCGGCGCCGAGCCCCTCGCCGAACCAGTGCTCGGCGGCGGTCAGCGCCTTCACGTCGTTTTCCACGGTGACGACCAGCCCGGTCTCGTCCGCGACGAGCTTGCCCAGCGGCACGTCGTGCCAGCGCAGGAACGGCGAGTAGCGGACCAGCCCGGTAGTGCGGTCCACATCGCCGGAGACCGCGAGGCCGAGCCGGGTGGTGCGGGACCGGTAGCCGTCAGCGTCGCCGAGCAGACCGTCGACCATCCGGCCGATCTCGGCCACCACGTCGTCGACCTCGGCGCTGGCCAGCGGGCGGTGCGCGACGGAACGCACCTGCGCGGTGAGGTCGCAGACCACCCCTATCAATTCGTCGGCCGTGAGCTTGACGCCCACGAAGAACTCGCGGTCGGTCTGGACGGTGAGCGGGCTGGCCGGACGGCCGGCGCCGGGCCCGGTGCGCTCGGTCGCGGCCAGCTCGGCCAGGTAGCCCGCGTCGATGAGGGGCCGGGCGGCCTTGGTGATGGCCGCGGACGACAGCCCGAGGCGGCGGGCGAGGGCGACCCGGCTCTGCGATCCCTCGGTGAGCAGGGCGGTAAGGATCGCCGCCGCCGCCGGGGTCGTAGCCAGCGCGTCGTCCTCGCTCACGGGAAACATAGGCGAAACCTAGGAGGAATAATTAACTTCGTCAAGTATTGATTTCCTTGAACGGGCGGTCCTACGCTCGGCGGCACGTCACCGCCCCGAAACCACTGCGTAACCCCCTGAGGACCAATGCCTGCCGTGAGCTTCGAACCCCGCCTCCGCCTGTGGCTGCTGCGCGGAGCGACCACCGCGTACGCGATCCGCCTGGACAGCCGGACCGGCGACGACAGCCTCGTTCACGTGCACTGGGGAGCACCGCTGACCTTAGGGCAAGCGGTCGAGGTGGCCGAGCGCGCGGCCGCCACGCCGAGCCCGATGGCCAGCAGCTTCGAGGCGATGGACGGCTCCGACGAGCTGCCCGTCGAGGGCGGCGCCCGCTTCGGACCGGCCGGGTTGCAGGTCCGGTTCGCCGACGGAACCCGGGCCGTCGAGTGGCGCCACACCGGCCATGAACAGGAGGACGGGCAGCTCCGGATCCACCTGAGCGACCGGCACTACCCGCTGGAGGTGACCCTGCACTACCGGATGGTCCCCGGCACCGACGTGCTCGAACGGTGGACCACCGTGACCAATCGCGGCGACGCGCCGATCACGGTGCTGCGCTGCGACTCCGCGGCCTGGACGGCGCCCGCCCGCGCCGACTACCGGCTCAGTCATCTCGTCGGCGCCTGGAACAGCGAGTTCCAGCTGCGCCGCACCGTCCTGCCGGTCGCCGAGACGGTCCTGACCAGCCGGCGGGGCCTGACCAGCCACCACGCCAACCCGTGGCTGGCGATCGACGACGGCGCCGCCGGCGAGGAGCACGGCGAGGTCTGGAGCACGGCGCTCGCCTGGAGCGGGAGCTGGCGGATCACCCTGCACCGCGACCCGGCCGGCCGCACCACCTGGACCGGCGGCTTCGGCCACGAGGGACTGACCTGGTCGCTGTCGCCCGGCGAGGCGCTGACCACGCCGGTCTTCGCCGGCCTGCACAGCACGGCCGGCTTCGGCGGCGCCGCCCGCGCCTGGCACGCGTACGTCCGGGGGCATGTCCTGGCCCACCCCGACGAGATCCGGCCGGTGCTCTACAACTCGTGGGAGGCCACCGGCTTCGACGTGGACGAAGAGCGTCAGCTGGCGCTGGCCTCCCGGGCGGCGAGCCTCGGCGCCGAACTGTTCGTCATGGACGACGGCTGGTTCACCGGGCGCGCCAGCGACCGCGCCGGCCTCGGCGACTGGACGCCCGACCCCACCCGGTTCCCCGACGGCCTCGGCCCGCTGATCGCCGAGGTGCGCCGCCTCGGCATGAGCTTCGGCCTCTGGCTGGAGCCCGAGATGGTCAACCCGGACAGCGACCTCTACCGCGAGCACCCGGAGTGGGTGCTGCACATGGACCACCGCCGCCGCACGGAGATGCGCCACCAACTCGTGCTGAACCTGGCCCGGCCGGACGCCGCCGCGTGGACCCACGCCTGGCTCGACGCCCTGATCACCGAGCACGAGATCGACTTCGTGAAGTGGGATGCGAACCGCGCGTTCACCGAGGCCGGCTGGCCCGGGAACGCCGACCCCGACCGGGTGTGGATCGCGCATACCCGGGCCGTACACGAGATCATGGACCGGCTCCGCGCCGACCACCCAGGCCTGCGCATCGAGTCGTGCGCCGGCGGCGGCGGCCGGGCCGACCTGGGCATGCTGGCCCGCACCGACCAGGTGTGGCCGTCCGACAACACCGACTCCGTGGACCGGCTCGGCATCCAGAACGGCTTCAGCCGGCTCTTCCCCGCTCAGGTGATGGGCGCCTGGGTCACCGACAACCCGAACGTCACCACCGCTCGGCAGACCCCGCTGCGTTTCCGGTTCCACGTCGCCATGGCCGGGGTGCTGGGGCTCGGCGGGGACCTCAACGCCTGGACCGCCGAGGAGCTGAAGGAGGCCGCCGATCTCGTCGCCGCGTACAAACGCATCCGGTCGGCCGTGCAGCACGGCACGGCGTACCCGCTGAGCGGCGGCGGGACGCTCACCGCGGTTCAGTACGTGCACGGCGACGAGCACGTGGTGCTGGCCTGGTGCCCGACCCGCCCTTTCGGCCACGGACCGGCGCCGCTGCGGCTGACCGCGCTGTGCGCCGACGCGACCTACCGCGACCGGGACACCGGCGCGACCTATCTGGGCGCCGTGCTCCTGCAGTCCGGCCTCCCCCTCGACCTGCCCCCCGGCGATCACGCGAGCGCGCTCGTGCGCCTGGAGCGGCTGCCATGAATCCGCGACATCAACCTGGGGCGGCCCATGTACCTCCCGGCCGGCTGACAACCGCATAACGCCGAATTACCCCTTTCCGCGCAGCGCACCAGGCTGCACGGCCGAACGAACACGCCCAGATTCGCATCACTCAATGTGGAGCTCCGAAATGACCCAGCTACGTCCCAACCGTCGTACCGTCCTGAAAGGCGCCGCAGCGCTCGGCGCCGTCCCCGTGCTCGCCGCCTGCAGCGGGGGCGCGGCGCCCGCCACCACCGGCAGCAAGGCCACCTCGGTCGGCTCCGGTCTGTCCGACCCCGTCCCGAAGTCCGCGATCCAGGCGATGGTCGACGCGTACCAGACGAAGTCCGGCAACACCGTGCGGATGAACGTCATGCCGCGCGAGCAACTGGTCAACAACATCAGCACCTACCTGCAGTCGAACCCGGAGGACGCCATCACCTGGTTCGCTGGGTACCGGATGCGGTTCTACGCCGCGAAGGGGCTACTCGCGCCCATCGACGACGTGTGGGAGAAGATCGGCGCGAACTTCGGCGCGGGCATGGCCGACGCGTCGTCCAGCGACGGCAAGAAGTACCTGGTGCCGAACTACAACTACCCGTGGGTGGTCTTCTACCGCAAGAGCGTCTGGCAGCAGCACGGCTACGAGGTGCCGGCGACCTGGGACGCGCTGCTCGCTCTCTGCGCCAAGATGAAGAAGGACGGCCTGAGCCCGATCGCGTTCGGCGACAAGGACGGCTGGCCGGCGATGGGCACGTTCGACTACCTCAACATGCGTACGAACGGCTACAAGTTCCACGTCGACCTGTGCGCGCACAACGAGTCGTGGGACCAGCCGAAGGTCAAGGCCGTCTTCGACAACTGGCGGGCGCTGCTGCCGTACCAGGACACCGGCTCGCTGGGCGCGACCTGGCAGCAGGCCGCGCACAACATGGCCAACAAGAAGTCCGGCATGTACCTCATCGGCACGTTCCTGCTGCAGGAGATCACCGACAAGACGATCGTCGACGACCTCGACTTCTTCCCGTTCCCGGCCGTCGCGGTCGAGGGAACCGACGCCGTCGAGGCGCCGATCGACGGCTTCGTGCTGACCACCCGGGGCGGCAAGAACCCGGTGGCGAAGGACATGCTGGCGTTCTTCGGCACCGGGGCGGGCCAGGACGCGTACGCGTCCAAGGACCCGTCCAACCTGCAGACCGCCGCCGACGCGAACACCTCGACCTTCTCGCCGATCCAGAAGAAGGCCGCGGCCCTGATCGCGGCGTCCAAGAACGTCAGCCAGTTCTTCGACCGCGACGCGCTGCCCGCGATGGCCAGCAACGTCATGATCCCCGCCCTGCAGGGCTTCCTCAAGGACGGCAAGATCGACACCGCGAGCCTCGAGTCGCAGGCCAAGACCCTGTACGCGTCCGCCTAGGTTCCGCTCATGACCCCGACAACCGTGCTCTCGACAGTCGCTGCCCCCGAGGAGGTGCTCGTGCCCAGCACGCGCAACCGCCGGGTGCGGCGGCTGTCGGGCCGCGACCGGATGGTGCTCGGCCTGATGGTGGGCGTGCCCACGCTCATCCAGGCCGTGCTCATCTGGATCCCGACGCTGCTCTCCATCGGCCTGTCCTTCACCCGGTGGAACGGGCTGGCCATCTCCGACATCAAGCCCGCCGGCCTCGCCAACTACCGGTTCGCGGTCGACGACTACCCGCCGTTCTGGCCGGCCATCGCGCACAACCTGATCTGGCTCGGGTTCCTCGCGCTGGTGGCCACCCCGCTGGGGCTGCTGCTGGCCGTGCTGCTCGACCAGCAGATCAAGGGGAGCCGGATCTACCAGAGCATCTTCTTCACGCCGGTGATGCTCTCGCTGGTGCTGGTCGGCATCATCTGGCAACTCGTCTACGCCCGCGACGAGGGTTTCCTCAACAACCTGCTCGGCACCGCGGGCAAGCCGAGCGCGGTCGACTGGCTGGGCGACCCGCACGTCAACCTGTGGGCGGCCCTGGTCGCCACCGCGTGGCGGCACGCCGGCTACATCATGGTGCTCTACCTGGCCGGCCTCAAGGGCGTCGACCCCAGCCTGCGTGAGGCGGCGGCCATCGACGGCGCCAACGGCCGGCAGACGTTCTTCCGGGTGGTCTTCCCCGCGATGCAGCCGATCAACATCGTCGTCGTGGTGATCACCTTCATCGAGGCGCTGCGGGCCTTCGACATCGTGTATGTGATCAACCACGGCACGAACGGCCTCGAGCTGCTCAGCGTGCTGGTGATCCAGAACCTGGTCGGCGAGGGCCAGGTGATCGGCGTCGGCTCCGCCCTCGCGGTGCTACTGCTGGTCGTCTCGCTCATCCCCATCGTCACCTACCTGGTCCGAACGTTCCGGAGGGCCGACCGATGACCACGGTCTCCATCGGGCGCCCACGCCCCAAGCGCCCCAAGTACGGCACCCACCTGTTCCTGATCATCATGGCCGCGATGTGGCTGCTGCCGCTGCTCTGGACGCTCTACACGTCGCTGCGCCCCAAGGCGGCCACCGACAAGTACGGCTACTGGAGCCTGCACGGCCCGTTCACCCTGCACAACTTCACGGACGCCTGGACGCAGGGCAGCCTGCCCACGTACTTCCTCAACTCGATCTACATCACGGTTCCGTCGGTGATCCTCACGCTCGGCCTGGCGTCGATGATGGCGTTCGCGGTGAGCCGCTTCCGGTGGAAGTTCAACATCACCCTGCTGATCCTGTTCACCGCCGGCAACATGTTGCCGCCGCAGGTCCTCGCGGCGCCGCTGTTCGAGATGTTCAAGCACACCCCGCTGCCGTACTCGCTGAGCACCTCGGGATCGCTGCTCGACACGTACTACGCGGTCATCGCGGTGGAGGTCGCGTTCCAGCTCGGCTTCTGCACGTTCGTGCTGTCCAACTACATGAAGGCGCTGCCCGGCGAGCTGAGCGAGGCGGCACAGGTGGACGGCGCGGGCGTCTGGCGGCAGTACAGCCGGATCATCATGCCGCTGTCCCGGCCCGCCCTGGCCGCGCTCGGCACGCTGCAGGTGATCTGGCTCTACAACGACTTCTTCTGGCCGTTGCTGTTCATCCAGAGCGGCAACCGTCTGCCGATCACCACGGGCGTCAACAGCCTGCAGGGCCAGTTCCTGCAGAACTACAACCTGATCGCGGCCGGCGCCACGATCACCGTCATCCCGACCCTGATCGTCTACCTGGCGCTGCAACGGCACTTCGTCGCCGGGCTGACCCTCGGCGCCAACAAGGGCTGACGGACCCAGCCGCTGGCCCGGGAACAGTCTTCGCCGGAGCTTCACAACCAGGCAGGCGTGGGCACATCCCGCCCGTTGTGACGAAAAATCGAATACTGCCTTCCCGGCGCCATCACTCTGCGTGAATTCACGCGGGACTTGCGAGTTTCCGGCGGGGCAGGCTGCCTGATTATCCTGAAGTTTGTTAACAGATATTGACCGGCCGCCCGGACATCTGCTTCAGTCGATGTTAACCGGGCGGTCGGGCGTTGCTCCCGTACAACAACAGCGCCGTCTACACCGGCGGGGCGGTCGTCTCCTACAACAGCCACAACTGGACCGCCAAGTGGTGGACGCAGTACGAGGCGCCGTCCACCGGCGGTTCTGGCGTTTGGAGCGACGACGGAACCTGCGACGGCGGGAGCTCCGGCGGCGGCACCGGCGCCTGCGACTATTCCGACTGGGTGGCCGGGCAGAGCTACACCACCGGCGCCATCGTGCGGTACACCAACGGCCTCTACTACCAGGCGACCCACGACAACCCGGGGTACGACCCGACGATCTCGACCTGGTTCTGGTCGCCCTACACCTGCAGCGGTGGCGGCGCCACGACACCGCCGAGCACCGGTTTCGTGGTGAGCGAGACCCAGTTCAACTCGATGTTCCCGAGCCGCAACGCCTTCTACACGTATCAGGGCCTGGTCACCGCGCTGTCCAAGTACCCGTCGTTCGCGACCACCGGCGGTGACACCGTCGCCAAGCAGGAGGCCGCGGCGTTCCTGGCCAACGTCAGCCACGAGACCGGCGGCCTCGTCTACATCGACGAGGTCAACCAGGCGAACTGGCCGACCTACTGCGACACCTCGCAGCCGTACGGTTGCCCGGCCGGCCAATCCGCATACCACGGTCGCGGACCCATTCAGCTGAGCTGGAATTTCAACTACTACGCGGCCGGCAACGCCCTCGGCGTCGACCTGCTCGACAACCCGAACCTGGTCTCCACGGACGCCGCGATCTCGTGGGAGACCGGTCTCTGGTATTGGATGACCGGCACCGGCAACGCGGGCACCACCTCGCACAACGCGATGGTCAACGGCCAGGGCTTCGGCACCACGATCCGCGCCATCAACGGCATCGAGTGCAACGGCGGCAACACCGCCGAAATGCAGGACCGCGTCAATCTGTACACCCGCTTCGCCGGCGTCCTCGGCGTACCGACCGGCTCCAACCTCACCTGCTGACCAAGGACACCAGAGCCGGCCGCAGGCCACGAAATACGTCCGGTAGATGCCTAGGTGGACGACTGCCCCGTCGATATGTCCGATTCCCACTTGACTTGACGGCTCCTAACTTTTAAGACTGTTACGTATTGACCCTCTTCCCCGGAGGAATCCCCCATGCGCAAGTCCAGATTTCTCATCGCGGCGGCCGCCGTCGTGGTGGCCATGAGCGCCGGTTTCACCGTCGTCTCCCAAGGTGACACGGCCGAAGCGGCCGTCGTCTGGAACGAAGATTTCAACGGCGCGGCCGGCACCGGCGTCGACACGTCGAAGTGGAACTTCGACACCGGCGGCAGCGGCTTCGGCAACCAGGAGCTGGAGTACTACACCAGCGGCACGAGCAACGTCGCCATGGACGGTCAGGGCCACCTGGTCATCACGGCGCGCAAGGGCAGCGGCGGACACAACGACTGCTGGAACGGCACCTGCCAGTTTACGTCGGGCCGGATCCAGACCGCCGGCAAGTTCACCCAGCAGTACGGCCACATCGAGGCCCGGATCCAGGTGCCCAACGGCTCCGGCCTCTGGCCCGCCTTCTGGATGCTCGGCGGCTCGAACTGGCCGACCGACGGCGAGATCGACATCATGGAGGTCGTCGGCCGAGACCCCAACCGGCTGTACGGGACGCTGCACGGCCCCGGCTACTCCGGCGGCAACTCGTACGGCGGCCAGCTCGTCGCCGGCTCCCCGTGGTACCAGGCTTTCCACAACTTCGCCGTGGACTGGTCCGCGAACCAGGTCGTCTGGACCGTGGACGGTCAGGAGTACTTCCGGGCCACGCCGGCCTCGCTGACTGCCGCCAAGGGCAACGTGAGCTGGGTCTACAACCACGCGTTCTTCATCATCCTCAACCTGGCGGTCGGCGGGAACTTCGGCGCGGGCAACCCGGCGAGCCTGCCGGCCGAAAGCAAGATGCTGGTCGACTACGTGCACGTCAGCACGTCGAACACGGCGCCGAGCGGCAACGCGCTCAAGTCCAGCCTCAGTGGCCGCTGCATCGACATTCCGGGCGCCAACCCGGTGGACGGTGCTCTGCTGCAGACCTACGACTGCAACGGCACCGCCGCGCAGCAGTGGACGGCGAACAGTGACGGCACGATGCAGGCCTTGGGCAAGTGCATGGACCCGGCCGGCGGGGCGCTCACCAACGGCACGCCCATCCAGCTGGTCACCTGCAACGGCAACCCGGTACAGCGGTTCACCCTGTCGGCCGCGGGCGATCTGGTGAACGTGTCCGCGAACAGGTGCGTCGACGTGAAGGACCGCAACACCGCCAACGGCGCCCAGCTCCAACTCTGGGACTGCTCCGGCGCATCCAACCAGAAGTGGACGCGCGCCTGACCCGTTCAACGATCGGAACGCCGGCAGCCCTGCGCTGCCGGCGTTTCTCGCGCCCGGCGGCGTGAACGCCGTCAGTACTTGAACGGCCAGTGCGGGCCGGCGCGATCCGGGCCGCGGACGGCGACCATGAGGGACAGGTCGCGCATCGCCTCGTAGAGCCGCGCCGTCGCGGCGGCCGGGGCGAGTCCGAGCGCTTCGGCCGCCTCGCGCGTCGTCCGGCGGCGGAAGTACGTCGCGACGATGATCTCCCGGTGCTGTGCCGGGAGGCTCCGCAGCATCAGTTCCATCGGGGGCCGCTCGGCGTGTCTGGTCGGCATCCTTGGCACTCTGGCCACGAGGGCGCCTCAACTCCAGTGCGCACCTGCGACGTAGTCGCGCGGTTACCGGCGAGCGCCGGCGAAACGGAACAGCCGTCAGCCGTTCAGTTTGGTGCGCCAGTCGGCCGG
>Ga0307508_10001202_pt1 | contig 29714 bp, 18 predicted proteins | sample 9_EM_MG_FD_203089 | JGI IMG/M metagenome (GOLD analysis project Ga0307508, IMG submission 203089) | Populus trichocarpa ectomycorrhiza microbial communities from riparian zone in the Pacific Northwest, United States - 9_EM | ecosystem: Host-associated > Plants > Roots > Unclassified | place...
CATTGCCGTTGCCAGCTCCCTTGCTTTTGCCGGCTGGTTTTGCAGGATATAGGTATCGTATAAGGCCGACATACCGCTTTCGGACCATCTGAATTTATTGGGCGGGTAGCGCGTGCGCAGCTCCCCGAATACCTTTATTTTTTCCGCCGGGTCCGTGGTGCGGTGGCCCAGCCAGTACAGGCCCTGTGCGCCACGCTCGTGGTTGGGAAAGCGTTTGGCCAGATCATAGAGCATGCTGCGCCATTTGGCCTGGTCCACCTGCTCGAAATCCATGGCATAATAAAATGAATATGAAGGATCATTGGGCTCGGCTGCCGCCGCTTTGCCCATATAATCGCGGGATGCATTGGTATTGCCCCAGCGATCGGCATCGACGGAAAGCATCTGCCATACTTTGGCATTTTTTGGTTGCAGCGCTACTACTTTCAGCAGGTAGGGTTTAGCTTTGGGACTTTCCTCGTTGTAATATGTTTCGCCCAGCGCTAAAGGAATAGCGGCAGATTGCGGGAACTGCATCACCCAGGCATTTACCTGTGTGATGGCGGTATCGTTGATTTTGCCCATCACAAACAGGTATTGTTTGAGGGGCATCGAGCTATCCGGGTGGCTTTCCACTTCCCTTTTCAGCGAATCCACCGTATTGGCAGTGCGGAGCACATCCACATCCCAGTTTTCATCCCGGGCCACGCCTATCATTTGCGAGAGGCGATCGTTTTTACCACTTTGCAGCTGGGCCGACTTAATCAGGAAAGTAATCGCCTTGCGGGAATCCCTTTTCCTGTACCAGGCTTCGCCCAATATATAGGGAATGGCGGCCGACTGCGGAAACTGTTTCATCCAGTCGTTGAATTGCGTGTTGACGGTATCGTTGGGAAAGCCGAGTACGTCAATATATTTCCGCAGCGCGGAAAGGCTGTCCCTGCGACTTTCAATGACGGCTTTCAAAGAATCGAGGGTATGCTGCCGGTCACCGTTTTGCGCATGGAGCGCCGGCGCCGCCAGCAGGCAGGCCATCAATGTAAAAAATGATACATTCCTTTTCATATATGATTTCTTTATTGTTGTTAAGCTGTTTAATATACATTTTGTACAATCTGCCCCTTGCTGGCATCCAGCTCCACGCCATTGATGGGCACGGCATAGCGTTTACTGCCAACCGGCAGCGTATAGGTTTTTGGGGTGTTTACATCTATTGTATTCCCATTCAGCTGGAAGAAATCCCGCACTACACTAATGTTGTCTGCATCATAACCGTTTACGCTAAACCGGCGGATATCATACCAGCGCATCACAAACGGCAGCTCTCTTCTGCGTTCCTCCAACACTTTTTTTATGGCATCGTCCTGCATGGTGGCAGCAAGCGGGGCAGCGCTGCTCAAACGCTTATCCCTTAAAATATTAACAGCCTGCATAGCGCCCGCCACATCGTTTTTACGTGCCAGGGCTTCGGCTTTATTTAATAATACTTCCGCCACAGTGGGGCCCGAAGGCAGCATGCTGCCTGTTTGAAATATCATGTACCGGTACATATTGGCTGTGCCCGCGCTGAAATATCTTCCACCCTGTGAAAGCATACACCATTTATACCGTAAATCGTTTGATTGATCATATAACGACACCAGCGCCGGACTTGGAAGAAACCACCACCCGGGCGTATAGGTAAACCGCAGGTAGTAAAATTCAGGCCAGAAATAGTATTTGACAGCTGTCCAGTCGTTTAGCTCGGAGAAATTAATGGTCACATTGGGATTGGTATATTTTACCTGTATGCCAGCCTGTATGGTTTTATAATCTTTCAATTGTGCAATGGCAGTACTTAATGCCTGGTTGGCATTGGTGATACTTTTATCATAATCCCCTACAAACAGGTAATACCTGCTCATGAATGCCGCAATGGCTTTTTTACTTATCCGCCAGGGCAGCTTCGGGTCCACATCGTCTGCCGTTACTTCCTGCGCTGCTGCTATCTCCGCCAGTATAAAATCATAGGTTTCCTTTAGTGTAGCCCTTTTTAAAGGTTCTGTATAGCTGGTCGTGTTTTTTAAGGGCAATCCCGGTGCGCCTTCATTATCCTTTGTATAGGGAAGGCAATAATGATTGGCCATCACCCAGTATGAATAAGCCCTTATAAAATGTGCATCTGCCTTTAGTCTTTGTTTGGCTGCGTCGCTGCCGGTTACATTATCTGCATTTGCCAGCACAAGGTTTGCGGTAAATATCTTCTTGTATTCGCCGGCCCATAAAGGGTCAGCTGCTATATTGTTAACAACCTGGTCGGTGGTAAAAAGATAATGATAAAGCACTTCCGGCGTAAACTGGCCGGGATTGTTTTTATAATCGTTTTTGTTTATTTCAGCATCATCTGTGGAAGAGGTGGCCGTATAATCGTTTTCCTGCACAAATGCCGAGGCATTATTTAATAGCGCTTCTAACTGGTCGGTTGTTTGTATGGACGCCTGTTTCTTCGGCTCCTTTTCAAGATACTTTTTACAGCCACACAATAATACAACCGGCATTAATATATATATAATTTGCGTTTTTTTCATACCTGTATTTTTAAAACTGAACATTTAAGCCCATTGTATATGTCCTGAGCGGTTTATTTGATCCCGGCAGCCAGTCGGGGTTAAAGCCTTTGTCATTGGCATGGTACACCATACCCGGGTTCCGCGACTGTACATAGAGCCGTATGCCGCTTGTTTGAATGGCACTGGCCATTTTAGCGGGAAGCGTATAGTCTATCGTAATTTCCTTGCACTCTATATAAGAAGAGCTGGCAATAAGCCCGTTGAGATTGGGCCCATACCTGTCCCACCTGTATGTACCCGGGTCGTTGGCCTGCGGGAATGATGGAATATCGGGGTTGCCGGCAAATACATCTGCCACATAACGGTCTACATTTGTTTTACCGCTTCCTATCAATGTGGCATAGTTAAATATCGGGTTCCGGTACACGCCGCCCAGGGTGCCTGTAAACAGTACATTTACGCTAAAATTAAATGCTTTGAGGCTGTTATACCAGCCCAGCGTATGTGGCGGAACGGAGGTGCCTTCATAATTAAGGTACTGCAATCCCAGGCCCCTGTTATGCAATGCCAGGTCGTCGAACCTGTTGGGCACGCCTTTTACGCCTGCCACATAGGGTTCCCCGCTAGTCATACCAAGATAGGTATAGGAATATACGGACCCTACAGGGCGGCCTTGTACAAAGCCGCCGCCCAGCATATCAAATCCATATATGGATGGATAATACAGGTCTGTAATCCTGTTCCAGTTGTAGGCATACGTTAATGAGGTAGCATACCAGACCGGCGTACCGGGTATCTTAAGATCCGTGCCTAATGAAACCTCGATACCCTTATTGGCAATCTTTGCATTATTGAATTTCTGGGCTGTGGTGCCGGTGGCGGACGGCAGTGAAACCAGGCCCACAATATCACTGCCCAGCTTATTATAATAGTCTATTTTGCCTGTTAGCTTATGCTTAAACAATGAAAAGTCAACACCGATATTGGTAGTGGTTGTTTTTTCCCAGCGCAGCAGCGGGTTTCCATAATCGGAAATAGTAGCCGTTATTGTGCCGGTGGTGGTGTTAACGGAAGAACCTACATTGAGCAGCGTTTTGGTGGAAGTGGATTTTTCCGCATTGCCGTTTCTCCCATAGGTAGCACGCAGGCTCAATGCATCTACAAAAGAGATCTTATTCATGAAGTCTTCTCTTTGTATGTTCCACATACCGCCTACCGACCAGAATGGCGACCATCGCAATGAAGGATCGTCGGTGATGTAGTTGGAAGCATCGCTCCTTACGCTTCCCGAGAACGTATATTTCCTGTTATAGGTATAGGAGGCATTGCCATAAAATGACAAATACCTGTTTTGCTCCCATCCCAGCACCGTATTACCGCCCTGCAGGGTTACACCGGTGCTTCCTATAAGGTTTTTAAAAGTATTGCCGGTACTGCCATAGCCATAGGGAGGAACAGTGGCCTGCAATTTATCCGGGTAATAGCCATATAACCATGGATTAGCCTTGCTATTGGTTTCATATTGCGAAACTTCCGTACCGGCTATGGCCACCACTGCATGTTTAGTACCAAAAGTCCTGTCAAAATTTAGCTGGTTCCTGAAAACATAGCTTTCGGTAGTCACATTGCTGTAATTGGTATTTCCTATCACGCCGGGTGTTTCAATACCCCCTTTAGGCACGTACACCTGGTTGACGGTTTTGGTAGTATTGTTATAATCTATGTTATAATTTACCATATCTCTTACAAAAAAGGCGTCTTCACTGTAGTATTTCCGCAGGTCTGTTTTACGTTTCTCATATTGTACTTTGGAGTCAAACGTAAGGCCTTTTATAATATTTACAGTCACACCGGCCTGTACCCTGGCGCTCAGATCTTCATTGGTAAATGTTCTTCCCCTCACCTCGCGCAGGAGATTATACGACCAGTCGGCATAAGGTAATTTACCCAGCGGCAATGTGGCCAGCTGCTCCCGGTTGATGTTGTAGAAATTAACACCGTAGCTTCCATCCGGGTTCAGCAATGTTTCATAAGGGGACAATTGCTGAATTTCGTTGATGGTAGGGCCGCTGGTCTCCTGTTTTGTATATTGAAGCGTAGCGCCCACAAAGAAGTTGATAAATTTAGCCGCCCTGTACTGGTTACGGAAACTAAGCATATAGCGGTTGTACCCATTTTTTATATAACCGTCTTTATTCTTTTCATACAGCAGCGATGCATAGCTCTTCAGCCTTTCGCTTCCACCGGATATGCTAAGATTGTACTGGTTTAATACAGGACGCCGCAGCAGCAGGTCTCCTACCTGCCCCCGGTTGCTTATCCTGGTCAGGCTGTCGAGCCCCTTGTTCATGGCATCAGTAGTTATTTTACCTGTTTCATTGGCATACAATAATTCCTGCGCCAGTGTAAGCGAGGTGCGGATGCCGGTAAAAGCACCATTGTATTTACCGAGCATCCAGTTGTTTTGCCATGCCAGGCGTTCATATTTTATAAAATCAGGCGAATCTGCCTGGTTAAGCACCTGGTTAAGATTGATGTTATCTGAAATCCGGGTAAACACATTAAAATCAACCTGTAGCCTCGATGCCCTGGCCTGTTTTGTCGTGATAACAATCACCCCATTGGCGGAACGGGCGCCCCAGATGGATGCAGCAGCAGCATCTTTCAATACTGTCACCGACTCCACATCATTTGGATTGACGGTAAAAAAGCTGGTATCTGATACAGGGAAGCCATCTACCACTACCAGTGGTTTGGAATCTGCATACAATGAGCCTGTGCCACGCACCAGGAAATTAAAGCTTCCGTCTGATTTTTCCTTTCCCTGCATGCCCGGTACCAGTCCCTGCAATGCAGTAGACAGGTTAGATACCGGTCGTTTATTCAGCACGTCCCGGCCCACCACATCGTAAGCGCCGGTAGCACGTTCCTTTGAGATGGTCTGGTAGCCGGTGGACGCCGTCACCGCTATTTCCTGCATTACGGTCACGCTTGGCAGCAGGGTGATGTTTACCGGGCCGCTGCCATTTATTTTTACAGATTTGGCTTCATATCCTACATAGGAGATCACCAGTGTATTGCCCGTGCGGGCTATGATCTCAAAATAACCGTTATTATCGGTCAGTGTTTTTTGCCCGCTTTCTTTAACCGTTACAGTAGCATTTGCCAGCGGCTGTTTCTTCCCGTCGGTGATGGTACCACTTATTTTAACCGGCGGTATCCTGTCCTCTTCCGTATTGGCGGGCCCGGAGAATGTTCTTTTAGTAATGACGATGGTGGTATTCTCAATGGCGAAATCAAGGGGCTGGCCCTGCATACAGGCTTTCAGCACCTCGGCCAGCGGTTTCTTTTGTACATCCAGTGTTACAGGCTTTGCCTGCCGCAGCAGGCGGCTGTTATAAAAAAACACATAGCCTGTCTGGCTTTCGATGGCGGAAAATACTTTTTGCAGTGGTACGTCCCTGCCTGTGAAAGTAACTTCCTGCGAAAAACCGCGCGCATGTACATTCATTAAAACAGCGGTCAAAAGAAAAAAGGTCAGTTTCATGATCAGCCAGGTTTGGGATGAAACAGGCGCCTGTCTTCCTGCAATGCACTGCTGCAAACGGAGTAGTGTCTTTTTGAATGGGTTGCTACTAATCCGGGATGGTTGTGGCCCGGTATCAGGAGCCGTCATAAGCAGCATAGCCTGCACGGAGCATGCTTTGCAATAAGCCTTTAATTGCATACTTTTGAGTTGTTTTGGTTAACAATTTTACAAGCAGTTACAACAGTTTGAATGATTGGTAAACCAAATAATGGCCAGGGATGTCGTAACCATTCCTGGTTTTTTTTGCTTTACCCGGTAAAATTTTACAAATAAGGTTTAGATGGATCTATTCAATAGATTACCTGTCCATCGCCGGCCGGCAATGGATCTTCGTATGGAAAACAAGGCAAGAGGTTATGGTACTACAATGATGTTTCTTCCTTCTATGGCAAAATGAACATCGCTTTTTTGTAAAATTTTCAATACCTGCTGTAAGCGCAGATCCCTTCCCAGCTTTCCTTCAAACAACATCGATTGATCCATCGCGCCGCGGTATTCCACTTCTACATCATACCAGCGGCTCAGCTGGCGCATTACCGTTTTCAGGCCCGCATTGTCAAACTGGAAAAAACCATCTTTCCAGGCCACTACCTGCTGTGTGTTCACATCGTGCAGCAGGTTCATGCGCCCCTTACTGTCCAGCCTGGCCTGGTCGCCCGGTTTCAATATGGCTTCCGCGCTGCCATTGCTTAGCTGTACGCTTCCTTCCAGCAGGGTCGTCGCCATCATGCTTTCATCGTCATACGCATTGATATTAAAATGCGTTCCCAATACCCTTACCGTTGCGCCGTTCACATGCACCCTGAAGGGATGAGCGGCGTCTTTGGCTACTTCAAAATAGGCTTCCCCCTTTATTTCCACGTCGCGGGTATCGCCGCTGAAACCGGCCGGGAACCTCAACGAGGATGCTGCATTCAGCCAAACCTTTGTACCGTCGCCCAGCACCAACTGGTACTGGCCGCCGCGGGGTGTGGCAATGGTATTATATGCTATCGATGCAGGCGCTGTGGCATTACCGGCCGTTGCATATTGCAACCGGCCGTTTTGCTTGCGCACTTCCATATTTCCCTGCCGCGCCAGCATACCGTTTGCCTGGCTGTCCAATACCATCGTGCTCCCGTTGGCAAGGGTTAATACCGCTTTCTGCATCCCGGGCCTGATATCGGCTGCAGGCTGCTTTGTGGTGCCGGCCAGCTGGTTGGCCGCCTTTGGGGTAGTACGAAAGAAATACATGTATCCCGCACCCGCTATAATAAAGAGCACTGCAGCGGCGGCCGCCCATCTCCAACGGGGTATGCTGCGCAGGGCCGGCCGGCTGGTTTGCTGCAGGATGCGCGCGCGCAACTGCTTTTCCAGGGCCATCTGCTGTTCAGGCTGCATATCATGGTGGGCCTGCACCCCGTTGTAAATAGCAGTATAAGCAGCAATCTCATCGTCCGTGGCAATACCTGAGGCAATTTTATCCGCCAGGGCGATGATGTTGTTTTTGGTCATAAATCCTTTTGTATATGTATGGCACTTGTGAAGAAAGAAACCCTTGAAAGAAAGACAAGTTTTTTTTGCATAGTCCGGGACTATATGTTCAGGGCTGTATATTTAATAACTGACCAGGAAGATAAGCAGGTATAGCATATATTGCTCTACGGCCGTTCGTATGCGGCGCAAGGCAATGGTCATATGCCCTTCCACCGTTTTAACAGAAATACCCAGTCGTTCCGCTATTTCCTGGTTGCTCAGGCGCCCGTTGCGGCTCAGGTGGTAAATTTCACGGCATTTGTCAGGCAGGTTGTCCGTCACATGCCTTATGATATTTTTTAACTCTCGTACCTCGATATCATCGGCCGATGCAGTAATAGTTGCAGATGCAAGCCTGAGCGCTTCCGTGAAAAAGCCCTGGCGTACCTTATCGGATCGTATGTAGTTGGCTATCTTAAATTTAACGGCGGCATTCAGGTAAGCGGCCAGCGATGTTTGTATCTGTACCTTCGCACGTTTTTCCCAAAGCCATACAAAAACGTCCTGCACAATGTCCATACATGCTTCGCTGTCACGAAAGATACCGTAAGCCGACTGGTACAATGTATACCAGTGGCGGGTATACATCGCATCAAAAGCAGTACGGTCGCCCAATGCAATGCGCTGCAGCAGTTCCTGGTCAGTATTGGTTAACAAGAGGCCGTTGAGTTTTATCAACTAAAATTAATCAAAAGACTTTTAACCGCATCGTATTAACCAAAAGAATTGACCAATAATGTTATACATCATGCGTGCATCGATACCGGCTTTCCGGCATATGCGCCCGCCAGCTGTTTTACCTTACCTATTATATTGGTGGCATCGATGCCTGCTTTCTTCAGCAGCTGCTCCATCGTGCCCGATTCTGAAATATCCGTTACCGCCATTTTATGCACCCTGATATTCATTTCCTCCAGCGCCTCATCGGCAAAATCGCCCATGCCGCCGTGAATAAAATGATCTTCAACGGTTATGATAACGGGCTGCTTTGTTTCGTGCAGGCTTTTGATAAGCGCTTCCTTATCGATGGGCTTAACAGAATAACAGTCGAGCACGCGAACACCGATGCCCTGCTTTTGCAATTCATCCGCCGCCTTCAGCGCTTCAAAAACAGTGATGCCGGTGGCGGCAATCGTAAGTATGTCATCTTCCGACTGACGGATCACCTGCGACCCGCCGATATAAAATTCCTGCGCATCATCGTACAACACAGCGGTTTTTGGACGTAAGGTCCTCATGTACGCAATACCAGGGTAATCCGCCATCTGCGGCAGCAGCTTTGCGGTGGTGACTGCATCTGCCGGCTGCAAAACCGCCGAGCCGGGCAGTGCGCCAAACAAGGCGATGTCTTCCAGTCCCATTTGAGAAGGGCCGTCTTCTCCAATAGAAACGCCTACATGCGAGCCAACAAATTTTATGTTGGCTTCCGATACCCTTGCCATACGCACCTGGTCGGCAGCCCTTGTGAGAAAGGCCGCAAAGGTGGCGACAAAAGGTATTTTGCCGAGGCGCGATAAACCCGCGGCTACGGACACCATATTTTGCTCGGCAATAAAACATTCCACGAACCTTTCAGGATGTGCTTTAAGATAGTCTTCCGTAAATGTGGAGTTTTTTACATCTGCGTCGAGGGCGTATATGTTCTTGTTGGTGTCGCCCAGCTTTACCAGCACTTCTCCAAATACTTCGCGGGTAGCGTATTCTTTATTTTTGTCGAACGATATGTCAATGGGCGCCTGTACCGCCGGTTTTCCAGGCAGTATGGCAGCAGCCGGCTTTTTCAGGTCAAAACGCAGGCTTTCGTTTATAGTACCCAGTTCGTCCAGCGCTTTTTTCAGATCGTCTTTTTTCAGTGTCTTCCCATGCCAGCCCGGTTTGTCTTCTATAAAAGAAACGCCCTTGCCTTTCAGCGTTTTGGCAATGATAGCCACGGGCTTACCGCTGCTGTTGTTTACGGCCTGTTGCAATGCGTTGTCTATTTCGGCCAGGTTGTGACCATCGATGGCGATGGTTTCAAAACCAAATGCCTTGAAGCGGTTCACATATTGATCGGTATGGTGGCCGAACATGGTTTCGCCGCTTTGCGCAAAACGGTTGGCGTCAAGTATGGCTACCAGGTTATCGAGCCGGTGATAACCCGCAAAATTGGCGGCTTCCCACACCTGTCCTTCGGCTATTTCACCATCTCCCAGCAGCACATACGATTTATACGGCAGGTTTTCCCGTTTGGCCAGCAACGCCAGCCCCGCGCCTACTGACAATCCCTGGCCCAGCGAGCCGGTGGCCGCTTCGGCAAACACGTATTTGGGCACAGGATGGCCTTCAAAGCGGCTGCCCAGTTTGCGCAGGCTGGTCAGCTCTTCGAGGGGGTAAGCGCCCGCCATACCAAATAAGGTGTACAGCAAGGGGGCCGCATGCCCTTTTGAAAGTACAAACCTGTCGTTGTACAGGTTGAGCGGCTGGCTGATATCATAGATAAAATATTTGTCAAACAGTACGGTGGTAATATCTGCTGCGGATAAACAGGAGGTAGGATGGCCTGAGGCGGCTTCCGTTGTGGAAACCAGGCACCATTTGCGCACCAGTTTTGCTTTTTCCCTTAATTCATCGGATGCTTGCATAGCTTCAAATATTTGGAGGTGAAGAATTGGTAACAGGGGATTGCCTCAATTTGAATGCCAGCGCAGTGGGCCAAAAATAAAAAACCGTCGCGCCGGGGGGCGTGACGGTCAATTTTATGTCAGGGTAATAAATTAATGGAGCTGTGTTTCGGTTTTCATAGCTGCCGGTTTTTCCCTAACGGATTGGATGGTTTTTCTGAAACAGGATTTGGAACTACTTGGTTTTCAATGGATGTAACTGGATGGTGGTTTTTCGGGATATCGATTTATTCAGGTTTTTCGCAGGTATTGGTGTGGTTCTACGGACGTTGGATTTGGAAATTCTATTCTTCTTTAGGATTGGATTCGTTGTCTTTCTGAAACAAAGATGTTAAAGAAATGCTATGGTGGGAAACTATTTCGACGAACGTACGCTTCTGCCCGACGAACGTATATCTCCCCGTTTACCTCCCTGCCGCCGGGCTGGTATGGTTTTTACCGGTTTACCTCAAAAAACAATCCATGAAACGGAATACCACCACCCATAAAGGATACAATGAACTGGCGCCCGCCCATAAAAGAGGGAATTTCCCGCCCGATAATGCCAGCAACAAAAAGCCGCTTGCCGGAAAACCCAAAAAGGAGAAACCGGTGGTAGCCGAAAAGAAAATGCGCGATAAACGCTGAACGGAAGGCTTATTTCCTGTGCAAAGAGCTGTATGCCTATTCCGTTTTATCGCCATCGCCATAGATATTCATCAACGACTGGATATCATCTTTCAGGCTGCCGGACGCTTCATCAAACAAATCGTCTTTGGCTTTTTTGGAAGCCTTATTGCTGTTGGACATTTTTATGGTGTTGCGGATGGTCTCGAGAGAAGGATAAAACACCGCGGTATTCTTTTCATACCAGCTATTGAGCGCTTCAATTTCATTTAAAAGATCCTCGTAGTCGTCCAGCAGCTGGTTGATCTCTTTTATATTGTCGGCCGAATGCCTTCTCGGTACCCTGTCGTATAATGCCTGCAAGGCCGCTTTGTGTGGTGCCATATGTATTGTATTCCACCAAATGTACGATAATCGGGTGGCAGGCCGCCGGATATACCTATTACGGCACTGCCCAGAATATATCGGGGTTATTGGTTTTATAGTTGATAAAGGTAACGCCGGTTTTGGCGTTGGTATATTCTTTTAGTTGCGGAAGCTGCTTATACCCATCCAATGGCAGCAGCTCCAGGTAAGGTATGCTCTTGCCTTTTGCCCGTGTTTCCACATCGTATTCGCTGGTCAGGGGGCATTCAAACCGGTACAGGTTTTTGGCCATGTAATGATACAGGTACTCTTGTTTGATAGCAGAGGTTTTATGGTTCCAGTTGGCATCGGGGTTAACGATCAACGTTTTCCCGTTAATCAGGCGTTCCCTTACTTCGCGGATGTCCAGCAGTTCCCCTTTTTCATCCATCACATACGCATCGTTGGTCGGGTCAATCCACAGCCATTTTTTCAGCTCACGGCTGTATACCAGGTTAATCACGTGGCAATCGTCAAATACCGAATCTTTGGGCATACAGGTAACAAAACGCGATGGAATGCCCATCGACAAATAACATTCGTTCAGCACCGTGGCTAGTCCACGGCAGTTCAATCCACGGTCGCCTTTTTTACATTCCGCAATCATGCTCATGGCGTTTTTTATTACCGGGTTTTCATGGTTCCCGTCGTGCGGAATAAAATTATGCACCCAATGGAGCAGGTTGATGATCTTCGACGCTTCGTTGCCGCTCCCGGCAATGGAATCCAGCTTCCAGGTATTGCGCAACACCTGCAGGTTGGCATTGTTGGCGGGCTGGTAGGTAAATGCCGGCACGGCCCTTTGATCATTGGCGTTATAGTCTTTGGCATTTTTTAATACGTCGAGGTGGCTGGGTTTAAAAATAACCCGGGTATAAGCGGTGTCCTTATTGTTGAGCAGTATAATAAAATCATATATTTTCTCCGGCTTAACGACAAAGGAAATGGAGTCGATGTCCGTAATAAAGGAAACCCGCTTGTTTTTGCTGGACGTGGTATACACATCGGGTTTGGCTTCGGGCGAAATACGCCAGCTGGCTTTTTTAAAGAGGTTGCCATCCCGGATGTCCACCATTTGCGAGCTGGCTTTAATAATAATCGGTAGGGATGATTGGGCCAACAGGCCCCGGCCTGCCAACAGGAGCATACCTGCGAATAAGGTTTTTACCGGCATAGTGTGTGTTTTTGTAAGGGACGGCTCTAAGTTAAAAATGTTACACAGAAAATTAAATTATCTAAAGTAAATAAATTCAACCACCGGTCCGTTTCCCCGGATGAAAGCAGCTGCGACAGCTAATAAATGCTTTTCTTCGCCGTACCTGAAAACCCATCCTTTATGAGGCAAAAACCGGTCGTTATCATACTGTTGTTGTTTTTTGGCCTGGCTGCCGGCGCCCAGACCATACCCCTACAGGTAGCTGTAAAAACGGCGGGTAAGGATACCGCCAGTAATGCCAGCATCCGGCTTTTTTCACTGCCCGACTCCACGCTCCTCCAGTCGCAGGTAGCACAATCCCCCAAAAATACGTTTGCTGTTCAACCACGCAGGCTTTATCTCGTAGAAGTATCTGCCGTATCGTTTGAAACAGCGCGTAAGGCGATTGCCGTGGGCGATAGACCGGTATCGGTCACCCTTGGCCTGTCGGCCGTTCACCGCACGCTGGAAAATGTGACCGTTGTATCCCGGAAGCCGCTGGTAAAACAGGAAGACGATAAAACCATCGTAGACGCCACCGTACTGGCCAACAGCAGCACCAACGGCTACGAGGTGCTGGAAAAAACACCTGGCGTTGTGCTGGACCAGGACGGCAATATATACCTTACCAGCACCACGCCTGCTACGGTGTACATTAACGGCCGCGAGATGCGGATGAGCATGCAGGACATCGCTTCCCTGCTTAAAAACCTGCCGGCCGGCAGCATCGACCGCATCGAAATACTCCGCACGCCGTCTGCCCGCTACGACGCCTCCAACAGCGGCGGCATCGTAAACATCGTATTAAAGAAAGGCGTAAAAACAGGCACTACCGGCAGCATCAACGCCCGGTACGACCAGGGGGTGTATGCCACCCCCTCCTTTGGGGCCAGCATCAATAAAAGCGCCGGCAAGGTCAATGCATATTTTTCGACGCAGTACACCCGCCGCGGGTATTATGAAGATGTGGACTCCCGCCGTAAAACAGGAGTAGACACCCTACTGCAACAGCAATCGTCTACGGTATACAAGGCCGGCACTTTTTATGCCGGCGGCGGTATAGACATAGCGCTTACTCCCCGCTTCAACCTGGCCTACGATATGCGCATCAACGTAACCGCCAACCGCAACCGGGCCACCAGCACTAATGCGTTCAGCCATACCGGCATCGATTTCTTTCAAAGCCGCACGCCCATCAGCAACAGCGGCAATACCTTGTTTACCAGCCACGGCCTGTCGTTAAAATACAAGCCCGATTCTACGGGGAGTGAGTGGGTCACCGATATTGAATATTCGTATGCCGCCAATCCCAACGAACAGCTGTATACGAATGAATACAGCCTGCCCGCCGGGCCTCCGCAATACGGCAGGGGCAACGTACATAACTACAGCCATATCGCAAATATAAAAAGCGGGTTACTGCTAAAGCTGAAGTATGGTATTACATTTGAAACCGGCTTTAGCCTGGGCAATGCCAATAACCACAACGAAGCGCTTTATTATAAGCAAACGGGCGCCGGCGCCTGGCTGCCGGATAACTACCAAACCAATTCCTTCCGGTACAGGGAAACGATTTACGCCGGTTATACACAACTGTCCAAAACATGGCACGGCACTACTTTCAAGGCCGGGCTCCGCTATGAAAACACTGATATTTCCGGGCGCCAGTTCGTTCCCGCCGATACCTCGTTTGCCATCCGGCGGGCGGATTTCTTCCCGTATTTCTATATCCGGCGCAGCCTGTTTACCATACTGAGCTATCCCATTGTGGGCAATGCCATTTATCGCCGCAGCATTACCCGGCCGGGATACGATGCGCTGAGTCCCTACCCACGCTTTGTAGACCCTTATACCTACGAGATAGGCAATACCAGGCTGCAACCGCAGTTTACCACCAATTACGAGCTCAATGCCACCTTCAATGATTTCCCCGTGTTTGCACTGGGCATCAACGATACAAAGGATATGTTCAACCGCGTTACCTATCAAAACCAAACCACCAAAATTGCCTATCGCAGCTATGACAACCTGGGTAAGAACAAAGAGATATACGGGCGGTTGTTTGGCGGATTGCCACAGGGACATAAATATTTTATGTACCTGGGCATGCAATACAATTATATCCAATACGACGGTACCTACGAAGGCCTGCCACTGCATTATAACCGGGGCAGCTGGACCTTCTTTACCGGGCATGAGTTCAAGGCCTCTCCTACCCTCACCTTTAATATGAATGCGTGGATGTATTCAAACGGCTTCCGCGCCTTTTACGAGCTTAAAAACATGGGGCAGATCAATACCAGTATTACAAAAGCCGCCTTTAAGCGCAGGCTAAGCATAACCTTGTTTGGCAACGATATACTGAAAACAAACAAATCGGTGTTTCATTTACAGCAGGGCACGGTGCTGGCCGATGGCAACCGGGTGCAGGACAGCCGGCGGTTTGGCATTACGCTGCGGTATAACTATGGCATTGCGCATAAGGAGGAAAGGAAACCGGGATTTACCCAGCCCACGGACCCGCTGGAAGGGAACAGCAATTGATACCGGGCGGCTACCGGGTATTTTTTTCGGCCGCCGCTTCGCCTATCCGTTTCCAATAGATGATGGTGCCGGTGAGCCCGCCGTGCGGCTTGAGGGCATAGCCGGGAATCTCCCCTGCCCTATGGAAGCCCATTTTTTCGTAGAGCCCGGCCGCGCCATCTTCGGTGGCCGTATCCAGGTTGAGGAGCGTACGGCCATTGCCAATGGCGATGCGTTCCGCCTCCAGCATCAGGGCGCGGGCAATGCCCTGCCCGCGATGGCTCACAAGGGTCATCATCTTGGCTATTTCGGCGCGGTGTGGCTGATTGGGCGGGCAGTCGAGCAGCAGCGTTACGGTGCCCACCACTGTTTCGCTGTCCCAGGCGCCCAGCACTACCCGCTCGCCACGGGCGGCGGCAGCCAGCGAAGACTCCCAGAAAGCCGTGGCCGTGTCCGGCAACAGCGGGTGCATGAAACTAACCGATCCGCCATGGGCTACCGTTTCAATAAGAAGATTAGCCAGGGAGGCAATTACAGGGGGATCGCTATGCAGTGCTGTTATGTTGAATACCGGGCTCATGTGTGTGGTGATGAGTGATGCCTGTTGCCCAATAAAGATAACAACGAATATCCGATCCATAAAAAACCGGGTGCAGGCAAATGTGCTGTACCGAAAAAATAAGTTATTCCACCGTATGTTCTGTGGATTTGGGTACGATGATGAGGTTATGTCCTATACCTGGCTCAGGGCATCGTTTTTTGGCTAAACACGAATTGGTTGTTGATGTAAAGTGTAATAACCCATGTATTATTTCCCCTCCTGTTGGCGGAAGGTATTTCTATCGTATTACCCCCCCTGGTAAGCAGGCAATGCTTTGCAAATATTAATCTTCCGGATACATCATACACATTCATTTTGCCGTAGCCGCCTGCATCAATATTCGCCATGAGGCGCAAGCCTGCATCCCTATCATTTTTTATTAAATAAAACCGGCCTCTTTCAGTTGCGGGCCTGTTCACTTTTATGATATCGGAATAATGCCTTTCACCGGTTTTTGTAATGATAGTGATACGGTAAAAGTTGTCGCCCGGAACAGGAGAAGTATCGGTAAATAAAACCAAGGCATTCCTGTCCGGGCTATTATTGGCCAATACCGTTCCGGCCCTGCCGAAACTCATACCCGTGCCGCTTCTTTCCACTTCGTAAGCGACGATGTCTGTATAGGTGTCTTTCCAGCTTAAAAGAATTGACTTGTTAACCCAGGCCCCGGTCAACGAAATATTGGCAGCGGACAGCAATGCAAGGCTAATGTATTGCGAGGCCGTGCTCTGACAGCCGTTTCTTTGCTCTGTTAGCGTGAGCTGGTAGTTTCCGGAGTTCATATTGCTAAGCGGATTCTGGACAGCAGCGGTAAACCCGTTGGGGCCGCTCCAGCTCCAGGTAAGGCCCAGCGAATGGCCGAAGGGAGTGGAATAATTGCTGGCGCCGGTATCGCCGCCGTAAAACTGGAAATGACTGGCATCGGGTGCAGCATTAACAGAGAAAGAGGCCACCGGCGGAAAGGTATCCGCAGCAATGACAAGGGTATCCCTTCTTGTTACCGGGCAGCCCTGCGCTACGGCCGCTTCAATAATATAGGTTCCACCTTTATTGACAGTTATCGCGGTGCTGTCGCTATTGGAGCCGGCGATACTTCCGTTGGCGGTTTTCCAGGTATAGTAGCCGGCCGTTGTATTATTGGTAACGATAAGAGAGGCCATGTGATTGCACCTGACGCTATCCGCGTTTGTGGTATAATCCAGTACCGGCGATTTAAGAAAATCCAGCGGACCGACAAAATCCTGCAGGTTGGAGGCAAAGGAGGTGGAGGATCTTGATTTGAAAAAGATGGATGCAAAGGTAGACTGGCAGGCGCTGCTACCCAGGGCAGTGTACAGCGCCGGGTCGAGGCCAATACGGGTAAGGTTGATTCCTACCTCAATAAGCTGCAGCGACTGGAACTGTGCGCTCCATTGCTGTGTTGTGCCTGCCAGGCTTCTTGTACCCCAGGGTGTGCCATAAGTGGTATCCTGTGCTGCGGTGGCCGAATAATTGGCCATACCGGAGCCAAATTCCGTTGTACCGGTTTTGGATACAATAGAAGCATATCCGTATGACGTCGTAGAACCGTTAAAGCTGCTGCCGAAATTAAATAAAGTGGGTGTTATGGTATTATAAGTGGTATTGCTGACCCAGATACGGAGATCAATGGCGGGAGCGCCGCCGGAAGAATAATTCACGGCTACAATGATATCGCCGGTTTGGGTGATATTACCCGATGCATCGAACATCCATTGGGTGTGCCCGGCATTAGGACCGCCGGTGGTAAAGCTATGGCTGGCGGCATTATAGCTGATATAGTTTTTATACATTTCGATATCAAAATACCTTGATCCTGCTATGCCAATGGTGGAAGCGCCGGCAAAAAGCCATAGAGAATCATGCACATTCCTGCCGTTACGCCGCATGTGGGCGAACACGTCTGTCAAATCCGTTTTGTCGGGCACATTGGCGGTAGCGCCTGTCCAGTTTGAAGGATCATCGCCATTTTTGCATCCACCGGTGAAGGCCGTGGTATCGCTTGCGGTGATTGAGCCGGAAGTATTAAGCTGTACAATATAGTCCCTTGCATAAATGCCATCGAGCCAGATTCTTCCATTCATATTGGAATACAATAGAACAGGCATTCGTTTGACAAAAGAAATATTGTTGCCGGCCTGTAGCTGCGATCTGTAATAAGCCGCATTGGCAGTGTCGATTACATTGCTGCCGGAAAGTGAAGAAGGAGAAAACCAATCGTCGCTGGAGATAGAACCTGTTTGGGGACCGTATTTAAGATACCCGCCTTTTGTGTCGCCGTCTACTCCGAAAAAGGCATGAAACCCGCCATTGTTCAGTTGCGCCAATGCACTACAATGGAGTGTAATAAGAAAGAGTAAGAGGCAAATGGTTTTCATAAACGGGTATATGGATTAAAGCGAACTTCATAGGAACAGGCATTTGGTGTAAAAGAGATATTATTTTTACTAATGTGAAAGTATATTGAATCCATGTTATTACTAAATTCCTGGCCGGCGGATTCGCTTATCTACTAATAAACCCTCCATACACTAAGTGAACTTACTTAGATAGCGGCATCGGCGAAGACATCCCCTGAAAAAAGAGCACCGCTATCCAAAGCCTTGCCCTGTCAGCCTTTCAAGGCTTTTTCTTTCTGACAATCTGGCGTATTAACAAAAAAACATAGCCCGCTATAAAAATGGTCCGCCTGTGGGGCTGCTGTTAAAAAACCGGAGGAGCCAACTTTAAAATGCAGCCTGCCCGCCGCCGCCGGCATTTCAATCATCGTTTATGGCTTTCTACGCAGTACGGAGACCCGTATGCACTGTATATATAATTTTTTGTAATACATATTGCCAGTGGGTCCGGCAGCGCTTACTGCTGCAATGAGCTGATACCGTGGCGCGTTTCTTGGGCAATAATTGTTATACGTCTAACCAAACATCAAAAAAATACTACCATGAAAAAGCTGTTGAAAAAAGCTGGTTTATTAACCGCTACCCTTTTACTTGTTATTGCTTCTCAAGCCGGTGTATTTGCACAAGGCGACAGTGAAGCCATGTCGCCCGCAGCCGTTATCGGCGGCGTCGCCCTGATCATCGCACTGGTGGTGTTGCTGGCCGTTAAAGGCAGCCACCAAAGGGCCACTGCACGCAAGCACTAACACCCGGCAGGGTGATAAATAATAAAAGGATGCCATTTCGCAAAAGCGAAATGACATCCTTTTTTGTTGGTTGTGTTAGCAGTTAGTATTGGTTACTATATCTATTGAGCAGGATATGCTTCTGTACCGTGTTCGAATACGTCGAGACCGGCTATCTCTCCTTCCGGTTCTACGCGCAGTTTCCACGGGTAAGGCAGCTGCCTGATTACCCACATCAAAATGTAGGCTATCACGAACGTCGCCACGGTGATAATAAGGCTGCCGATAACCTGCGCCTTCAGCACCGCGATGCCGCCGCCATAAAACAGGCCGGCCACAGGAGCTGAATTGTCGGCGCCGGTGGGACCGGTTGCTCCATACTGTGCCGAGGCAAAAAGTCCCAGCGACAGCGTACCCCAGATACCGCAGAAGCCGTGTACGGCCACCGCGCCAATGGGATCATCAATGCGAAGCCTTTCCAGCAGCAGCGTACCAAGGTATACCACCAGGCCGGCGATACCGCCCAGGAGCACCGCTCCAAGGGGTGACACCCAATAGCAGGGACAGGTAATGGCTACGAGGCCACCGAGGAAACCGTTTACGGTAAAGCCAAGGTCGAATTTGCCTTTTGTGTCGCCAAACCACAGGGCCAGGTACATAGCCGCCATACCACCGGCACAGGCGGCCAGTGTCGTGTTTGTAGCTACGCGGCCGATGCCCTGCATATCTACGGCCGACAGGGTGCTGCCTGGGTTAAAGCCATACCAGCCAAACCAGAGGATGAAGCCGCCTACCGCGCCCAGCGTAAGGTTATGCGGTGCGGGTGGTCCGCCTCCGTCGCGCTTGAATACGCGACCGATGCGCGGGCCCAGCACGATGGCGCCGGCCAGCGAGGCAATACCGCCAATGGTGTGCACCACGGTAGAGCCGGCAAAATCGCGAAAGAAATTGCCCAGCGAAGGCAGGAAATGACCTGCGCTGCCCATGGTAGCCAGGAAGCCATCAGGTCCCCAGGCCCAGTGACCGATAATAGGATAGATAAAACCGGTGATACCGATGCTGTACAGGATATCGCCGCGAAAGCTGGTGCGGCCAATCATAGCGCCCGATACAATGGTCGAGCAGGTATCGGCAAACGCATATTGGAAAATCCAGTGCGCCACGATGGGAATGCCGGTAGCGAAATACGTTTCCGGCGCGCCCTGCAGGAAAAACCAGTGCAGCCCGATAAATGAATTGCCTTCACTGAACATGAAGGCATAACCGATGGCCCAGAAAAGGATACCGCAAAGGCAGGTATCGAAAATACATTCCATCAAAACGTTGACCGTTTCGCGCTGGCGGGCAAAACCGGCCTCCAGCATCACAAACCCCGCCTGCATACCAAACACGAGGAAGGCTGCTACCAGCGTCCAGATGGTATTGGCCGTGTTGATAAGCGTTGTTTCATGAGCAGTGAATGCCGGCCCCTGCGCCTGTGCCGGCGTGCCGCCGATAATAGCGGGCAGGAAACCCATGGCCAGTAATACGAGGAAAAGACCAATCATCTTGCCGGCGAAAATAGTGCCGCCCAGGCGCCACTTCTGAGCCCTGGTGAGCCGCACTACGGGCATAGGCATAGCCTGCCGCGCACTGCGGTTAAGTAAGTGCTTTAACATGTGCTGAGGTTTTGGTTAAATTTTTACATTTTGTTTACCAGTGAGATACCGTGGTTAGTCATAAGGATACCGGACAGGAATTACGGTTGAAATTATTGCTGATGGTCAAATCAAGAAAAAGGGTACGGATTATTGCTGAGTGAAATATTTTGCTGAGTAACACGAATGCTGCGTGAAAAAAATGCTGAAGCGACACCACTAGAACGAATACACGGCGGCCAGCAGCACAGTGGCAGTGCTCTTGGTGCCGGTACCATCGTGTTTGGCGAACAGCTCATCCTTTGCGCTGTCGAGGCGGAACTCGGGAATGATGGTCAGCTTATCCACTTTGATATTGCCCGAAAGCGTTGCAGCGAAAATGCTGCTGTTGTAGCCAAGCACGTTCTTTTTATCATCGAAGTACTCGCCGCGCAGGGTAAGACCGAACTTGCTGCACGGGTCTACATTAAAGTACAGCGCAGAGCCCCACCAGCTGGCGCTTGAGCCGCCCGAGGGTTTGCGTGTTTGCACCGTACCGTTATAGCCGATGCTGAATTTGTCGGTTATCACACCGGTCACCACCAGGTCGAACTGGTTGAGCGTAGCGCCGGGCGTATACTTGCCACCCTGGTAGTTCAGGAAGGCTTTCAGCTTATCGTCGCTGGTAGCGGTACCCAGCTGCGCGATAACGAATTTAGAGGAAGAGGTAGTAGTGGAATAATCGGTGGGATTGGCCACGCCTACCATCAGGGTTGTTTTCTTAGTGAGCGAGAAGTCGGCTTTCAAACCGGTATGGAAGAAAGGTCCGTTGGTAAACATATAGCTCATGCTATAGTTGCGGTTGAGCGGGGCGTCGAGCAGCTCATAACCAACATGTGTACCCCATTTACCCATAGTGAGCTTAAATTTATCGGTCACGGCATAGCTCAGGTAAGCCTGTTTTACATTGGCGAGGGTGATAAAGCCGTTGGCATTGCCGTCATTGTAAGAAAATTCTTCGGCCCTTCTGCCAAAACCGAGATCCACGGTGGCGCTGGCTTTGCCAAAGCTGTGGTCGAGGCGTACAGAGGCCATACCGAGCTCAAAAGAGTTGTTTGATTTGGTAAAGCTGGTGCCGCTGTTGTAGGGCAAACCGGTAGGATTCTGGAAATTAAAACGATAGTACACATCCACCGAACCGGATACCGTAGTTGCCTTGGGGGCTTCTTTCGTAGAGTCTTGCGCGTAAGTACCAGCCAGGCATAGCAGGCCCAGCAAAGAAAACGAGATTTTTCTTAACATTGCAGTTTGATTTTAAGTGTTAAAAGGAAAGGGTATAGCATGACGCGCCCGTACCAGGGGTTTATCGCCTCACTGTACCTTTTCTGTTTATGTTTCAGTAAAGGTTTCTAATGTTCCTGTAAACTTTCTTCCAGCACACCATTGCGGTGAACCAGCAATACGCCCTGCAGGTATTTTTCGTCGTGCTGTGATGCGTCGAGGCCGATTTCCTCTTCTTCTACGCTCACCCGCAGGGGCAGAATAAAGTTGATGAATTTGAATATGCCGTAGGATACGGTAAAGCTATAAGCTACCACTATGGCAAGCGCTTTTAGCTGCACGAAAAAGAAGGCGGCATTGCCATAGAACAGGCCGTTATTGCCTGCGCCATTGACTGCCTTGCTGGCAAATATGCCTGTCATGAGCATACCTACCATTCCTCCTACGCCGTGACAAGGGAATACATCGAGGGTATCGTCGAGGGTTGACTTTTGTTTAAAATAAACGGCAAGATTGGATATGATAGCGGCGGTGACGCCGATAAAAATGCTTTGGGGAATACCTACAAAACCGGCGGCGGGGGTAATGGCTACCAGTCCTACCACAGCGCCGATACAGAAGCCGAGCACGGAAGGCTTTTTGCCGCGCGCCACATCAAAAAACATCCATGACAAGCCCGCTGCCGCAGCGGCGGTATTGGTAGTGGCGAAGGCCGATACCGATAGTGCGTTGGCGGCCAGCGCGGAGCCGGCATTGAAGCCAAACCAGCCAAACCAGAGCAGGCCGGTGCCGATAAGCACATAAGGTATATTGGCAGGGGGAATTTCTTTGTTCTCGATATGTGATTGCCTGCGTTTAAGCACCAGGGCGCCGGCGAGGGCTGCACAACCGGCAGAGATATGCACCACGGTGCCGCCGGCAAAATCCAGCGCGCCCATCTGTGCAAGGAAGCCTTTGGGATGCCAGGTCCAGTGCGCCAGCGGGGCATATACCAGCAGGCTGAATAATACGATAAACAGGATATACGCTGTAAAGCGGATACGTTCCGCCACGGCGCCTACCACCAGCCCGGGGGTGATGATGGCAAACATGAGCTGGAACAGGGAAAATAACAAGAGAGGAATGGTAAGCGGACTGCCACCCTGCAGCACAGGAGCGCCGCTGGAAACACCTTTAAAGAAAAAATGCGTCATCGGGTTGCCGATGATGCCGCCTATCGAATCGCCAAAGCAAAGACTGTAACCGACCACTATCCAGAGCACACCCACCACACCGGCAGCCACCACGCTTTTAATCATGGTAGATAATACGTTTTTGCGATGCACCATACCACCGTAGAAAAAAGCCAGGCCGGGCGTCATCAGGAACACAAGGGCCGTGGCCACGAGTATCCAGGCGATATCTGCACTATTATACTTACCGGCATCATTAAAAAGGGAAGCAGACGGGACAAACAAAGAAGCGATTGAAACAAGAGCAAGTACAATAAACGGGGCGAACTTCTTGAATTTCGGTTGATGCATTCTTAGCAGTTATAGGATTATATTACTTTTTTTAAATATCTAATATAATACTTACTAAATTAGTTAACTTTTGCTATATAAATTGTTTTATTGCTCACATTTAATTTTTACTAATATAACTATAAAACGTTAGTTATTTGAAAACAATCAAATGATTCTCACATTTTGTAGATAATTATTTAAGCATAATAAAAAAAACCATTCAAATTGAATGGTTTCAAAAAATATGTGTTTTATGGCTCCGTAGGATCTTTTTTGTATCCTGCTTCACTAGATAGCCAAAGCAATATTTTGATCTTTTCCTTCCAGCACGGAGGCGCTGCCGGTTAAAAAAGTATCTACATTGCGGGCGCACTCGCGGCCTTCGCTGATGGCCCATACCACCAGGCTTTGCCCGCGGCGGGTATCCCCGGCCGTAAATATCTTCGGAATATTCGTTTGATAGGTTTTTTCGCTCGCTTTTACATTGCCGCGCTCATCGAGCTCCACGCCCAGCTCATTAATCAATCCTTCTTTTTGCGGATGCACAAAACCCATGGCCAGCAGGGCCAGCTCGCAGGGAAGGTCTTTTTCGCTGCCGGGGATTTCTACAAACTGTGCGGGGCGGCCGTCGTCGGTGCTCTTCCATTCCAGCTCTACTATCCTGAGCGCCTTCAGGTTACCCTTCTCATCGCCGATAAACGCCTTGGTAGCCACTGCCCACTGGCGCAGGGCGCCTTCTTCGTGGGAGGAGGAGGTCTTTAACGTCATGGGATAAGTGGGCCACGGCATATAGGGCGTGCGCGAAGCCGGGGGCTTTGGCAGCAGCTCAAACTGGGTCACCGATATGGCTCCCTGGCGGTTGGACGTGCCTACGCAGTCGCTGCCGGTATCGCCGCCGCCGATAACGACCACATTTTTACCACCGGCCAGTATATCGCTGGAAAAAATATTGCTTTCTATAGCGGCATTGGCCAGCGGGTCCTTGCCGGCATTGCGCTTGTTTTGCTGCTTGAGGAACTGCATGGCGAAATAGACGCCGTTCAGTTCGCGGCCGGGAATGGCAAGGTCGCGCGGAACAGTAGAACCACCGGCCAGCACGATGGCGTGGTATTCACGCAGCAGGTCGTTGATACGCACATTAACGCCTACATTGGCATTGCAACGGAATACAATGCCTTCTTCTTCCATAAGCTTTATGCGCCTGTCGATAACCCATTTTTCCAGCTTGAAATCGGGGATGCCGTAGCGCAGCAGGCCGCCGGGGGCATCGTCTCTTTCAAATACTGTTACGCTGTGACCGGCATAGTTGAGCTGGGCGGCAGCGGCCAGGCCGGCGGGGCCCGAGCCTACCACGGCTACTTTCTTACCGGAGCGCACATTGGGTTTGCGCGGTTTTACAAAACCTTTATCGAAGGCAATTTCAATGATATGTTTTTCTATTTCCTCGATGGCCACCGCGGGCTGGTTGATGCCCAGCACACAGGCGCTCTCGCAGGGGGCGGGACAGATGCGGCCGGTAAACTCGGGGAAGTTGTTGGTAGACGCCAGTATTTCGTAGGCGTCGTCCCATTTCTTACGGTATACCGCGTCGTTGAACTCGGGTATGATGTTTCCCAGCGGGCATCCGCTGTGGCAGAAAGGAACGCCGCAGTTCATGCAACGGGCGGATTGCTGGTTGAGCTTTTCGTCGCTATAGCGCTCGATGAATTCATTGTAATGCTTCAGGCGCTCCTGCACAGGGGCCTTGGCCGGCAGTTCTCTTGTAAATTCTACAAAACCAGTTGGTTTGCCCATATAGGTGATTTAAATCAGTTGAACGTTTTGGTTGGTGTTCGTGGTTATTTTTTTACTTCCACTTTCTGCTTTTTCTCCGCCAGCGCTTTTTTGTAATCTTTGGGGAAGACCTTGATAAAGTTTTTCAACTGGTTATCGAAGTCGTCCAGCACAAAACGGGCAACGGTGCTGCCGGTATAGGCATAGTGACGGGTGATGGCTTCGTGCAGCTGGCGGGCATCGTCGGCCGAGAGCGGGTCGAGGTCCACCATTTCCTTATTGCAGTTGTCGGCAAATTTTGCTTTAACGTCATACACGTAGGCAATGCCGCCGCTCATACCCGCGGCAAAGTTGCGGCCGGTATCACCCAGTATCACTACCTGTCCGCCGGTCATGTATTCGCAGCCATGATCCCCTACTCCTTCCACCACCACGCTGGCGCCGGAATTACGCACACCGAAGCGCTCGCCGGCCTTACCGCGGATAAAGGATTCGCCGGAGGTAGCGCCATAGAAGGCCACATTGCCGATGATGATATTCTCTTCGGGAATATAAGATGCTTCGCGGGGCGGGTAAACGATGAGGCGTGCGCCGCTAAGGCCTTTGCCGAAATAGTCGTTGGCATCGCCTTCGAGCTCCAGCGTAACGCCGGCAGTATTGAAAGCGCCGAAGCTTTGACCGGCGGTACCATTAAACGTATAGTGAATGGTATCGTCGGGCAGGCCGGCGGCCTTGTATTTTTTGGTGATCTCGTTAGACAGGATGGTGCCCACCGTACGGTCGGTATTCTTAATCGGGAAAACAGCGCTTACACGTTCCTGTTTTTCGATGGCGGGGGCGGCGGCTTTCAGCAGCTGAAAGTCGAGCACGCCGTCGATACCATGGTCCTGCTCTTCCATTTTATACAAGCCTGTATAGGGAGAAGCGGGTTCTTTGTACAGGATAGCGGAGAGATCCAGCTTGCTGTATTTCCAGTGGCTGATGTTTTCTCTCATTTCGAGGTTTTCTACCTGGCCTACCATTTCATTGACGGTGCGATAGCCCAGCTCGGCCATGATTTCGCGCAGCTCCTGTACCATAAAGGTGAAGAAGTTCACCACATGGTCGGCATTGCCGGTAAAGCGTTTGCGCAATTCGGGGTCCTGCGTGGCCACGCCTACGGGACAGGTATTAAGATGGCATTTGCGCATCATGATACAGCCTTCCACTACCAGGGCGGCGGTAGCTACCCCCCACTCTTCTGCGCCGAGCAGGCAGGCAATGGCAATGTCGCGGCCGGTTTTCATTTGTCCGTCGGCCTGCAATACCACGCGGCTGCGCAGCTTGTTCTTCACCAGCGTCTGGTGGCTTTCTGCCAGGCCCAGCTCCCAGGGAAGACCTGCATGCTTGATGGAGCTGATGGGCGATGCGCCGGTACCACCGTCGTGGCCCGATACCAGGATAACATCGGCTTTTGCCTTGGCCACACCGGCGGCGATGGTGCCTACGCCGGCTTTGGACACGAGCTTTACATTAATACGTGCGGCGCGATTGGCATTCTTTAAATCGAATATCAGCTGTGCGAGATCTTCAATGGAATAAATATCGTGGTGCGGCGGGGGAGAAATCAATCCCACGCCGGGGGTGGAGTGACGGGTCTTGCCAATCCATTCGTCTACTTTATGGCCGGGCAGCTGTCCGCCTTCGCCAGGCTTGGCGCCCTGCGCCATTTTTATCTGCAGCTCATCGGCTTCTGTGAGGTAGTAAGCAGTGACGCCAAAACGGGCGCTGGCCACCTGCTTGATGGCGCTGCGCATGAGGTCGCCGTTGGGCAGACGCTCATAGCGTCTTTCGTCTTCGCCGCCTTCGCCGGTATTGCTTTTACCGCCCAGGCGGTTCATGGCAATGGCCAGCGTGGTATGCGCTTCCCAGGAAATAGAGCCAAAGCTCATGGCACCGGTAGCGAAGCGTTTGTAAATACTTTCGGCCGCTTCCACTTCGTCTATCGACACCGAGGGGCGGTTGCGTTTGAACTGGAACATACTACGCAGGGTAGCCGCTTTCTCGCCCTGGTCGTTGACCAGCTTCGAATATTTCTTGAACGTATTGTAATCGTTCATGCGCGTGGCGTACTGCAGCAGGTGAATGGTTTGCGGGTTAAAGAGGTGAAACTCCCCTTTGCGCTTCCACTGGTAGATACCACCCACGGGCAGGCGGCCCACCGGGATATCCTTGCGGCTGAAGGCCAGCCAATGTTTGGCCAGCGCTTCCTTAGCCAGCTCATCAAGACCTACGCCCTGGATGCGGCTGACGGCGCCGGTGAAATATTTATCTACCACCTCGCGGTTGAGGCCGAGTATTTCTAATATCTGTGCGCCCTGGTATGATTGCAGGGTGGAGATGCCCATTTTGGAGAACACTTTCAATAAGCCATCACAAACGGCCTTGATATAATTATACCGCAGCTCATCCCAGCTTAAGTCGGTTTGCAGCGAGCCGTCTACCTTCATATTGCGGATGGACGCCAGTGCGAGATAAGGATTGATGGCGGTGGCGCCGAAGGCGATGAGACAGGCGAAGTGATGAACTTCCCATACATCGCCTGCTTCTACCACGATACCTACCTGGCCGCGAAGGCCTTTACGTATGAGGTGATGATGCACGGCGGCGGTAGCCAGCAGTGTGGGTATGGCCGCATGGTCTGAATCCACGGCACGGTCGCAAAGAATAATTACTTCAAAGCCATCGTGCGCGGCGTCTTCTGCATAGCGGCAAAGCCTGTCGAGCCCTGCTTTGAGCGAACCCGGTTTGCCATCGGCCCTGAAATAGGTTTGCAGGGTTTTGGCCTGGAATATACCGGTATCGATGCTACGCAGTTTTTCCAACTCGGTGCTCGTGAGTATCGGGTGCTTCAATGCCACGGTATGGCAATGCTGGGGATCTTCGTCGAGTAGGTTACCATTGTTACCCACGAAGGCGGTAAGGCTCATCACCATCCTTTCGCGGATGGGATCGATGGGTGGATTGGTTACCTGTGCAAACAGCTGTTTGAAATAGCTGCTGATATGCTGGGGCTGATCGCTCAGTACGGCCAGCGGTATATCGGTGCCCATGGAGCCGATGGGCTCCTTGCCGTCGGTAGCCATTGGGGTAACGATGTTATCAATGTCTTCTGTGCTGTAGCCGAATGCTTTCTGGTATTTGAGTACCGAGCTGTCGGACAAATGGGTGAAGGCTACGCGCGGCTCGTCGAGCTCTTCGAGGCGTATTTTGTATTGGTTGAGCCAGTCGCCATAAGGCTTCTGCGAACAGATCCTGTTTTTGAGCTCATCGTCGCTGATGATGCGGCCCTGCTCCATATCTACCACGAACATTTTGCCGGCCTGCAGGCGGCCTTTTTCTTTTATCAGCTTCGGGTCGATGGGCAGCACGCCTGTTTCGGAGGCCATGATAACGCGGTCGTCGGTGGTGACGCAGTAGCGCGAAGGGCGGAGGCCATTGCGGTCGAGCGTGGCGCCGATGATCTTTCCATCGGTGAAGGAAATGGACGCGGGTCCATCCCAGGGCTCCATGATAGAAGCGTGGTATTCGTAAAATGCTTTGCGCAGCGGGTCCATTTGTTCATTGCCATCCCATGCTTCGGGTATGAGCATCATCATAACATGGGGCAGTGAGCGACCGGTGAGGCTAAGCAGCTCTATTACATTATCGAGGCAGGCGGAATCCGACTGGCCGGCGGTGACGATGGGCAGCAGCATTTCCATTTCTTCCCGGGTAAAAAAGGAAGAGGTGAAGCTGTGCTCGCTCGATTTAAGCCAGTTAAGATTTCCCTGCAGGGTATTTATCTCACCATTGTGCGCGATAAAGCGGAAGGGTTGCGCCAGTTTCCACGAGGGGAAGGTATTGGTGGCAAAGCGGGAATGCACCAGCCCGAAAGCCGATACCACGCGTTTGTTGCCAAGATCAGGAAAATAGTTGCGCACCTGCATGCTGGTGAGCTGGCCTTTATATACAACCGTTTTATAAGAGAGCGACGCCACATAAAAACCGATGGCGTCTTTGCGGACGGTGTTATTAATTGTATGGCTGGCATAGTTGCGCAGCAGGAAGAGCTTGCGCTCAAAATCATCGGGATGGGTGATATAGTCGGGGCAGGCGATGAATACCTGTTCCATTTCGGGCTCCACGCTCAGGGCGGTGGGTCCTATTCCATCGGTATTGACGGGCACTTTACGATATACCAGCACTTCCAGTCCGAGTTTTTCGGCCGAACGATTGAAAATATCGCGGCATTCCTCGCGGAGACGTATTTCGCGGGGAAAGAAGATGACGCCCACGCCGTATTTGCCGAATGCGGGCAGGTGAACACCCAGCCTGATACATTCGTCAAAGAAAAACTCATGCGGAGTCTGGATCATGATACCGGCCCCGTCACCCGTATTGCTTTCGCAACCGCAGGCGCCGCGGTGTTCCATATTTTCCAGTACAGTAAGTGCGTCGGAAACGATTTGGTGACCTTTGTTACCTTTGATATTGGCGACGAAACCAATGCCACAAGCGTCACGCTCAAACTCGGGGGAGTATAATCCGTAGTTGCTGGCCATCGTTGAATGGAGATTTTTTAAATATTTTTCAATAAAAGGCAGGTTTTTCGATATGGATATCAAAAGGGCAGCAAGCAACTCCCTAAATGTACAAATAAATACCCTATTTCGGGTATTTTAATTAATAATTTTTTCACATAGAAGTGGATAAAATTTCAATCGCAGTATTCCGATGTAGTTTTTGGCCGATTG
>Ga0307508_10001203_pt1 | contig 29709 bp, 41 predicted proteins | sample 9_EM_MG_FD_203089 | JGI IMG/M metagenome (GOLD analysis project Ga0307508, IMG submission 203089) | Populus trichocarpa ectomycorrhiza microbial communities from riparian zone in the Pacific Northwest, United States - 9_EM | ecosystem: Host-associated > Plants > Roots > Unclassified | place...
ACCAACGCTCCAATCGATAATCTGACAACAGGAGATGACCCGTTATAATGTTATCTATTGTCTGTGAGCGGTATTAAAAAATCTTAATTGGTTTTGTGTTGCTGGCTGGAATTGCGATTGGAGTCACAAAATTACCGTGGTACCAACCGACGCCCAAATTTTCCATTTGGATTTTTGTAACTAACTACCGCCGTCAGTTGCGTGTTTTCCTTTCCGTATTTGTACATGTTTTTTTCTTGACTTCGGGCGGATGGGGAGCTCAGGTGCTATTTACCGCACAGCCACGATCGGAATGGTCAATTCTACCGTTCCAAAAAAAGGGCATTTCTTCATCCGGGCGGAGTCCTGCCTGCCGAATGCCCATTAGTGCTGCTGTGCCTACAGCGGCCCGTAGCGACACAAAGGAACCCCTACAATTACATTTTGGCATTTTGCAATACTTGCAAGCGCCCATCGGCGACACACCAAAAATCGAAATGTCTAAGTACCCCAACAAATAAAAGAGAGAGCGCGCCACATTAAAAAGAGAGAGAGAGAGAGAGAGAGCGAAAAATTAAATGAGAGAGAGAGAGCCACATTAAATAAAAGAGCCAGCGCGCCACATCATTGCCGGTTGAGCCATGGTTGCTGCCCCGGATAGACAATATCCTCCTCGACCAGCCACATCTGCGAGGAGATCAAGTTCCTCAGCTCCTTCGGGACATGCAGCAGCCGGTGGTTCCCAATCCCATGCACCAGTGGGCGTTTGTGTGGAACTCGGTGTTGTCAGCGCCGCCGAACCAACTTCAGTTACCGTCACCTATCCGTGTTCACTCACCGCCGAGCACTCACTTTTTCCTTGGCATCGAAACAGCTCCCTTTAACAGCCAATTAGAAGGAGATGTTTCGATTGCTGTGGACACGTAGCCTACTTGATGAGTATACGCTTGTGCCTTCCATTCTACGAGCTTTCTCATTACTATTCGCCTCTATTACCGCACACCTAATTACCTCATAATGTCTGGTGGTAGACCTAAGTTTGACCTGCTTCCATGGCAAGATATCCTTTATTCCTGGTATATTCTCGAAAACCGTACCGTGGAGAGTTGCCGTCAGGCCTTTGAAGACACCTATCCAGCTCTGGTTTGCCCATCGATATCAACCTTAAAAAGAATCTTTGCAGAGTGGGAATTTAAAAAACGAGACGACGAGTTGCTGAGGAACCTGGAACTTCATGTGTGCATATGGCAGCTCTTCTACGACCAGTGCTTGAGTGCCAATGAGCACATATTGCAGTGGTTGGAGAAGAAAGATGGGATCAAAATCAGCAAACGACAGTAAGTAAGAACGACACATGATGTGGGTGATATAGTAATTGCTAACTTCTAACTGACTAGATTGGAGAAGGTCCGCTGTGCTTTGGGCCTTTACTGGAGACCTGAACGAGAACACCATGCCGTACACAACTAGGAGATGCGGGAAGCGATACGGAACCATTTAGCATCGGGTCGAGGTGAATCGCATGGGCGTAAGTACATACACATACATAATGTTGTGGAAGCAGGGTGTGTCAGTTGCTCGGAATCGGCTTAGGGAGATACTCAGGGAAGAAAAGAGTATTGCTGGGCTTTCTCAGAGCAAATTTGGCGAGGAAAACATCCCAAGAGGAGAGTACTGGGTTCCTGGCCCCAACTATATATGGTCGGTGGATGGCCATATGAAGCTGGTATTATTTGGTATTGAGATCTATGCCGGTGTGGATGCTTATTCCCGTTACATCACCTGGATATACTTTGGAGTCTCTGCTCGTACTGCGGTTTCGGTTCTCCGTGGCTATCTGGATACAGTTGAATCATGTGGCTTTCTCCCCTTGATGATACGTTCAGATAGAGGCTTCGAAACACCCATGATGGCCGAATATCATCTCTGTTTGTGGAAGACTCTTTACCCTGAAGTTATGCTTCGCGACATATATCGCTATGGAACTTCTGTCAAGAATCAGCGTATTGAATCTTGGTGGAACATGATGACGAAGGGTCAAACGGGGAAGTGGAAATTATATTTCCGCCGCCTTCAGGGCCGTGGACTCTTCACCAAAGACGACCTTGCTGATGAGATCGCTCTTCTATTTTTTTTCTTCCCTGTCATCAATGACGAAGTTCTCGAGTTTGTGGAAATGTGGAATGTCCACGAGATTCGAAAACAACGGACACGGTATATTTCTCTACACTGATTATGAATTACCTTTTGGTCTAACTCCTGGTAGGCCGTATCTACCAACTCGACAGCCAAACGTACTGTACAACCTCCCAGCAGAAGGAGTCCATGACTATCAGCAACCCATTGATCCTGCGGTGGTGTCGGAGGTGAAAAATCGGAGTGGAATAGGTGCATGGGGTAAGCTGATCACCATTCAAACTATATAATAGAGTCACTCTAACCATTCTCCGATCAGATCCTGTTGAGTATCTACCTACCAGTCATGCTTTGGTGTGGTGCAGCGTTGATTCACGCTGGAATTGCAACACCGCTACCATACGATCAAAGCCAGATGTGGGCTCGAGGGGATGATAATGAGTGGTTCCTCACCTCTCGACATGAGTTGGCCTATCTCACTCTGCGAGAGATGGCTGGCGACTTCCTCCAAGAAGCAGCGGAGGATCAGGATATTCTCCGGCATACAGACCACCCCACTGGTGCATGGGATTGGGAACCACCGGCTGCTGCATTTCCCGAAGGAGCTGAGGAACTTGATCTCCTCGCAGATGTGGCTGCGCTCGTGGAGGATATTGTCTATCCGGGCAGCAACCATGGCTCAACCGGCAATGTTGTGGCGCGCTGGCTCTTTTATTTAATGTGGCTCTCTCTCTCTCATTTAATTTTTCGCTCTCTCTCTCTCTCTCTTTTTAATGTGGCGCGCTCTCTCTTTTATTTGTTGGGGTACTTAGACATTTCGATTTTTGATGTGTCGCCGATGGGCGCTTGCAAGTATTGCAAAATGCCAAAATGTAATTGTAGGGGTTTTGATCCTTCGTGTCGCTACGGGCCACTGTATGTGCCTACATCTGCGCACTAAGCTTAGGTTAAATTAGTTATACTAAATACGTCCGCCAGACGATCAAATCGGTTTTCTACGAGTAACGAGAGAAAAAATAGCCTCGCCACAACCACAATGAACAACGAACAACGGGATACGACGGCCTGAAGCGACACACATCCTCACAACTTCTTCCTCACCCAGACAGAGGAGGGCTGCTCGGTAAGAGGCCCATACGCGTCACAAGCCAACTGCCCGTATGCATCTCGGCCTACAGGCTACTATGAATACTCATACGCATCGTGGACGTATGCTCGTAATGATACGTATTGCAGGACTCCCCTTGTAGTTACTGCAGACTGCCCACGCACGCATCTTTGGCCTGCTGCTCGTGCGCATCGCTGCGAGACCAATTCGGTAGAAAGTTGCCAGCGATACGGCACACGAAGGATCATAACTCGATGCAAGGATAATTTTTACAAAGTTTTTTACGCCATTCACCAACGGTAGGTTACAGTTCATAGAATCACCTCCTTTTGTCCGATCCTCGATGGGAGCATTGGTTGTTGAGATATCCACACAACTAGAGCTACAGAGGGTGCCTGCCAGGACCAGGCCACAGGCTCCGACCACGAGCTCATCCAGTAGGAGGTGCTCGCCGCACCCCACCCCACCCCAGTGGGTAGCCCCAAGTAAGGAAACGATAGGGTGGGATATTAACGGGTGGGATCCAGCCGGCAAGGAGGGAGAGGAAAAGGAGGCGGCAGAGGGCAAGAGGGTGCAGGCGCACGAGTGCTACCGGCGAGGATGCAGCACGAGCCCCATCATGGACGACCGGAGCACCAAGGAAGAGGTGGACCAGGCGGCAGTAGCGCTACGGGAAGCCATGATGGAGACTCTGGAACAGCACGCCAGGGCAAAGAGGTGGTGCAGCAGGTCAAAGCGCTGGTGGACACCCGAGCTCAAGGACCTGAGAAAAGCCCTGGGGAGAGCCCGACGGGACAGGGGGATAAAGGGTATGAGCCGGGTGCAGGAGGCCAGGCGACAGCTCCGGCGGGCAATCCGGAAGGCGAAACGGGACTGGTAGAATCGATTCCTCCAGGAGAGCAGTGGCAAGGACGTCTGGACAGCGGCAGGCTACACCCACCCGCGCATCGACAAAGCTGGTCAGGCGCTCATACGGGAAGACGGATCAGTAGCGGAGGGGCACTTCGACCGTGAGCAGGCGATCCTGGAATCGCACTTCCCACCAGCGCCGCCAGACGTCTACGAACCTAGTCCAGGCGGACGCGCGTTTGAGCAGGTAGATGCCCAGCTAGTGGGATCTCTCCTGGCGAAGGCATCAAACACCTCGGCTCCAGGGGACGACAGGATATCCGCGGGGATCATCAAGGTCTTCTGGCACTGGGATAAGCAGCGGATAACCCAGCTGGTGAGGGCGTGTATCCGGCTTGGTCACCATCCTAACCTCTGGAAGACGGCAAAGGGGATGGTGATACCCAAGTCAGGGAAGCCGGACTACGCAAAAGTACGGGCCTACAGGGTGATCTCACTGCTGACGTCGTCAGCAAACTAGTCGAACGCACCGCATCCCACCTGATCGCTGATCACCTGGAGCGCGCACGGGGCCTGCGTGACGGGCAATTCGGCTGCCGGAAACGTCAATCTTGCATAGATGCAGTGGCGGTGCTCATGAACCGTACGCAGCTAGCATGGGGCCGGAAGCAGAGAGCAGGAGCGCTGTTCATGGACGTCAAGTCGGCATTCAACAATGTCAACAAAACACACCTAGGCAACCGCATGCAGGCACTGGGGATTGAGCCAGACCTCATCCGGTGGACCGGCAGCTTTATGTCAGACCGCCTGGTGAAACTCGTCCTGGACGGCAAGACGGGCGAGGCGAGCCCAGTAGACACGGGCATCCCTCAGGGGTCGCCGGTAGCACCGATCCTCTTTGTCACATACCTGTCGGGAATCTTTGACGAAGTGGAGGCGGCAGTGCCAGGCATTCACGGCCTATCCTTCGTGGACGACATTGGGTGGTGGGCGAGCGGCAAGGACGATGATGAGGTGGCAGCCAAGCTATCTGCGGCAGCAAAGGTAGCGGCCAAGTGGGCGGAAGGGAACGGAGTTGCCTTCGACCATGGCAAGACGGAGGCAGCACTGTTCCACCGCAAAAGGGCAGTACCCACAGCAACGAGCACGGTGGGGGCCAACACCGTCCCGTTCAACAAGGAGGCGACACGGTGGCTGGGCATCTGGCTTGATTCCCAGCTCACGCTCAAGCAGCACCACGACATCCGGACAAAGGAGGGCAGGCAGGCAATGACCAGGCTCCGCCGGCTCACAGGGCAGATGGGACTCTCACCGGCCAACTGCAGAAAAGTCATGACGGCCTGCATCCAGTCAGTCGCTATGTTCGGAGCGGAATTGTGGTGGAAAGGCGACCACGTCAAAGGCACCATGGGTCGGGCGGAGGACCTGCAGCGGCTGGTCAACCAGCAGGCGAGGGCGACAACGGGCTGCTTCCGGACAACAAACCTGGGAGCCCTCTCGTTGGAGTCTGGCCTCAGGGCGGCAACAGCGCAGCTGGAGAACAGGCAGCGGCGGTTTGGGCTACGGCTGCTAAGCTTGCCACAGGGAGACCGCCCAGAAGGTTGTGGGCGCACCGACAGAGATCGGCCGGCGACTCACAAATGCCCTGGCCTACTCTGGCAGCACGGAGAGAACGGTGCTCTTAGAGGAAACCGGAACGTTGGATGCAGTACTACGGCAGGATGAGGAAGAGGGGGCAAAGGCGGAAGCGGGAAAAGCCCGGCCAGGGCTCACCATGTTCACGGACGGGTCACATATGGAGGACGGGGCCGCCGGCTATGCAGTGGTGTGGAGGAAGGGAGAATCCTGGGCGGGTATCAAAACTCACATGGGATACAACCAGGAGGCCTACGACGCAGAGTGCGCCGCCCTCGCGCGCGCATTAGAATCGGCTGCGAGAAAAAACACAACCCCGGAACGGGTCACGATCTTCACGGATGCGCAGGCGGCCATCAGACGGATGGCATCAGACGAACCTGGCCCTGGGCAACAATACGCCCTGCAGGCGCGGAAGCACATTGCCACTCTGCGTAGGGCTAGGCCAAGCATCGTCATTGAAATTCGGTGGTGCCCGGCTCATAAGGAAATCACAGGCAACGAGAAGGCCGACGAGTGGGCGAAGATCGCGGCAGAGGAGCCAGACACCCGCGGAGTAGAATGGCTGAACTACTCTGACCGAACGGAAGTGCGGGCGATGCCTCTCCCGCGGTCCCTCGCCAACCTCAAGCGGGAGATCTCGGAGAAGAAGTGGGCGGAGGCACGCCAGTGGGCTGGGGCCGGACCTCGAAGGCGAAATACCGCATGCCAAAGAGCCAGAAACCTGATGGCGTGGTGGCCGGTAGCTCCAAGAGACTCGCCTCGCGGTTTTACCAGCTCAAGACCGGGCACTGCCTGACTGGGCAGTACCTCAGGACGAAGAACCGATCCACCCCGCAATGCTGGTGGTGCCGGTACCGAACGCAGACCCGGGACCACCTCTTCAAGGAGCGCCCCGAGTGGAAGCCGCAGCAGAAGATCTTGTGGGCGGAGGCGAAGAAGGAGACTGGGAGGCGGAAGGGCCGGTGGAAGGTGCGGGACCTTCTGGCCGACGGGAGGTGCAGCCGAGCGGTACTTGACTTCCTATCCGCGACGGATGTGGGAAGGCGGGTGCCGGCCGAGGCTGAGGACGATGCTGTGAGCGCGGTATCGGAGCTAGAGGTGCGGGAGTGCCTAGAGGAGCAGGGCGCGGGGGCCGAGGAGACGGGCGATGGGGGGACTCCACTGTTCCTCCCCACGCCCGACTTCATGGCGCCGGCAGGAACGTCGTAGGGGGGACGCTGGCTTTCCTTTCTTTCGTCTTTCGCTTTCTTTCCTTTCCTTTTGTCTTTCGTTTTCGCTCTTCTTTCTTTTGTAATTCCCTTGGCGCGCTTCACATCTTCTGGGGACAGGCCTGGGCGGAGGGCAAAGGGGTGCTTGCAACGAGCCGCCACTGCGCGGAGGGCGGACAGGAAACGGACTGTAAATAACCTCGCCATGATCTGATAGGTCGCACGCGAGTAATGAATAAACAAAAAAAAACAACAACTAGAGGGTGCGGCCAGCCAGTAGGCTTTTGCGACCGCCCAGTCACGTGACTCGGTCTGATGCATGATTCTCGCCATTCACTCATCTACTCGCATTGTACTTAAAACGGAGATACATGCAATGATTACAAATGAAACAAATGAAATCCGCTCAAAACACCATCAAAGGAAATCAGCTCTGTAACTATGAGGGGTAACAAGAAGCATGTCCATTCTAGGGGGGCGGCGAGCGGCGAACACTATGAGTGTCCATGCTGTAGCCTGTGACTCTCCTTGGGGACTGTCCTATATACAAGCCCTAGGGTACATACAGAGGTGTCACGGTACACGGCGCTAGACAGTGCTCCCAGCACGTACTGGGAATCCTCCTCCTACAAACTACCGTATATAGCCAATGTGCACCTGGTCCGTCATCCCAGATCTTCGGACTGGAATGGCGGGTGGAGCCACTCTCCGCATTTTAGGACCCGAAGCATGCTGAGCGGAAGCGCGAGGCGGAGAACTAGTCATATTGCTTCTCGATCTCTATTCCAGCTATTAGTTCTCATAGATAGTTAATGGAAGGATAAAAGTTATACTGACCTTTCTATTGATAGGTAGCTTGATCGAAACTGAGTAGCTCTGGTTCTGGGCCGTGTTCGGCTCCGAGTCCGTCCTTGAGCCATTCTCCGGGAGAGTTGTCCAGCTGCTCCACAACTGCTGAGCCATCAGAGCTGATGGGTACAGGGCCATCGGGAGTGACAGTGGAAGCAGCGGGCATGCTGTTAGACAGGTTCTCTAACGATTCAGAGGAGTGACCATCTAGATACCAGCTAGTGTCGTCTTTGTGACCCACTTCAATATCGGTCCAGGTCATGTGTAGTGTCAGTAAAACGATATCCGGCTGGCTTGCAGACGGTTGGCCAAATTTTTTTCCCACACGACTGTACTGGCATCAGAAAGTAGGTATCGAGGAGTTGGCCCAAGGTGATTCTGCTGTTATAGATCTTGTTTGGAAAAACATTCGAGCTGCTTGCTTGCTTCTTGGTATCGCTTCACTGGTGTGATTTTCACGAATTGCATGACTTCAAATAGTTAGTGACATAACCCTGAGAGCTTGTAAACTCATACATGCAATCCTGCTTCATCGCAATAAGGCTATCCCATACCTAACCCCGTCTGCTGAATGATAAAACCGAGACATGTCGTCAGGAGGATTCCGTCGATTTCCTGTCGTAATCTTTCTCTGAAGGACTCCATTCTCCTGTATCGGGGACAGCTTCAAGCTCAATTGGTATATCCTCGTGTGAGATGATAAGCTTGAGGTTATACTTACGTACCAATGGCAGTGGGGGATTGCCTTGGCTTTCAACGGTCGAAACGGATTTTTCTGCTTGCTTCTCGGGCATCCGGCGTTGTCAGCTACATTTCGGCTGCGATCCGGGTGCAGAAGACCTTCCGGAGCCAACTGCCATGAGTTTGATGACTGTCTGGCTATCTGGATGGTGGATTATATAAGCTATTTTGAATACTGGCCGCTTCAAAGTCCTTAAGAGAGTCAGTTCGGATAGCTCTGGTAGTACTATAGACAATAGCGAAGAAAACAGGAGTATACGTATCTGTAACGGGCGAGGCTCGATGTGACTCCAGGCAGCAAACCAAGGACGGGGTTTAGGATGAAGGCGCGGAGACGTGGATGGGCAAGGACAAGAATGGGGAGACGTGGACGGGCAAGGCAAGGACGTGGAACAAAGTGTGGTGACGGGAGCAGTTGCTAATGGTCGGGGCCGACTATTGCTAACGATAGCAAGTTGTTGCGTGAGGAAGAAACACGCAAGACAGACAGAAGGGGCACACTTATATGCAATGGATGCAATCCTGACCTCGCAAAATACATACACGCGATGCAACAGACAGAACACTTCCAGATCCTTCTTCACGCCGCGCGGCCAGAACCCAGAAACTTTCCTCGCCGCGTAACCAAAGCCCAAAACCCAAAGCCTTCTCCACGCGCCGCACGGTCCAGAACCTCCCTTGCGCCGCAATCCAGAACCTTCCTCACGCCGCGCAACCAAAACCCAAAACCCAAGACCCAAAGCCTCCTCCTCGCGCCGCGCAATCCAGGACCTTCCAGGCCCTAGTCGTTCCTTGGGGGCATTGGTGTTGACGGCGGCCGCGTGCCATGACAGTACCAGAGCGGCAATAGGTTAGTATCACATGTCCTCACTCGTTTTTCTGCATATATGCATCACAATATGGCCTCCGGCTACTTTTTATCTGGTTGGATCCCGTCCTGTTCACTCCCAGCACGGCTACTTACGTGTGATACCCGTAGTGTTTAGACAGTGCACCCAAGGAGAAACTCGATTTCGTTGAGGTGATGTCGGGCGAGGTGTTCGTCACGTGAAACGAGTGATATCTAAGCGTCTTGGCGCAATGGCACGACGGCATTCATCCTCTGACCGCAGATCGCAATTGACGGATTACTTCACCGAACAGCACGGCCTTCATTTGCTGAGGTACATTTGCTACGCAGTCACCCTCCCATCGGCCGGTCTCCTTGACGGTCTACTTCCTGATCTTCCACATCTTCGGCTTGAACTTGTCCGAGCAGGTCTTGAAGAAGTTGGTCAGCTCAGTGGGGTAGGTTCCGGTGATGTCGTGGAAAGCGTGCGTCGAGGTATAGTTCATCTTTCCGGCGCGAACCAGAGCGTAGTATTCCAGCAGGTACTCCTTCTCGCTGTCGCTGATTTCGGCCTCGTCCTGTAGCACCTTCTTTGCGTCCTCTCTGGGTTGGGGGGTCAGCGACATTCCACCCGCAGCAAGAAAGGGAGACAGCGTACTCTGAGATCTCCTTAAACTCCATCTTGGTTTCCAATCCTTGACTGGCGGCCTGGGCAACCTCTTCGCCAGTAGCCATCATGGGGCCTGCGGCAAATGTTGTTAGTCCGCCGTTCCGTTAAGGGTTTGCGGGGGGTACGTACCGGTGACGGTGATCAATTGGCCCCACACCTTGTCTCCCAAACCGTGAGGACCCGACTCGGTTACCACGTGTGCGGCCAACAGCGCGATGTCTCCTAGAGACACTGGTGCGAACTTATGTGTAGGACCAATAGGTAGCGGCAGCTTTCTCTTGTCCTGCGCCTGCTTGTTGTACAGCAACAGGTTTTCGGCGTAGAACCCGGCACTGTTCCTCAAGCGTCAGTCGACGAGTCGCAATGGAGAAAAAAGGAAAAGAAAGAACCCCACCGAATGATGCAAGGACTGTGTCTGATCTCGGTGCCCTTGGCCGCCATCAATTCCGACTCAATGTCGATGAACTCCCTCAGTCTTGGCTGGGTATCACGCTCGGCCATGTCGCAGCCAGCGGAGCTAAGCAGCACGACGTTAGGGATTTTCGCGTTCTTGGTCGCCTGCAGCATCTCTTTGCTGGCGTTGAGCTTGTTGTCGACCGACGGCGGGACGACGAGGATGGTGTCGGCGCCCGTGTGCATGAAGGCTTTGGTGGTCCCCTTCAGGTCCCCCGGCGTGCAGGCGACGATGAAGGCTCCCTTCTTCTCGAGGTCGGCAATGTGCTGGTGTTCGGAATTGCACGTTGCCACATACAACCGCGCCAGCCGCGACGAGAAGTGCTCATCCGTCAGCAGCAGCTCCGCGATCAGGTGGCCCGTCTGGCCCTCGCCGGTGGTGACGATCAGGCATCGCGACGCAGCGGGGGTGGGGGCGTTGGACTTCTTTTCGTGCGACCTGATGGCTAGGGTGGAAAATTTGGGCTTCTTTTCGTCGGACATGGTGGTTGTAGTGGTGGCGGTGATGACGATGCGGCAGATGTGAGATGGGAGGGGAGAAGTGGAAGGCGGTGCGTTTTATGGCGGACTAGAGTCATCATCATTACGTGTGCGGCCGTGCACAGTGTGGCACTCGAGGCGCGGAGCCACCAGATGGAAGAGCCCGTCAGGTAGTTGTGGCGCCTTCGCCGGGTGCTTTGGGTTGCCTGCATGGGGTGACTGGGCTCCCGCGGGAATAGGCGCATGTACATAGCTAAGCAGACGACGATCGCCATCGATTCCGGGGTTGCTAGACTATGCATGGAGTAACTCTGGTCCGGATCGGGAAATTGATATCTTGGCGAGTCAATCGCCAAGACTATCCCGATCCCGTGAGGAAGGGATACATAGGCGATGGGGGGAATCCAGGCAGACGACGCGGCATAGGGGTAATCAAAGTGTGTTGAAATGCTAGCGTGTTGAAGTGCTCCGTTGGCCAATTCTGATCTCTTACAGTTTGATTTTCAACTGTTGAGAGGTTTTCACAGATGGAAGCAGCCCGTGAAAGTTTTCAACAGGCTAAGGTAGCGCCGCTGGACAAAAGGTGGTTAGAATTTCGGCGCCAACAAGAATTTAGTAAAAAATTCTGCTTGGTATGTACCTATATATGCACTGTCTCCATGCCTCACATCAGGGAGAGCACGGATGTTGCAACGTCTACATACGCGCGTTACAATTAAGAACCGAACAGCGACGTAAACAGCAACGATGGGGCGGATTGCTTTGTTGGCTGAGCAAAAAAAAATCCCGGCAAAAGTTAATATGTATGCCATAGTTTCTGACCATAAAGTCTAAAATGCCATAGTTTTTGAAGAAAAAAAAAAGTCTAAACTGCCATGGTTTTTTCGGGTGGGTCGCTAATTGGTCACCAGGTGGTCAATACGGTGGGGTCGATCAACTCGGCCTTGAAACAGGATCGCGACCTCTCCATCATCGATCTGCTCAACACGATTTGGCACCGCTGTATGGGTCAACGCTACGCTCGGTTTCAGGACGCCATTCAGAAGCTTACAGTTCCAGGAGTAAGATACACCAGTTTAGCTTTGCAGCTCCTCGCGGAATCCATGAATCACAGCTAGCGCCGCAGAGTTGAGGCTGCTAGTGAAATACGAGGGATTGTCATATCCATTCAAACAAGCAATATGTGGTGGATCTCGAAGCACGAACCTGCACCTATGGTAGGTTCGAGATCAGCGATATCCCGTGCAGCCACGCTGTTGCCCTGATTTTGCGTCTTCGCAAGCAGCCACGGGATCTTATACCCAAGGTTTTTACACCGGAAACCTTAGGTGGACCTACGTGAGGGACATGCACTCAGTTGACATCCAGTATCCTCAAATACTCCGCGAAGACGACTGCTTTCCGCCTCTGTTTAGACGCACACGAGGACAGCCGCTGCCGCTGACCACTGACCAATTGGCGGCCCACCCTGAAAAACTATGCCATATGTATTAGACGTTTTGCCGATTTTTTTTGGTACATAGTTGTATGTATAGTACATACAGTATGGCACGCTAAAGGCCGCGACCAGCAGTCGCTTCAACAAACCTTTCAACGGGGTGAATCAAAGTGTCTTCATCCTCATTGACCAGAATCAGCGCACAAATTTCTCCAACACGCTAGCATTTCAACACACATTGATTACCCCTAATAACTTGCATCCTTTGCTCTCTGCCATCGAAATGGAGAACACACTCTAGAATCCAAACTCCCAGCTGCTGCCAACGAAAGGACCAGACAGAACCATTGCGACGCTAACGATACAGAAATCCCTTCCCTCGTCTCACTCCTACATCCCTCCGCTTCGGAACTCTCCTTCAACTCAGCTCTAGAGCACAAAATCCCACCAGATGCGGTCCTTTTCCGTCAAGATGCCCTTCTCGTTGAAGAAGACGCCTTCGCCGCGGAGCTTCTCCAGCTTCTTACTGCAGTTCATGCCCGAGGCTGCCTTCGTCCAGTCGCCGACGCCGCCGATGTACCCGTCGGACGCGATGACGCGGTGACACGGCACGTCGTCGAACGGATTCCGACCTGAGTTTCCCCCGAGCTCTCAGCATGGAGAGCGGAGAAGGAGGGAGGGGGGAGAGGGGAGGCAACTCACGAAGAGCTCCACCGATCGCTCGCGGTGACGAGTTGAGGAGGTCGGACATGTGTTTGTATGTGCTCACCCGGCCAGGCGGGATCTGCCTGAGCAGGGCATAGACTTTCTGCGGGGGAGGAGAAACAGGTCCACATTAGCGACAGAGTCTCCCTTCTCGTCCGTCGATTCTCACCTCTTGGTATTGCGTGACTTTGATATCGGAAGCCATTTCGTCCTCCTCCCTTCTTTCGTTCTTCAGTTTTGCGACTCTTTTGGGTTTGGTTTGCTTCCGTCGCTGTTGTTTCCGTTCGGGGCCGACAAAGGGGCGGGAGCGAGCGCGTGTTTTTATGTTGCCTAGCCCCCAGGGAGACGCGACTTGGAATGTTGGGGTCTTCGTAGATGTAAAGGAGAAGGCCCAGCGCGGCTTTTTCTTTTTTTCTTTTCTTTCTTTTTTCTTGTGGAGCGTGATTAGAAATATGTTGCGTGCCAAGAGAAGTTTGCTCCCGATATGGCCAATCGGAGCAGCTTCCTCCGGTTCGTACCGTTGCAGACTCGGTGCCACCGAGGAGGGGATGGGTTACTCTTGTCGCCACCCAATCTCCGTCATGAGATCCTGCTGCACGCCCGGCAAGTGCAGCGGTGGGGCGACGAGTGGGTACGTGCGCGAGGAAACTCGCACGAATGCAGAGTGCTCTGCTGGCCAGCACTCTTGCCCGACGCGCTTAACAAGTGCGACAAGCGCGCTGACGATCCTCCACCTGGCGCTCGCGAAGCCACAAGCGGCTGTTTTGTTTTTTGGTTAACCGTACTAGTACATATCACTCAGTTGCATGCTATCGCTGCGAGGGTACAGCGGTATACACGAAACCCAACCCAGGATTCCATTGCCGTTTCCGCGAGCATACCGCACGGAGAACAGAGAACAGAGAAGTCGGGAACATGGAGGAAGCGAGAAAGTCCGCTACAGCCTCTTCCAGGCTGACTCCGACCACGGTCGAAGCGACGGTGCCGTCGACGATAGTAGCGCCCGGGAGCTCCGTCTCTGCGATTTCTGTATGCCACTACCATTAGTCGCCTGAAACCGTCAGGACCTAGGGGTGGGAGAGGCGCACCGCTATGATCCGTGCTCTGCTGGCGAAAGATGCAATCCGCCGAGTTCAATTGGAATTTGGAAGCGTGCGGCTCCTGTGCGTCACTCTGCCGGCCGAGCGCGAAGGGAGTAGGATGAGGGTGAGGGGATACATGTTCGTCTCGGCCTAGGTGGTAAGGGTCTGCCGTGGAAGACCAGTTCGATGTGCGGGCACTGGCCGCCAGTGTACTTGGTCCCGCTGACGATGCTGCTGGCGTGAGCGGGCATGTGCGTGTGTGCGGCGCGACCATGGCTGCTGCCGGTCATGCCGCGCGGTGAGGAGGGTGAAGCATATGCTGTAGTGGCTGGCCAGATGGCGGTGAAGTTGGCGACGCCGTTCTGGTTCGTCGGCTGCAGGCCGCAGAGCCAGGTCTCGCTCTGTGAGGAGTGTCAGACGTGGACAGCCGGGAATCTGTGGAATACGTACGAGAGGCTTGGAAACCGGAATAAGTCCCGGTGTCGTTCTGGCGGGGCGTTAGTTGGGTGACAGGAAGCAGGAGCAGGAGGCCGACTCACGGCGCGCCACAAATCGACGTACACCCTCGCCAGCGGCATGCAGTCGGACACCTCGATCAACTCGAGGATCCTCTCGATGCCGTGCTCGTCCTCGCGCTTCCTTACGGATTTGCCCACGGTGCGTGTCAGGCGTCTTGGCCGTCCGGAGCGACTTACATGCTGTCGAGATAATACAGCCCTTTGCGCATGTACCCAGCCAACGCCTCATCACCGGAGACAGCGTCCGCAACTCACCGGTCGTGACCTCGGGCGCGAACGCACCTGACCCGCCGTTCTGGATGCCGAGCCCTCTCATGTTGGGAATGCCGCGCCTCTCGGCGAGAGCTATTATCACTCTCATTTAATCAACATTGCTCATCGATCTAGGCCTTGCGCTTGGCGATGCAGCGTTTGTGGAGTGCGGTTCCTGCGCAGCTTCTTCTGGCACGACCCGAAGAAGCCGCTGTGAAAGGCGGGAGCGAGGTCAGCTTCATCGTGAATGGAAGTGCGTGCGGAGGTTGATTGAGCGTGAAGAGAAGAGCGGATCCAAGGAATAGCAGATACAAAAGGGCAAAGAGCTGCAATGAGATGGCTAGTCTGCTATATACTCTACCGGAATCCCTCCGAGTTGCCTGTCCGCTCGGCCGCAGTACAACCACGGAGACGGTATAGTTACAGCTCAATATTGCCCATTCCCAAAGCCCCCGGAGCAGTATTAGACGTTGGGGCGGCACTACCGCCACTCGCAATGTTTCCTGGCAAATATTTCTCGAAGATTTACCAGCTCTACCGCCTTGCAAGTTCGTCCGTTCCCTCTACCAAGAAAAATAATCAAAAGCCAAAATTCAAGCATTCGGTGCGCATACCTATGCCATACCGATGCGGGGTATATATCGGGCATTAGCCCCCAAGGCAGCAGGTAGAGGGATTATGGAAACACGTTTTGAGGGGCCGCATGTATGGATACAAGGTGTCTACCACGCCTACCATGCCTGCCATCATCTTGCTACGTGCACACGCACGCAGGTCCCACGATATTTCTGCTTACGCTAATGCTAATTCCCTTCGCAACTATGCACATACCTAGTCGCAAACCGGGCCTGCCCAACCCCCCACAGATTCATTCACGAACCATCACCAGCGCACGCAGCGCATGACCCACATATGCCCCCGCGAGTGCTGACAGAACGCTCCAATGCAATTTGTCCAGAGGGAGGATCCAAGGTGTCGCAGGCATAATGGCTACATGCTCTTATCTGTTGGGTGATGGGCGTGCATAAAAGGTGAAAACAACCACCAAGGCTGTCAGGATGTCCCAAAGCTGAGGGAGGTGATGAAAATGAGGGCCAGCATGAACTGATCCGCCGCAGGACGTCGACTACCACCCTACGCCGCTCCTACCCTATGTGGTGGATGTGACAGGGCGGAGCAAAGGGAAGAGCAACCACGCCTTCGGTGTCTAGCAACTTGCTTGCCCACCGCGTGTGCGCACACGTATCTGCCGAGCAGTGCCTGTCGATTGGAGGAAGCCGGCTGTCGCGCCACGGCGGCCTGGCGGGACCATCTCGATGACTTCTCTACATAGGTACTGCCGGCTGCACATCAGGGGTCTCAATAGTCTAGCCAGCCCGCGGGCAGCCCCCAGGCCCTTGGGACAGTCCAGTCCGGGCCGGGCCTTCTGATGGCCAGTCCGGCGCGGCCGAGTGGGTCCAGTGGCCGGACCGCGTTGGACCACGACTCCCGGGGGCCAATACGAATACCAGAGTGAGAAAGGTCTTGTCGAGCGACTCCGCGGAAAACCCTAAGTCAGCCACCCGCACAGCAACCCAAGTATGTGTCAACTCCGAGAGCCGCAGGCCAAATCGCCCCCACAGTAACTCAATCACTGTACCGACCCACAGCAGTGGCCAGCAGCTCGAAGAGGCTCGCCTCTAGATTATACCAGGGCACTGTTTCACGGGCCAGTACTTGAAGTGGACGAGGAACCAGCCTACTGCCGAGCGCTGGTGGTTCCCGTACAGGACTCAGGCACGGGAGCATGACTTCAAAGAACTGTCCTCAGTGGAAGGCGCAGCAGAAGATCCTATGGGGGGAGGTTAGGATTCGGGAAGGAGAGTTGGAGATGGAAGGACCGGTTGAAAATCGGGGACCTATTTGCCGAACAAGGCACAGCCGGTGCCGGACTTCCTCTCCACTACGGATGTGGGGAGGGGGGTCCCGCCCTCGGCTGAGCACGACGGAGCGGAGGGCGCGGAGGGAAGGGGAGAGGAGAGAAGGCAGGAAGCTGAGCGGTTGGGCGCTGAGGAAGACGAGGAGCGACTGCTCTTCTTTGCCACACCCTCCACTATCGCCCCTGCGGGAGAGGAGTAGGCGGAGCGTGGGGGTGTTTCCTTTGTCTTTCCTTTGTAGTTTCCTTGGTGCGCTTTCATCTTCCCGGCACAGGCCTGGGCGGAGGGCAATCCATCATGATCCCTACGCGCTACCCACGTCCACTTGCCCAAAACTCGCCACCATTTTTTTTTGATCAACGGAATTTTTAGGCAATTGTTTCCGATGTTCTCCTCTGTGTGTCGTTGTTCTGGTGGTCGCTGAGAACTCCCTGTATGTAACTGCCTACATGTTGTAGCACAAAACCCGAAAACCCCACTCACAACCCAAGATATATCTATATATATGCCCACACGATTCCGCCCCAGCCCTCTACACCCCCCACGGCCAACAGGATTTTCAGACATGTTGTTTGATTGGCACGTTGCTCACCTTTTCCTGCCGCCAAGGCTGCAGGATTACCACATTCGCACATACTACTTGACCCTACCAACCAACCAATGGGGGGCGGCGGGGGGCCGGCCGAGGCGGGGCGACGAGACAATGACAGCAAGAAACGGAAAGACTGTAACTGCCCCTGCTCATGCATATCGCACGTCCACGTGTTTCGGTCATGAGCACTATCGAAGCGGGACGACGAGACTTCAGTGAGGAGAGAACAGGGTGGTTCATGGAAACGGCTGATCTGACAACGTATATCCGCCATACCCTCCATTACCCACTACTGAGAACTGAACATCTACATATCTATTGAGCAAGCGCACCTTTTGCAGCAATATCACCAGACCGCAGAGTGATCCGCATCTAGGCACATCAACCTTCTTTCAAGTCGGACAAACATCCCTACATACTCTCCAACTCCCCTTCATCAACCCAGCGGCCCTACACTTCCCACCAGTCCAATATGGACACCACGGAGAACCAACGGAGCTACCAGGATTCCACGCATGCCGAGTTCCGAGGAGGAGTGTTTCATGGAGCGATCACCTTCGCCCCTGGCGGGTAAGTACCTGAAATCCGACGAAGAGTGATTCGATAGGATCTTACAGCTGGCTAACGAGATCTTGCCGGCAGACCCAAGAGTAAGCGTCACCTCTCCGTTGGAAACACTCTAAGCCTCACAATATTTTCCGACCCTGACTGACACTGTAGCTAGAAAGAACCGAGATCCTTGAATGGATATCCACGGTCCCGTATACAAATCACCACAAGCGAATCAGCGATGACCGTCTAGCAGGCACGGGAGAGTGGATCTTGAGGAAGGGGAAGTACCGCACTTGGAGAGCATCAACCGACTCGATGCTGTTGCTGTTGCGAGGGATCCGCAAGTCTCAGTAATCCTCGACCAGAAGGAGCCCTCTTCTGACCAGTTCGTCTAGCTGGAGCTGGCAAAACGTACATTGCTTCGCAGGTCATTGACTGGTTCCTTTCCAATCCAACAGCCGAATCCAAGTTGGCGTACTTCTACTGCAACCGAGCCGAGGAAAGCCGCCGAGATCCGGAAAGCATTCTGCGCACGCTTATTCAGCAGCTTGCGCAGAGTCCATCCGAAGATAGACTTCTGACTCCAGTCCTCAATATTTACAAGGACCGGGAGAAGGAGGGCCAGCTCTCTTCGCGGTTGACCTTTAAAGAATACCAAGATCTCCTTGTTCAGCTCGTGGCTGTGTATCCTCGGGCGACGATTTGCATTGATGCCCTAGACGAAGTCGATCACAAATTGCGGTTGGAATTACTGGAGGCGCTCAAGCATGTGGAAAGATCTAATACTCTGGTCAAGATTTTCGCGACTACTCGAATGGACACCGATATCCTTGTGCAGTTCGAGATGTTCCCCAGGATTGAGTTGGAACCTGATGACAATGTCGATGACATCAACCGGTTTGTGAAAGAGAAGGTCCAGCGGGCGATCGAACGGAAGCAGCTGCTCCACGGCAATGTCCCAAATGCACTCAAAGCCGAAATATGCCAAGTTCTTTGTCAGCGATCTAAGGGAATGTAAGCTTGCCTGGACAACTAATAAGAAGTGTCACAGCTAACGGCTGGATAAAGGTTTCAACTTGCTGCGCTTCAGATTGACTTGCTTTGCGACATGGCTATTCCAGACGATATAAGGGACAGCCTGGAGGTCCTTCCAGAAACCTTAACAGACGCATACAGCGAAATATACAACCGCATCCGGAAGCAGAGTCGTCGCGCTTCTCAACTAGCACTAAACGCCTTCCGATGGGTCCAGTGCTCTTACGAACCATTGCAATCGGAAACGTTGCTTGATGCGGTTACGGTTGAAATTGGCGGCTCGGGGGAATTTACCCGCAAATGCACGGCATTGAGGGCGATTGATTTGTTGAAAGTTTGCCAAAACCTCCTCATTTTGGACGAACGGCTGAACGTTTTCCGGTTTGCCCACCTTTCGGTGGGGGAATACTTGGAGACCCAACAACTCGAGGTCGATTCTCATACCGAAATCGCCAAAATATGCCTTTCGCTGGTTTGCTCTTCGAGGTCTTGGGCAGACTATGACATAACCCTTGCAACGAGAGAAGGACGTTACCAAGGTCGTCATCTCTTACTGTACTCGGCAGTATTTTGGCCATGGCACTTGAATCGTTGCGATGACAGCTGTCAAATATTGACCGCCCTTTGGGAGGCTTTCGTATCAGAAGCTACATTCCAGCGCTGGATCGACTATCATTGCCGGAGTGTTAAAACAGGCCGGTATTCTGGAGACACTTTTTGGCTTAGATTAGAGGCACTACAGCAGGAGGGGAGGGACCGCCCTTCCACAGTGTGCGTGTTTGGATTAGGGCGGAAGCTTACCGGCATATTCAAATCCCAATTTGGATGGATGGCCTGTATAAAATTGAAGCTCCCCACCACATTCGTTACGGAGGCTGTACATAGAGGCCATGACGTCCGATTGCTACTCTACGCGTCAACGTTTGGAGACCTGGATATTGCTCAGCATCTGCTTAACGCAGGCGTCAGTATCACGGCGGCCGACGGCAGGGGGTGGACGCCACTGCACAGAGCGGCCAAGAATGGGCACGAGTTGCTGGCCCGGCTGCTTGTGGAGCGAGGCGCCAACGTCTCGGCGGCCAACGACGGCGGGTCGACGCCGCTGCACATAGCGGCCAAGAACGGACACGAGGCGCTGGCCCAGCTGCTCATGGATCGAGGCGCCAACGTCTCGGCGGCCAATGGCAACGGGTCGACACCGCTACACATGGCGGTCAAGAGCGCACACGAGGCGCTAGCCCGGCTACTCGTGGAGCGAGGCGCCAACGTCTCGGCAGCTGACTACAACGGGTGGACGCCGCTGCACCACGTGGAGGCCATCAATGGACATGAGGCACTGGCCCGGCTGCTCATGGATCGAGGCGCCGACGTCTCGGCGGCCAACGGCGACGGGTCGACGCCGCTGCACATCGCGGCCAAGAATGGACAAGAGGCGATGGCCCGGCTGCTCGTGGAGCGAGGCGCCGACGTCTCGGCGGCCAACGACGACGGATGGACGCCGCTACACCTGGCGGCCAAGAACGGACACGAGGCGATGGCCGGGCTGCTCGTTGATCGAGGCGCCAACGTCTCGGCCAACGGCAACGGGTGGACACCGTTGCACGCCGCGGCCATCAACAGACACGAAGCGCTGGCCAGGCTACTCGTTGATCGAGGTGCAAACGTCTCGGCGGCCAACGGCAACGGGTCGACGACGCTGCACCTAGCGGCCAAGAACGGACATGAGGCGCTGGCCCGGCTGCTCGTGGAGCGAGGCGCCGACGTCTCGGCAGTCGACGGTGATGGGTGGACGCCGCTGCACGCCGCGGCCATCCACGGACACGAGGTGCTGGCCCGGCTGCTCGTTGATCGAGGCGCCAACGTCTCGGCCAACGGCAACGGGTCGACGCCGCTGCACGTCGCAGCCATCAACGGACACGAGGCGCTGGCCCGGCTGCTCGTTGGTCGAGGCGCCAACGTCTCAGCCAACAGCAACGGGTCGACGCCGCTGCTCGTGGCGGCCAAGAATGGACATGAGGCGCTGGCCCGGCTGCTTGTGGAGCGAGGCGCCGACGTCTCGGCAGCCGACGCCGATGGGTGGACGCCGCTACACGTCGCAGTCATCCACGGACACGAGGTGCTAGCCCGGCTACTCGTTGATCGAGGCGCCAACGTCTCGGCCAACGGCAACGGGTCGACGCCGCTGCACGTCGCGGCCATCAACGGACACGAGGTGCTGGCCCGGCTACTCGTTGATCGAGGCGCCAACGTCTCGGCCAACAGCAACGGGTCGACGCCGCTGCACGCCGCGACCATCAACAGACACGAAGCGCTGGCCCGGCTGCTCATGGATCGAGGCGCCGACGTCTCGGCGGCCAACAGCGACGGGTCGACGCCGTTGCACATCGCGGCCTACTACGGACACGAGGCGCTGGCCCGGCTGTTTATGGATCGAGGCGCGGACGTCTCGGCAGCCGACGGCAACGGTTTGACGCCGCAACGGGTCGCGGTCTACAAGGGGCACCAGGCGTTGGCCCAGCTGCTCGCTGCCGCCACCCCTCCGCCCTCCTCCCAGTAGCCTCGCTTTCTTTTTGCGATGCAGTATTGGTCATAACTGACCTATCTGATGCGGGGCCAAGCTCGGCAGAGGAGTCAGTCGCCCACGGGGCGGAATCGCGGATACTCGGTCCGGACGGAAGCACGCGCGATGCCGCTCCCCAGATCCCTCGCACACCTCAAGCGGGAGATCTCCGAGAAGTGGGCGGAAGCCCGACAATGGGCTGGAGGCCGGGCTTCGGGGAGCTACAGGATGCCTAGCAGGCAGAAGCCGGACGGGACGGTTGCGGGTAGCTCCAAGAGGCTCGCCTCTAGATTCTACTAGCTGAAGACAGGCCACCGCACCACCGGGCAGCACCTGCACTGGACGGAGAGTCAGCCCACCGCTCAGTGCTGGTGGTTTCCGTGCAGGACGCGGGCGCGGGAGCACCTCTTCAGGGCGTGTCCCGAGTGGAAGGCCCAACGGATGATCCTATGGGCAGATGTGTGGAAGGAGGCGGGGAGGGGGAAGAGCCGGTTTACCATCCGGGACCTCGTCGTCGGCATGAGTGCAGCCAGGCGGTACTAGACTTCCTCTCCACCACGGATGTGGAAGGCTAGTCCCGGCTGAGGGAGACGCTGGGGGGTGAGGCGTCGGAATGGGAACTTTGGGAGCGGAGGGAAAGCGAAGAGCAGAGAAGAGTGGAGGCTGAAAGCTGGGTGCCGAGGGTGAGGAACAACCTCTGTTCCTTCCCACGCCCTCCGGCTTCATGGTGTCCGCAGAAGAGGGGCAGGAGTGGATCAGGCTTTCCTTTGCTCTTCTCATTTGTCTTTCCTCCTTGGTGCGTTTTACATATTTCTTGGGAAAGGCCTTGGCGGAGGGCAAACGGGGGGCTTGCAACGTGCCACCTTTGTGCGGACTGCGGACGGGAAACAGACTTTGTGTACCTTACCATGATCTATCTAGGTCGCACGCTAGTAATGAATAAACAAAAAAAAAAAGTTGATCACAGATTGTGCGGGTGATGTAACAAGTACACCACCAGCCAGCCAGCTGCTAGCAAACGCAACCTCCCACAGGAGTGCCGTGATCATCAAACGTTTGCCAATGTGAACTGGGATCGCTTTGATGCCTTTTTCTGCTATGCCAGGTAGGCATGCACCCCTCAATGCTCGTATCAGCACAAAGATATCTTGCGGTGGATCCAGTGTTCATACGAACCGTTGCGATCTAACGCCGTGCTTGACGTATGTAATTGCGGTTGTATTCGGCGGCCCGGCTGCTCGCGACACAGTACAGGGGGGCGGCTTATCGAAAGAATGCGAGATTTCGTCATCTTGGACGAAGACCCTGTATACATAGTCTACCGTTTCCCGATTTGCACACCCTGCGGATGCATACTTGGAGACGAACCCGCACAAAGTTGGTTCTCAAGCGGGAACCGCCCAAATTCTGCGTCTCGCTGCTGTGCACCCCAGAAACGTGGGAATATTACCAGTGCGCATATACACATACATATATATGTACATACGTAGACACTCCTTCCGTCACCCGAGCCTTCAAGGTGTACGCGCGGTCGAGTCCAATCCCGGTATTTGCGACCCAGAAAGCACCTTTCAAGTTCGGGCTGCAGCTATGTATGGGAGACTGCTCCATCGCGACGATGGCGCTTGCTGGATATCACCCACGCGCTCCGACTGCACGCCACCGCCGCTGCCGCCGCGCACATGAAGATTAGGCATTCGCCGACTTGATTTCGAAGCCTACTGGTTTTAGACCGTCGCGGCCGCTGACGGTCGGAGCAGCATGTCCTAGAACAGAGTGATGTGGTGCTGTAGTTGTAGCTCGAGCAGGTTTTTGAAGTCTTTGAACAGACGGACGAATGCCGTCACTACCCCGTCTCTGTTGGCCGCAAATTATGGAGGGAGGGGGAAAATCATGAAGGAGAGGTGTCTCAAAGTAGCCTGTGGAGCCAGACCTTGCTGCCTCCCGTCGCCTCTCACATTACCATCGTCCCCATTGGACCTTCTATTTGCTTCTTGGGTGACAAGAAAAGCGTCGATGTTCCCATCGCCAGCCTTAATGATGGCATCAATATTGTGCCCGGATCCCGCTTCCATACCTCCATACTCCGTCAGCTTCAGTGCCGGGCCAGAGACAATCTCCATCCGATGAGCGTTCCCTCGGAATCTTCGTGATATGTAGATTGCTACCTTTGGAGGCTTCCAGTATTACCCGCCTATGCGGAAGCAGGGTGTCTGTGCCGATCAACCGCGCACGAAACATTGACGCTGGCCAGTGCTTCGGCGCGGACTACGCACCCTAGATCCCAATTCTACGGCCCACAGAGCCCGTCTCCAACCGTAGTGTCCAGAGTGACTGGTCTGAGCCTTCCCTCGTCGAGGGTCACCATGACTTACCGTTCGCAGCCATGCCATCCCATGCCCTGATTACGTATGTACTTTCCACTTCTTTGGCCGCGATCAGCCGCTGGACGCCAGTTGAGAAGACATTACCACAGCTGCCTTGTCTGTAGAGCAGTGCTCCCGCCCAGCCGTACGCAGTCGAGTCCAGCGTCGACGACAGTCCTTGTTTGCGGCTGGAAAATGTCAGCGCGTGCGGGCTGTGGGCGGAAGTGTTCCTCGATGGAATATCGCCAATCTTTGAGGCCAGTGAGTATCTCGAGGCTACACACAGTAGAAAAGAAAGGTGGAAAATCAATACGTACCGGATCCCACTCGCCCCGTTGGGCGGTATCAACGCACAAATGGCATCACATCGACATCGATCCCACCCCATTTCCTTACTGCGTGAGCTAGCCTGAGATAACTACACGAAGCCCCAACCAGTCACGCGACACTACATCGAAGGCAATGCCAACAGTCACTGTTCTGGAGTGAGTCTCAGGAGCACATCAACAATACATATCTATTCCGATGACTACGATTCGAGCGTCCATCTTACGAGCATCCGACGAGGGCATCGGACCAATTGACTCCGATTGCTGCCTAGCCCGGCCCGAAAGCGGCTAGACCGGCGCACGTAGGCAGCACGTATCTACTCTACATAAAAAGCGCACCGGGAGCCGCTCTTGCTGTCCGCACAATCCGACCCCAGCGCGACTTCACGATGCACAGCAACACCTCGCAGTCGCCGTCGTACGGCTACCCATCCTCGCTCGCGCGCTTCGCGGTGGCGCCATCGCAGCTCTCGACGGCGGCGAGGCCGATCGTCGTGGTAGGCGCGTGCATCTTTGCGCCGCGCGGAGAGCCGTCGTCATCGTTGTCGTCGCCGCCGCGGATGCTGCTGCTGCGGCGGGCCGCGACCGACTCGTTCCCGAACGTGTGGGAGGTGCCGGGCGGCGGCGCCGAGCCGGCGGACGCGACGGTGCTCGACGCGGTCGCGCGCGAGGTGCTCGAGGAGTCCGCGCTCGTCGTCACCGACGTCGTCGAGCTGCTCGGAACCCAGGAGTTCACCAGCAGCAGCGGCGCCGGCTGCACCAAGTACAACTTCCTCGTCGAGACCGCGCCCGGACCCGTCGCCACGCACCCCGCCGAACACTCCGAGTGGAAGTGGTTCCGCGCCGAGGAGATTGAAGCCCTGCTAGTCGCCAACGAGGAGGTGAGGAACCTCCTCGCCGCGGCGTTCGCGAGAGTGCGGGAACTGAGGGGAGGCGCGACGGAGCCGGATGTGGCCTGCGCGGGGGGTGCGAGTGATCTCAGATGATAACGCTTTTGTCCGTATTGTAACCTGTATCTATTCATCCTCCGTTTCCTTATCCATACTAGTCCGCTGTCTGTAGCGGGGATTGCCAATGGTGTTGATACCTAGGTCGTCCTCCTTTTTCGTTATCTCCATGGCTTACTCGCCCCACTGCATGCATCGATACGTCAAGCCCACTCGTTGATCCATCCTGATTACGTGCCGGTGTTGACGCTATTGGACTGCAAGCCCAGCCAATAATCAAGTGGGGGTCTCTTATCCGACAGACCCTTGGATGTTGAGCGGTGACGCGCGTCCCGGTCAGCTCGGGAGCGGATATGACCGATATACCGTGCCGATTCCTCCGGCTTCGAATTCGCCCACCATCTATCCCCAGCTGCTGTGCTCCGCAATGAAGCTCCTCGCCGTTCTGCTGTGGCTCGCCACTCTGCGTCCCTGCTCCGGCGGACAAACCCCGCTTTCCGCCATCCGCCACGACGCCTCCGCCTCCGCCTCCTCCGCCAACGCCAACGCCCCCTTCATCTTCTCGTCGGTGCAGGGGCTCCTGCGCCAGCTCCCGAACACCTTCTCGCCGAACGGCTTCTCGATCGTGGCGGCGACGGTGCCGGCGTGGACGAACCTGTACCACGCGCGCAAGGACGCGGGCGCGATCCCGAAGGTCGAGTGGGTCGCCTTTGACGCCGAGATGTCGTACGGCATCATGGGCGGCCGCCGCGGCGAGACGTGGCTGCACACGTTCGTGACGACGCGCGACGTGCGCGTGCTCGTGTTCGACGGCATGAGCGCGGCGCTGCGGACGAGCGGGACGCTGGACAGCCAGAGCGTGTTCCTGGACGGCGCCGGCGACGGCGGGCCGCCGCTGCTCGGCGAGTACGCGCGCGCGACGGCGCTGTGCGAGTGGGCGCGCGGCGTCGCCGGCGCCGAGATCGAGGGCTTCGTCCGGATGAACACGGGCTTCGAGATGATCTGGTGCGACTTCGAGGCCAGCGCGAGCTGGCGACGCGTCTCGAAGCTGAACGTCACCGCGCGGGACGGCGCGCGGCCGCCGTCGCCGCCCGGCGACGGACGGGGCCTGCCGTGGGCGGGCGCGGCGGGCTGGGAATGGATCCGCTCGGCGACCTGGCACTACGCGCGCCCGGAGTCGCGCGTGGTCCCGGACCTGTGCCGGTTCTTCACGTTCTACGACACGGGATACGCCTCGTTCCCGCGGGGGCTGCGGGGGCCGCGGGACTCCTCGCACCGCTTGGTCAACGTGACGGCACCGGACGCGGCGGCGTTCCGTGCGCGCATCGGCCGCAGCCTAGGCTCGCGCTCGCCGTGCTCGGGCTTCGACTGGCGGCGCGTGGCGCACGACGTCGTCGACCGCTACGGCGGCCGGATCCGGGAGCTGCAGCTCGTCCTCGCCGCGAACGCGACTGACGCCGCCAAGGACGCCGGGCGGCTCGCGTTCGCGGCCGTCATGCCGTTCGTGTCCGACTCGCGGCGGGCGGGCGCGCTGCGGCGGTGCGCGCTCGCCCACACCGGCGCCGTGCCGCAGGACGCGCTCTCGCCGCAGGAGGCGCTCATCCGCAGCGCCGTCGAGACCGTTGTCACGCGCATCTGCGCCACGTTCCTGCGCGTCTACTTCGGCTATCTGCGCGGCGCGGCCGCGGACGAGATCGGCGCGTGGAGGGCCGAGGTCGACGGGCTGGTCGCGTGGCTCGACTGGGACGTGTGGCGCACCTGCGAGCCGTCCTGCGCTCGGAACGAGGTGTGCGCAGGCGCCCTGTGGCCGATGCTGGGGCGGCTGGACGCCGAGGAGTGGAGCCGCCCCCGGTGCGTCAACAGCTCCGTCGTCGAGCACGGCCGCTCCGGGGGGCGGCGCGACGCGCGCATAGCGGTGTAGGTACCGCTCGTGTCCGGAGACCTTGGATGCAGATACATAGATCCAGCTGCAGCCGGCTTCCATCCCGCCATCCTGGGCAATCGATCGGTCGGGTTCGTTCATCATCCTGGTTTTGTTTTGTTTTGTTTTGTTTTGTTTTGTCAATGTACATATCTATTCATTAGTCGCATGCATCCTATCAGACATCAGATTATGGTGATGTATACGCTTTCCCGCTTCCTTTCCGCCGTCCTCGCGGCCCGTCGTGGCTCCCGCTCGTCCGTCCCAGGAGTGCAGATCGCACCAAGGAAATAGCAAATGAAAAGACAAGGAACCACCTCCCTCCCTAATCCTCTTCTGCTGAGGCCACGGAGGAAGGCGTTCCCCCCAGCCGTGTCCGGTAACTATGTGTCGCCCCACGTCAGCGGAGGCGAGAAAGTCCAGGCTTCCCCGGGTCCGCAAAGAAATTCCGGATCTTGAAGCGATCCCTAGTTACCCCCCCGCCAACAGGATCTCCTGCTGGCGCTTCCATTGTCGGCAGTGCTTGGAAAAGCTGCTCCCGCGTCAGGGTCTGGTACGGCACTTGGCGGTGGGCCGGCTCTTCGTCCACTGGAGGCGACCAGCGAGTGGGCCGTCTTCAACCGGTAGATCCCCGCGGCGAGTCGCTTGTTCGCCGTGGCCGGGATGAAGTCCGGCTGTGTCTACCCGGCACTTTCTGTGGGTGGCTTTGGCGTCTGCCCACGCCTTTGTCTCCACCCACTTGGCCTCGGCCCATGATCGTGGGCAGGCTGCCCTGCCTCCATGTCCGAGTGACGGCGCGATACGCAGTCACGAGCCGAAGTTCCTCCCCCACCCCGTGTCGATTCAACACCGAAACCCTCGGCCTGGATGGGTGCCATATCTACTCTTCTCGCGGTGATCGCCCCGCTCTCCCTGCTCCATACCGGGGCAGCGGCAGCCTGCAGCCGTCAATCCGGAACGTCGCACCGCCTGGGCAGGTAGAGTGCCCATCCATATACATGGCACAAGGTGGAAAAACCGCCCATATGCGAATACAGGCAGATATCTAGAGCTCCTGAACCACACGCGCGCTGCAACACGCTTCCCCATGGTATTCAATAAAGCTTCGTTCTGCGCCCTCGGGTGCAGACACGGACAGTAAATCCCCAAAAAGAAATCCCCAGCCAAAAACTCCGTCCATAGAACCCACCCCTGCCCCGTCCCTTCGCCTCAGCTGTAAGTATTACAAGTCCAAACTCCAAAGGTATACCTCACTCGCCGTCCCGCCCCAAGCAAAGGAAACCCAAGGAGGAAATAAATGGGTATATATATATATATATGTACGGGGGATTAATCAAACATTAAGTGTTAGTCGGTGTCATAGCTCGTAGCTCGTCGTCGTCAATTCGGCAGCACGGACGACCCAATAGAGGCGACGCTCTTCCTTCCATCAGCGGCAGGCTTGGGGTCAGGGAGGCTGCGGTGGCCTCCGGCCCAGAAGCAGCAGGCGAGCGGCGCTCTGATCGCCGATGCGATGTCGCCGAACCACTGCTTGCATGCCGGGAACGTCGTGACGATGTATATCAGTCCGTTCCAGAAGCCTTGTGCGGGGAGCACCGCCGCTGCAGCAAAGTTCAGTCCGAAGTGCGAGGCTTTCGGATCCATCAGGCCGGAGACACGGTTGATGCTCGACGGCAGCTAGCGAGGGGGTTCGTCAGTCGGCAAGGAGGGGAGAGGAGGAGCGAGGGACGAACCCAGGTGATCAGCAATGCGAGGAAGAACAGCATTGCGCAACGGCAGTACGCCCATGCGGCGGTGTTGGCTTCGACGGCGGTGTTGGCCTGGCCCCGCGGTCTAAGCGGGGGGCGTCCCCGTGGCACGGCTTCGATGTGGCACGTGTAGCCCGACATTTGCGACACGATGTCGACGCGGCCCGGAAACGCTCCCGGTGGCGTGTCTTGTCGCGGGGTGACATCTACGGGCCGGACGATGGCGGTCTCGACCGTGTCCACGGTCGTCACCGCGATCCGTCCGGAAGCCACGTGCGGCACGGCCGAGCCCGGCAGCGACGAGTGCGGGTCTTTGGCGAAGCGCCGCAGGTTCTGGCGCAGGCGGAAGATTATCCGGCCGGCCAGGGCGTAGATCAGGAACGTTGCCACCAACACAACCCTGCACGTCCCGTCAGAACAGATGGTCGCCGACACCCACAGAGGGGGGCACACCATATCGGGCCGTAGAAGGCGGCAATCCTCAGGATCTTCCACTCGTCGGAGATCCAGCACCACAGGGTGGCCTCGCCGTAGATCGGGCTCTTCCTCGGCGAGCGGACGAGCAGGAAGCTGATGCTCGGGACCAGCGGGATGCCGTAGCAGAGGATGACGTAGATCGGCTCCAGCACTCGCAGCTGCTTCGTGGTCTTCTTCCGGAACACGGTGAGGTAGACGTTCCATGCCATCGCCAGACACTTCCACGCGCACAACACCTTGTCAGCGCGTGCGGTGGGGGGGGGGGGGGGGGGGGGGGGGGGGCGGGGCGGGGGGGGGAGGGGGGCACAGCCCAACGGCCAGGCTCGCGAAA